>Ga0082207_1000169_pt1 | contig 37478 bp, 31 predicted proteins | sample LakMenEpi10Aug09_FD_71540 | JGI IMG/M metagenome (GOLD analysis project Ga0082207, IMG submission 71540) | reverse complement strand
TTTTCCCCATAGGTCGGGCTGTGGGCGATCGCGGTGGGGAAGCTACCACTCTCAATAATATCGGTGGTGTCTACTCTGATTTAGGAGAAAAGCAAAAGGCACTGGACTATTACAACCAAGCTTTACCTTTAATCCGGGCTGTGGGCGATCCCTCTGGAGAAGCTACCATTCTTGATAATATTCGTGCATTAGGAGGATTTTAAGTATAGGCTTTTAAAGCTCACTGATGTTTTTTGTTTGTAAAGTTTGATTGCAAAAATATCCAATCTATTTTAAAGTTGTTATTCTAATAGTTGAAGCCATTAGAGCTTCCCTGGCAGATACAACAGCTAGAGAGAAAGAAGAAGATAGAAAATGCAAGTTAGGTAAGAGGTGAAATTGCTGTTTAGTTCAAATCTGTCTCGTCAACAAACGACAACACCCAACGCGAAAGCTGATATTCCCTCAAATCAATGAAAATCAGGGGGCGCTGTAACTGGTTTCCATCCCTTATTGATCAAGTTGATGAAAGGTAGTACATCCCTGGCTAGAGTTAACAAAAAGAGGGATTCAACAAGCTAGTAGATGTGTGGGTGTTGTTGTTTGTAATATTATCCTAAAATTGAATAGCAACGGTGAATAATAGTTTAAAATAGTCTATCCTGAATTAGAGAATTGTCGGGGTGGTTTTTTCTGAGTTATTTGTGAGAATATATTATATTATTAGCTAACAATTAAGTAGATATATTTTTAGTAATGTGAATTTATGCCTAGAACTCCTAACGAGTATGCTGTCTTTTTGCTGTTAGATAATGGACATCGGGAAGAAGTGCGTTTTTCTACCTTTCCAGAATTTCAGAAATGGTACACTAGTGTATTAACTCCCAAGCATGATTCTAACGAATTTATTAACGTACCGATTAAGAACATTCAAGGTGAATATCTAGTGGTACGGCCATCTAAAATTGCAGGGATTCGGGTAGAACCAGTTTTTAATTCCAGTATTGAAAGATAAAAGATGAGAAAAAACCTAACTTTGCTTGCTTTAGGACTGGGAATTGCTCTGATAAATCCACTTTCTTCAGTTATAGCTCAAGCTCCTACTTCACAGCCAATTACAATACCAGTAACACCACCAGTAACACCACCAGTAACACTACCAGTAACACTACCAGCGCTCGAACTTATTGATTTAGAAAGCGTTTGTACTCCTGATAATTGTCTAGGTTTAGACGAACAACTGTGGGGTAAACAGGGGGATAAACAAGCGTTACTAACTTCAATAGATAACAGTTTGACTTATTTAGCAACTAATAAGGCTATTGAAGTATATCAAAATTATCCGATTAAGGAAATTACCCTAAATCGAGTCCGAGAAAGTTTAGTCCGTTTTCGACAAGTGGTTGTTAGTTCTCAGTCAGCAGCAGAACTACAAGCTGCTGTGCGTCGGGAATTTGCTTTTTATCAGTCTGTGGGCAATGATGGTAAGGGGACTGTTAAATTTACGGCCTATTATGAACCTGTGTATGTGGCCAGTAGAGTTAGGACTGCTGTATACAAGTATCCTCTTTATCGTCTACCAGCGGATTTTCAGAAATGGCCAAAACCCCATCCTAAACGGGTTGATTTAGAAGGGAAAGATGGATTACTGGGGGATAAAAGCAAATTACGGGGATTAGAAATTCTCTGGTTTAGTAATCGTTTAGACCCTTACATGGTTCATATCCAAGGTTCTGCCCAAATTAGATTAACTAATGGACAAAGAACATCTGTTGGTTATGCGGGGGGAACTGATTATCCTTGGACTAGTATTGGCAAGGAATTGGCAAAAGATGGTAAACTGCCCCTTAGTGGCTTAAGTATGCCGAAATTAATTAGTTATTTCCAGAAACATCCCAAGGAATTGAGTAATTATTTACCCCGTTGGGAAAGATTTATTTTCTTTGCAGAAACTAACGGTGCACCTGCTACTGGTAGTCTTATGATACCTGTCACCGCTGAACGTTCTATTGCTACAGATAAGGCACTTATGCCTCCAGGAGCATTGGCGCTAATTATCAATTCTTTTCCTTATCCTAATAGTAGCGGTAAATTGGAATCTCGTCTAGTGAACCGTTTTGTTTTAGATCAGGATACTGGTAGTGCAATTAAAGGACCAGGAAGGGTTGATTATTTTATGGGTTCTGGTAAATTAGCGGGCGATCGCGCTGGCATTTCTGGCGGTAATGGGTTACTATTTTATTTATTACTAAAATAATAGGTAATTGAGTATTGGCGGGCAAGATGCCCGCCCCACAAGAGTTTTAAAAGTTTTATTTTTGCTTAATATGGTGGATAATCAAATTCATCATCATCAGCATAAACATAAATAGTTAATTGAGTATTAGCGGGCAAGATGCCCACCCCACAAGAGTTTTAAGAGTTTTATTTTTGCTTAATATGGTGGATAATCAAATTCATCATCATCAGCATAAACATAGGAACTGCTAACACCAGCTATTTCTCCTTTTGAAGTGTCTGGTTTAATCACTTCTTTTCCAAATTCTTTGTATTCTTCAAAGGCCTTACAAATTATTTCTGACTCAGGGGAGTCTGAGGCAATCATATAATCTGTTAAATTTGAAACTGTAGGATGTTTATAATCTACAGTTGAGGCTACTAAAGCAATATTGGGTTCTACACCCCTTTCTTCAGCTTCAATTATCGGGCAATAAATTCCATGGGCATGAAATAATGGTCCTTTAGGAATTACTGGTTGCTTTTGAAAACCGGCATAAGCTTTTTCTAATTCTCCTGCAAAACCGCCTGTAATTCGTCCTTGTTGATATTCAGCGTAATTTTTACCAAAACTAGCGCCCGCTGAACCACTCAGAGTTAATTGTAATGGTGATTGGTGCAAAAACTTTTTATCTTCACCGACTAAAAAAATTATATGGCGGGTAAAGGTTTTAAATTTCAGTTTATCAGCCAAAAAGTCATCTTTATAATCTTTGTACGTACCTAGTCTAATCTTGGTTTCTCTGTCTTGGACCGATAATGGACCACGACGGACTATAACCAATCTGGGAGTAGTCGTCAGAAATACCGTATTTACTTCTCCAGAACTAAAGGTGTGCTGTATCTCTTGCCAATTATGATCGGGTTTGAAACCAACAGCTTGAGCATTATCCATTTTAACCGCTAAACCATAGCCTTGTAAACCGTCCTCACCATAGCGGGGATTAATCATTTGACACCAAGGGACTACTTGGGACGGTGGGGCGTTAAATTTTTCGTCTTCAAAGTCGAACTTAGCAGATGCTTTCATGATTTTAGAATATCAGTGTGTTTAATTTAATAAGTCTATCGTTTGTACCATATTTTGTACCATCTATCTCCGGTATCAGGCACTTTGTGAATTAGATTGTAACAATTTCCGTTTAAATCCATTAATTCATCCCTTCTTATCTGCGTTTATCTGCGTTTATCTGCGTTCAATTATTCTTAATCTCCTACTCTATTTGATATTAGGGCAATTCATCAATTACCCTAACAACTTATCTCAACTACAATGCTCCAGCGGCAGTTTTATCAAGAATACTATTACTTAAATGACCAGTAATATTCATTGCTTGCAGGACTGGATAACCTTCTATTCCCTGGGGATAATCAATGACGCTGACAGCGCCATTACCTTGACGGAAGTTCCAAAAATTCTCGTTAGATAAACCAAGAATATGACATAATAAGGTTTTATTAGTGGCATCATGGGCTACTACTAATCCTAGTTTTAATTGCTGTATTTGGGCATTTTTAACAATAGCATTCCAATCAGTAACACTGCGTTCTCTTACTTGTTCTAAATTTTCTCCTTCTGGCATTTGTACATGGGCTGGTATTGTCCGCCAACTTTCTAATTCTCCAGGAAATTCTTGCTCAATTTCTGATTCAAATTTACCTTCCCACAGTCCATGACTAATTTCTCTTAAACCAGCAAATAGTTCTAATTTTAAACTAGTATGATATTTTAAGATAATTTCCGCTGTTTCCTTGGGACGGGACATGGTACTGCTAACAGCAAAATCAATATTTACGTCTTTGAGAAATTCTGCGGCTTTTGCGGCTTGGTTTCTGCCATTATCATTGAGGGGAATATCAATTTGTCCTTGAAACTTACCTTGACGATTCCATTCAGTTTCTCCATGACGCACTAATAATAATCTTACCCCTTGATGACCAGGACGCAAGGAAGGGAAAGTTTCACCCAAATGTTGCGTTTGATTCATGGATTCTAATTGTACTGGTTCACCCAAACCACCGGCAAAATTCAAGATACTAATTCCGCAGTTAGATTGTTGTAAACAATGGTAGCGACTGGGGGAAATTCCCAAGGCTGTGCTAATTAAGGCGCGGTTAATCCCATTATGACCAACAATCAGAATAGTTTCTCCTTGGTGTTGGGGGAGAATCTCTTGCCAAAACTGTTTGGCTTGGGTGTATAAAGCTAGAACTGGGAAATGTTCTCTAGTCCCGGAATCTTCCTGTAAAACCATGCGAAATTCGTGGGGACGTTCTTTCCAGGTGCGGTAATCTTCTGTTAATTTTTCTTGGACTTCACTTGTAGTCATTCCTACCCAGACGGGTAAATCAATTTCTACCAATTGTTCATCAATTTGAATCACAGGAGCTTGTGCTGCTAATTGACTGCGAATAATTTCGGCCGTTGATTTTGCTCGCTGGAGGGGACTGCTATAAATAGCTTGAAAGGAAATACTACTGAGGGCTTTACCTGCTTGATTGGCATCATTTTGGCCTTTTTCGGTTAATGATGAGGCATCAGTGCGCCCTTGGATACGTTTTTCTATATTGTAGGTACTTTGACCATGACGCACGATGATTACACGGGTCATTTGTTTGTTTTCCTCTATTGAAAGCCCTAATTCTACTGCAAAATGTACTCTCCTTGCTATCCTGTTCTGGGCTGATGAGAGTTAAAATACAGAATTAATAATTAAAATAGGCTAAATTAATGATTAAAATCACATTATTCATCTATTTTAACTAGCTTAATAGGTGAAATTAGAATAGCTGTATTTATCTCCGGTTCTAGGACAAAATAGTAAATTATGACTGTCAATCATTACGATTTTATTATTATTGGTACTGGTGCTGGAGGTGGAACTTTAGCCTACAAATTAGCTACCAGTGGTCAGAAAATTTTAGTTTTAGAACAGGGTAATTTTTTACCTAAAGAAAAAGCTAATTGGGATACTAAGGAAGTTTCTCAAAAAGAACGCTATCGCACTAGTGAAATATGGTATGATAAACATGATAAAGCTATCAAACCACTAACACATTATTATGTAGGTGGTAATACTAAATTTTATGGTGGGACGCTGTTTAGATTTCGTGAACGAGATTTTGAAAAGGTAATTCATGAAGATGGTATTTCTCCAGAATGGCCATTAAAATATCAAGATTTTGCTCCCTACTATGACGAAGCAGAAAAACTTTATAATGTACATGGTAAGCGAGGTATTGACCCTACTGAACCACAGATTAATCAAGAATATCCTTTTCCAGAATTTAGTCATGAACCTGATATTCAACAAGTTAATAATTCTTTAAAAGATCAAGGTTTTCATCCTTTTTATCAACCACTTGCTATTAAAATTAATGAAGTTAATCGTAGTTTAAGTGCCTGTATTCGTTGTGATACTTGCGATGGTTTTCCCTGTTTAATTGATGCTAAAGCTGATTCAGATATTAACTGTATTCGTCCAGCAATGGCATATAAAAATATTACATTAATAACTCAAGCAAAAGTTATCCGTTTACATACTAATCCCTCCGGTCGAGTGGTAACTGGAGTGGAAGCAGAAATAAATAATCAACGTCAGATATTCTCAGGAAATATTGTGGTATTGGCTTGTGGTGCAGTTAATTCGGCATTATTGTTGCTAAAATCTGCTAATGATCTTCACCCCAATGGATTAGCTAATAGTTCTAATCTTGTGGGACGAAATTATATGGCACATAATTTTGCTGTGGTTATGACTTTAAATACTCAGTTAAATAAGACGGTTTTTCCGAAAACTTTGGCTATTACTGATTTTTATTGGGGAAATAAAGATTTTCCTTATCCTATGGGTAGTGTGCAATTACTTGGTGGTGCAAATAAGGATAAAATACTTGCCTACGGTCCACCTTTAATGCCTAATTTGATGGCTGAGTTTATAGCTAATCATTCTCTATCTTGGTTGCTAATAACGGAAGATTTACCAAGTTTTAATAATCGGGTTTTGATCAGAAATGGGAAAGTTTTTTTGGAATATACTCATAATAATCAAACTGCTTTTAATAAATTAATTAAGGATTGGATTGAGGTTTTAAAATCAATTTCTGTCTTTAAATCAACTGAAACTTTACATATTCCTCAAAAAATGACTTTGAGAGAAGTTACTCATCAATGTGGTACTTGTCGTTTTGGTGAAGATCCTCATACTTCTGTACTAGATATCAATTGTCGTACTCATGATGTTGATAATCTTTATGTTGTTGATAGTAGCTTTTTTCCTTCTAGTGCTGCTTTAAATCCATCATTAACTATTATTGCTAATGCTTTGCGGGTCCGAGAGCATTTATTAACAAGAATATAAGTAATTAGACAAAATTAATTACATAGAAATCTGGTAAAAACCTTGATTTTTGATGAGTAACCGGGGCTAAATTTAGTTTTTGTCCCAGCCAATTATATTGGTAAAAAACTTTTTACATATCCTCTCAGAAAAGGTAAATATCCCAGAGGATTCTAGGATATCCTTAGATAGATAGGATATTCGCCAAATTAAAGTAGAATGAAGCTGGCAGCAAGAGTAAGTCAGGTAACACCCTCTATCACCTTAGCCATCTCAGCTAAAGCTAAGGCCATGAAAACCGAGGGTATAGATGTTTGTAGTTTTAGTGCTGGAGAACCAGATTTTGATACCCCAGCCCACATTAAAGCCGCAGCTATTAAAGCTTTGGATGAAGGTAAAACTAAGTATGGTCCAGGTGCTGGTGAACCAAGGTTAAGGGAAGCGATCGCTCACAAGCTAAAAAATGATAATGGTCTTAATTATGACTCGGAGAATGTCCTTGTCACTAATGGTGGTAAGCATTCTCTCTACAATTTGATTGTGGCATTGATTGACCCCGGTGATGAGGTAATTATTCCCTCCCCCTATTGGTTGAGTTATCCCGAAATGGTGACGTTAGTTGGTGGTAAATCTGTAATTGTGGAAACAGATGCTTCGACTGGCTACAAAATTACCCCAGAACAACTGAAAAAAGCTATTACCCCAAAAACTAAGTTATTTGTCCTTAACTCCCCTTCTAACCCCACTGGGATGGTATACACACCAGGGGAAATTAAGGCTTTGTCCCAAGTAGTAGTTGATGCAGATATCTATGTTGTTTCTGACGAGATCTATGAGAAGATTCTCTATGATGGTGCAGAACATATCAGCATTGGTTCTTTAGGTGAGGAAATTTTTCAGCGGACTTTAATTAGTAACGGTTTCGCTAAGGGTTACTCAATGACGGGTTGGCGCTTGGGTTATTTGGCCGGTCCTGTGGACATTATCAAAGCGGCCAGTACCATCCAAGGACATAGTACATCAAATGTGTGTACTTTTGCTCAATATGGAGCGATCGCTGCTTTGGAAGGTTCTCAAGATTGCGTTGAGGAAATGCGTCAAGCTTTCGCTAAACGTCGTCAGGTAATGTTAGACAGACTCAATGCTATTCCTGGTTTGAGTACCTCTAAACCAGACGGGGCTTTTTATCTTTTCCCTGATATCAGCAAAACTGGTTTAAAATCCCTCGACTTTTGTGATGCTTTATTAGCAGAACATCAAGTTGCGGTTATTCCCGGTGTAGCTTTTGGTACTGATAAAAACATTCGTCTTTCCTATGCTACGGATATGGAGACTATTGAAAAGGGAATGGATAGATTAGAGAAATTCGTGCTTTCTCGAATTTAGATGTTATCAAGTCTAGGGGTTTAGCACTGCTCAACCCCTAATATAACTGTAATGAAGTTTCTGTTTCTATACTTAATATCATGGGAAGTAAAAACTATTGTAAATTAGGAATTATTCCCATTTCTTGTAAACCTTGACGTAATCTTTGCGCTTCCTGGGGGTTATACAATTCATGGAGAGAAATAGCATATTCAAAAGCTTCTAAACTACCTGATACATCACCAATTTTTAACAGCACAACCCCTAAATTTTGATAAGCTTCTGCATAATCAGGATTTAAATTAATAGCATGATTATAGCAATCAATGGCCTCAGTAAATAACCCCATTGCTTTACATACCATTCCTAAATTATAATAGCCAATTACGAAATTAGGATCAATTTTGATAGCTGTTTCATAAGCAATTTTTGCTCCTGGTAAATCTCCCGTAATTTTTAATAAATTCCCTAAATTATTATATCCTCCTAATTTTAATAGAGGATAAATAGGTAGTTTCACCGCAGATTGATAATTGGTAATCGCTGAAGGTAAATTTTGTAAATTTGTATGAGCAATTCCTAAATGATAATGCAATTCATATAAAATATCATAATTTATATCTTCATTAATATGATTACCAGTTATTTGATTTAGTCCTCTATTTAATAACTCCATACCCGCGTCAATTTTGCCCATTTGTACATATAAAGCCCCTAATTTACTACATACATAAGCATCATGGGGATGAGTTACAAAAAACTCTTCCATTGCTGCTGCGGCTTTACTATATTTATTTTGCTCATTAATTACATTTTTTTGATAACCAGTATGGAGAATTGCTACTCCTGGTAAATAACCAATTTGCCAATTTGTTTCTTTAGTTAAAATTGTCGTCACACTATCATCAATTAAAGCATGATAAGGACGATCAAAATAAATATCTGGATGATTACGAAATAATCGAGAAACTAGAGAATAAGGTGATTGTGTTGAACCGACTTCTTGACGAACTAAATTAATTACAAGATATTCTTCTTTGTTAATAACTGATTTAAGTAAAGGAATAATTTCTGGTGTTAAAGTTTCATCAGCATCTAAAACTAAAATCCAATCACCTGTAACATATTTTAAAGCTTGATTTCGAGCCGTACTAAAGTTATTATTCCAAGTAAAATAATTAACTTTAGCCCCAAATTGTCGAGCAATTTCGGGAGTTTTATCTGTTGAACCAGTATCAAGAACTACGATTTCATCAACGAAATTCTTAACACTTCCTAAGCATTTTGGTAAGGTGGTTTCTTCATTTTTGACAATCATACAAAGACTAATTTTCATTTGGTAGCACTATGGTATTTACAAAATTAATTAATAGTACAAGATGATTCACAATTCAATACAATTCAGTTAAAAATTTTTCTTCTCCCTGTATTCTCTGTGTCTGAAGTGATTCCTATTTCTTAAAAAATATATTTAAGTAGGATGAAAATAGTTATAAATCTCTTGCGCTAACCCTGAACCAATTCCGGGAACTTCTGTTAATTGTTTAGGTGTAGCTTGACGAATATAATCAAGAGAACGAAAATGTGCTAATAACAACTTTTGGCGATTTTGTCCTAAACCGGGAATTTCATCTAAATGTGATCTCTTGAGTTTATCACTTCTTTGTTGACGATGAAAACTAACAGCAAATCTATGGGATTCATCTCGCAATCTTCTTAATAATTGTACTCCTGGTTGTTCTGGATCAGTTTCTAAAGGTTTTGATGAGTTGGGTAAGAAGATTTCTTCTCGTTTTTTAGCTAAACTAACAACCCGTAAATCTGCTAGTAAATTCATTTTTTCTAAAATACCCACAACCGCAGATAATTGACCTTTACCACCATCAATCATAATTAAATCAGGCCAATCAGAATTACCTAATCGTGCTAATTTGGGATCTTCTATATATTTACGAAATCTTCTATTAATAACTTCTGCTAAACTAGCAAAATCATCGGAATGGCCAATTGTAATATCAGGATTTTTAATTTTATAATGTCGATAATGTTGTTTTGCTGGTAAACCATCAATAAAAACTACTTGTGAACCTACTGCATTAGTACCTTGAATGTGAGAAATATCATAACCTTCAATACGTTTTGGTAAATCTGGTAAATCGAGAATAGCAGCTAAATCTTGGGTTGCTTGCAAATTACTATCTCCCAATTTTTGCATTCTCTGTAATTCATATTGGGCATTTTTTTCCACCATTTCTATTAATTCTGCCTTACTTTGGCGCAAAGGATTTAAAATTGTCACCTTTCTACCTTTGCGTTCTGTCAAAATATCGGCTAAAATTTCACTATCTGGTAAATCATATTGTACTAAAATTTCGCTGGGAATTTCCACATTTTCCGCAGTTTGATAATGTTCTTCTAAAACTCTTTGTAAAATTGCTCCTGGTTCAGGGTGAGAGTCAGCAACAAAAGCCAACCTTCCCACTAATTGACCAGTCCGAATTTGGAATAATTGAATGTAGGCGTGTTGGTCATCAGCAGCTAAAGCGATCGCATCTCGTGATACTGTATCATCAGGTAAGGATACTTTTTGGGCTGCATTTAGGGATTTTAAAGCCACAATTTGATCACGAATTTTTGCTGCATTTTCAAAATTTAATTCTTCCGCAGCAGTTTCCATTTGTGCTGTTAAAATATCAATTAGTTCTTGAGTTCTTCCCTGAAAAACCATGGCTACTTTTTGGACAATTTTCCCATATTCAACTGTAGAAACTAATTTTTGACAAACACCAGGACAGCGACCAATATCATAATTTAAACAGGGTCGGTCTTTAAATAAAGGTTGTGGTCTTTGTCGCAGGGGAAAAATTCGTTGACATAAATGGACAATTTCTCGTAATATACTAGAATCTGTATAAGGACCGTAATATTTATCTTTGGCTTTTCCTAACTGACGTTTACGAGTAATAAAAATACGCGGATATTCCTCTGACCAAGTAATGCAGAGATAGGGATATTTTTTATCATCTTTGAGTAAAACATTAAAATATGGCTGATGTTGCTTAATTAAATTTGCTTCTAGCGCTAATGCTTCTGCTTCTGTATCAGTGACAATAAACTCGATTTCTGTCACTAATTTGACCATTGTGTTAATGCGTTCCGTCTTGTTGGTCGAGTCGCGGAAATAGGAACGGACACGAGAACGCAATTTCCGAGATTTACCTATATATATTAAGCGATCGCTGCCATCTCGCAACAAATAAACTCCCGGTTCTGGGGGAATTTCTCCTAAACGGTTTTCTAAACGTTCTGGGTTTTTATACAGTGGTAATATTTGCTCAGATATGGTCACAGATGTATTTTAGATAACTTTATCATTTACCCCTATCCATTTTAAATCATAAAATCCATTTTCCGACTTCTTTAAGAAGTGTTGATAATATGTTATCTATATAGATAGATGAATCTGAAAATTAATTCATCTAAATTAACCAACTATGGTAAACACTTGGTATATGTGGGCTTGGAAAATAACCAAGCCTTTTTTATGAAAATTAATAGTTCACTAAATCATGCTTAATTCCATTAAACCATCAGCCATATCAAAATTAGCTGTCACATTTTGAACATCATCTAGCCCTTCTAAGGTATCAATTAATTTGAGCAGTGATTTAGCTTGATCTGAATCTGTGACTTCGACTTGATTACCAGGAATCCAACGCAATCCTATATCTGTGACTTTAAAACCTTGTATTTTCAATGTTTGACTGAGTTTCTCTAAATTCCCTATTTCTGTAAATACTTGGACACTTTCCTGGGTAATCATTTCATAAGACTCAGCATTTCCCACTAAGGAAGCTTCTAAAAGCTGTTCTTCATCAATCACACCCTCAACTACACAAACTCCCTTTTGCGAAAACATCCAACTCACACAACCCGTTTCTCCCAAATTTCCGCCATTTTTACTAAAAGATACTCGCAAATCAGCAGCGGTGCGATTACGATTGTCTGTGAGCGCTTCAATTAAAATGGCCACACCTCCAGGACCATAACCTTCATAGCGAATTTCTTCCAGGACACTATTATCGCTGAAAGTACCTGCACCTTTAGCGATCGCTCTATCAATATTATCATTAGGAATCCCTGCTGCTTTAGCTTTATCAATGGCTGTTCGCAGTTGAAAATTACCTGCTGGATCAGGTATACCATTTCTCGCAGCAACAATTATTGCTCGTGATAGTTGAGTAAATATACTTCCCCTTTTTGCATCTACTACGGCTTTTTGACGTTTAATATTCGCCCATTTACTATGTCCTGACATAATTAAAAAAAATATTCATCTTTTATTCACATATAGAATACTGGAGTTGAGACTAAATAGGTGATATTCAAGAAAAAAACAGATTTGATTTCACTATATTCTTGTCAGAATTAAAGGATATGTTATAATTGCACTGTCTGAAACTTGATGCTCATGGGTGCAAGTTTCAAAAAAAATTAAAAAAATTAAAAAAAAATTTCTTTTTTTCGCTCTTAACCGATTGACTTGCGCCGCGCGGTGTGATATTCTGATAATGGGAATGCGTCCCTAAATAAAAATTTTGCAACCACTCCATTATATTACTATAACCATAGTACCACAGCGAAAGCCACCTGAACCCTGAAAATAAAAAAATTTTTTTTGAAAAACTTATTTAAAAACTAAAATTAATAACTTTAACTTATGAATTAGTTAAGAGGGTCACGGGTTACTAATTTGGCAAAAGAAAATGTTGATTAATGGTGATTAATACTGAAAGCGATTCCTAGGTCGCGCTTCGCTATTGCTACCCTAATAAAAAATCCCCTGAAAAGAGGTAAAAAGTCTCCTTTCAGGGGAAAATTAATTAAGAACTTACGCCGGGTAAATTCTTAACCGCCGATTAGGTTCATCGCCAAAACTATCAGATTTGAGGCGATAATGTTCTACCAACTCATGCTGCATTTTCCGCACTTGAGAAGAACGAGGTAGTAACTCCACTGGCTGACCCTTAGGAATAACAATCTGTTCTACAGCCAGTCTGGCTTCCTCCAGAGCATCCATTTCATCATCACTACCGTTGTGTAGTAATAATTGTAACTCCCTGTCATCGCCAATATCTGGATCATCCAGATTCAGTAATCGGCGTAAACTGCGAGTAATTTGGGGAATTGTACTAGACTTGATCACATGAATGGGTACGAGACGGGCTTTAGCCATTTGTCTTAACTTAGCATGGTTCTTAACGTGCGATCGCAAAGCTAAAATAGCATCAGCACTATCTAAGTCTTTTGTCAAAACCACAGGTAAAGTCAAGACATTAATCACCTGTTCAAGTTGATCACGACTTACCCCATAGGGATAAATGTATAATGGTAAATCCTCCCCATTTGGACCGGCTGGTTTGCGACTGGGAAAATTAATACTTTCTGAGTAATTGAGAGATTCATCCAACAACCGGTCAAATTCACTGCGTCCTGTTGGTCTTTCCCTATCCAGAGATAAAGGTGGTAAAGCCACCATTTGTCCAGAAGAACGCCAACCATGAGGTTTAGCGGCCAAGAAAGACTCTTCCACATTAGTCACGTGGCCATTACCATTACCATTACCATTACCACCATTGACCACAGCCAACTGTCTAGCAACACCCACCTTACCATGATCATCAACCGTTCTCGTTTGTGGGTTAGGTTGACGACCACGTAACAGAGTATCAACTGTATCAGCCACACAGTCATGAACTACCCACCGTTGGCGTTCCAACATTTCCACAGCAATTTCAAAAGTGGGCGGAGCCTTGCGTTCCAAAACCGTCTTTTGCGAACCTCGCCGTCTAGCCTCATCATCTCCCAGAGTTACAGCCTGAATACCTCCCACCAAATCAGATAGAGTCGGATTTTTAATCAGGTTTTCAATCTGATTACCATGAGCAGTTCCTACCAATTGTACCCCCCGTTCAGCAATTGTTCGGGCTGCCAAAGCCTCCAGTTCCGTACCAATTTCATCAATAACAATTACTTCCGGCATATGGTTTTCCACCGCCTCAATCATGACTTGATGTTGTAACTCTGGCCGAGAAACTTGCATCCGTCTCGCCCGACCAATAGCAGGGTGAGCAACATCACCATCCCCAGCGATTTCGTTAGATGTGTCAATAATCACCACTCGCTTATTTAAATCATCTGCCAATACCCGGGCGATTTCCCGTAAAGCTGTGGTTTTACCAACACCAGGACGACCTAGCATGAGAATTGATTGACCAGTTTCCACCAAATCGCGGATCATAGCAATTGTTCCGAATACCGCCCGGCCAACACGACAAGTTAAGCCAATAATCTTACCACTGCGGTTACGGATAGCACTAATACGATGTAAAGTTTGCTCAATTCCTGCCCGATTATCCCCCCCAAAATTTCCCACTCGTTGAATGCAATCATCTATCTGTGCTTGAGTGACCGGTATTTCGCTCAGATACTCTGCTGCATGGGGAAACCGAGCTTCTGGACGACGGCCTAAATCCAAAACTACCTCAACTAAAATATCTCCTTTCGGATGATTTTCTAGTTTTTGTTGCAGGTCTTGAGGCAAAATGTCTAACAACTTTTGGAGATCTTCTGTAATCGTCATTGCAATAATTGGTGACTGACGTTTTTAGAGATGTGGTTGGAGCGTTACCGCCCAGACTTAATCTGGAAAATGAGAGCATGGGCAAGCCTGACAGCTTCCCACAGTAGTTCTGGTTCATCTTCTAAGCGAATACTGCCTTGACTATCAGTGTTAATCACCTCCTTTTGTGCTAACTGGTCAAGAATGGGTGACAGCAATACACGGGCGTAGCTGCCATAGGCAACCCCAGCTATTTTGGATCTGGGATTGTGATCTTGTAATCCCAAATCTAAAATCGGCAATCTCAAATCATGAAGCAATCCCATTCCCTTTAATTTAGGAACGGTATAGCTATTAGTGCCGCCCGCCAACTGCACATATCCAGGTAGGTTTGCTGCCAAAACTTTTTGCCCTAATTTCACTGTGGCTATGGTAGTACCATCACCAATATCACCACTCATAGAACGTCCGTCAGTTTGCCAAATCAAAAACTGCGGACGGGGGACAATTAAATTGTAAATTGCTTTTAGGTAATCAATTAACCCTTCTCCATCATTACAACTGATGGCCACTAACTTTAATTTATCCGCCCAAGGAGCCATTGCTACCCACAACCGTTGGAATTCTGCCAACCGTCCCACTTGAGTATGAATTTCTACGGCTTCTATTCCCGTTGATATAATCAATGGTACGATCTCCCCCGGTGTTGACACAGATGATTTTGTGTAAATTATCCCATAAGGACAGACAGGAAGGCAACGGCCACAGCCATAACATTTTTCAGAAATTACCCCAGAAAAATCATCTTTGGTATTTTTAAATAAAATTGCTTGGGCTGGACAAATTTTTTCACAGGGTCTAGAACAATCCTCAGGACAGTCCTGAGAATTAAACTCAGCTTTTCTAAAATGAGGATCTTCACCATCATTGAGACTGACCATTAACAAGGGTAAATTACCTGTAAAGGCAAAACCTCGTTTCTGGGCCTCATGTACCAAGCTTTGGGCTACTAGTAAAGCCTCTTGAGTAGCGGCAACTACAGCAGAATCGGCTGCTACATCTATACAGTCAGCACCAGCCAAAGTATAAGCTAATGCTAGACTTCTGACCGCAGGAAGGTGTTGATAACTGGCTCCGCAAATTAACTTGAACCAGTTACCTTGTTTCAGGGATTGTAAAGGGGCTAATAAATCAGTCACATTTCTATTATGCTTTTATTCCACTGAAAATAGCAGCCTGTGATCAGGAAAATTGAGATTTTTTGGTTCCAGGAACGGAGAAAGCGGTTTTATCTGGGGTTTTGGAAGAGTGATTACTAAGTATTGCTATCTCTGGATGCCATGGAAATTTGTGGTTTCCGCGTTTTTACTAGGGAACTTAAGATCAGCTACCTCTACTCCCTTTAGTTACTTAATTGGATATAGCAAGATATTTGCTAGATGTGTCATAATTTCATGGCTTTACGGATGAATATGCAGGGGATTTATCAATTGAACCCATTCTACCAAGTGGCCAGAAACGAACTACAGCCCGACCAATGATATTATTACGAGGAACAACACCCCAACAACGTCCATCATAACTGTTATCACGGTTATCACCTAACATCAAATAGTAATTTGGCGGAACGGTTTGTGGTTGAGCTAAAAAAGGAGGTTGAAGTCCACCGCTATTGCAAGCTTCAACAAAGGTTTTTACGGTGGAGGATAGGTAAACATTTTCCTGTAAAGGCTTATTGTTAATATATACTTTACCCTCTCTCAGTTCTACCTTTTCACCAGGTAACCCGATTACTCTTTTTATAAATGCTTCCCGCTCAGGATTATTTGGTATTTCTTGGGGCGGTAAAAATACTACTATATCCCCCCGCTCTGGGTTGGCAAATTTATACTTCACTTTATCAACAATAATTTTGTCTGCCAGCCATTGGTCTTTGACTCCATGTAGGGTTGGCTCCATAGAACCAGTAGGAATCCAACGAGCTTCGGCGACAAAGGTACGAATTCCTAGAGCCAGAAAGATACTCAAAAACATCGTTTTACCTAGCTCTAGTATCCAGGAATTATTAGATTGTTGGCTAGAGTTTTTATCAGAGGCTTGATTTTGCATGAAATTGTTGAAGTACGTTAAGAGACTAGTATTGAACTCAGACAGATAGACTTGATATTACCTAATGTTAACAACATAGAACAGATGACAGGTAAATAGAAGAAAAAATCTAGTGTTTTCCTGTTACCAACTACAAACATTGGGTTTTTAACCGTCTGGTTACATGGGGGGATTTTGCTATAGCATAACAGGGCTTTGTATTTATAGTAACACTCTTACTTGATGAAAAAATATTTATTTATGAAATGTTTGTCTTTAAAATTTTCCTGTATAATAAAAATGTTTGGCTAAAACCGTTTGGTTGTATTTACAAAAAATAGTCCCTATTTTACTGAGACGTTAATTCAGTTGGGCTGTAGTATTATCTTACTTAATCCGTACTATTATATACCCCTTTGTGACTTTCACCACTAGATAACATCTAGTCAGGAGTAATATTTTGAAAATCAAACTCTATTCCCTCGGCCTATTTAATCATTGCAGAACTTTCGTTTACCTGAGTTTATTGCTAACCTTATCAGCCATCTCAGTGAATTCCGCATCAGCGGCAGATAATATGGTAACTGAAAATCAGAAAAGTGAATTAATTACAGATCAAGCAGTTACGATCCCAGAATCAGAACAAAAGATTGAATCTATTTCTGAGCAACAACAACCACAACTGATTGCACAAACAGAGGACAGCAATCCGGATGATGTTAATAAAATCCGCCAAGAGTTACTAATTGAACCCCTGATCAAAATCAAAATAGTAGAGCCTAAGCCAACCTACCCACCTGGACTTAGTTTTGCTGGTCCGAGTGCCTTCGGGGCTAACATGGGTGATGTGTTTGTAGGAGCATCAGCAGCAACCGCTGGTAATAGGGGTAACTCTATAAATGACATAGACGCGAGTACCAGTGTTGGTTTTGGTTTAGGTAATTCCCAAAAACTAGTTGGTCTAGAATTATCCTTCAACAACGGTAGTGTCAAAAACTTTGGCTCTAATGGAACTTTTGACTTAAAAGCTCACCGCATTGTCCATGCTAAAGGCAGCAATCAAATTGCTGTAGCTGCTGGCTGGAAAGCCTTTGCCCAGTACCAGACTAAGGAGAGTAGTGAGCAGATTAGGCCTTCCAGTGTCTATGGTGTGGTAACCAGTTACTCCCTTTTAAAACCTAATGATCCTGTGAATAAAATGCCCGTCTCATTGTCCCTCGGTGTTGGAGGTGGAGACTTTAGGCAAGGTAACGCTAGTACAGGTGTATTTGCTGGAGCAGGTGTGCCGGTTCATCCTCAAGTCGGTGTGGGCTTAGGTTGGAGTGGAGTTGGCTTAAACCTTGGTGCTTCCTTCGTACCTATACCTACTTTACCCTTAACCATTACACTCCAAGGTGCGGATCTTACTAATAACAGTGTAGGCGGTACAACATTTGCATTAAGCATAGGTTATGGTTTCAATTTTTTACCTAAATAGGTCTTGTTGATCAGGTAGCTTGGCGTTAGCTAATAAACCTAAAACCCTTGCCTATAAAGATTTTAAGAGATATTAGAGTCACAAAAGATACAAGGAAACAGAGACGATATCATCAATTGTCAAACAGTTCCATATTTTAGATAATCATCATGTTGAAAACCAGAAATCTCATTTTTGCCCTTAGTTTGAGTCCTCTACTGTCATTTGCCTGGCAGTTACCCAATCAAGCCCAGAGTTTCAGTCCCAGCAAAGGTACAGCCGGTGTTGATGCTGGTGCTGCTACTAGTGCTTCACAAACTAGTGGTTTTTCCACACCAACGACAGGAGGAGGAACAACACCAGTCGTAACAACAACAGCAACAACAACGACAGGAACTTCTATCATCATTCCTATCATACCTGGTGTTTCAGCCACCATTACAACTGGTGTTTCCACAACAGGTAATACGTCGGTGGGTAGTACGACTGGTGACACCGCTACAGGAGGAGAAACTGCACCGGTGGCCATATCAGCAGCGACCATAGAATCAACTTCATCTAGCGTCACTGTAACAGAAGGTGCAACGGCAAATACTGTTGTGATAACTCTTGCACCGCAAGTCCAGGTTACTGTGAATCAGTTAGCTGCTGCTATTGTTCAGACCCTTAGTACAACAGGCGGTACAACAGGTGGGTCTGCTGACGTTGGTTCAATACTGACAGGCGGGGCTGGGTCACAACAGGCTGCGGCTGCCTTGACAACCAGTTTGACCGCTGCGGGTATTCCACCACAACTAACAACAGCATTAGTCACCTCCCTTAGTGGTTTATTTAATTCTACTAGTGCTTCTTTACCAAATCAGCCTATAGCTCAAATCATATCAGGACAGATAACAGCAAGCAATAAAACTTTTAAACCAGTTTATATTATTGCTCAAGGGAGTGCAGGGCTAAATGTCAATATTAGTAAGCTAAATGATGCTATTATTGCCTACAATAGAATTATCCTCCAAAGCGAACCTAATACTCTTAGAAATCTCTCTCGAAATACAGGTTTCGTCAGTATTGGTAGCATACTCAAACAATTGAGAACTGAGATCAAACAACCCTCTATTTAACCACACAAAAGTAAACCCGAAAAGCACTTCTTCCACTTGGCTATTTTATAGTGGCAGAAGTGTCGGCTTAGGTAATAGAATAGATTCACGACCAAAAAATCATACTGTATCTTCTAATATTTAGTTTTTTATAAGTATTTCTAGAATTACTCAAAACCGACAATATTGGCATTATTAAGAAAATTATCAGGATTTTGCTGGGAATTTAAAGCCTAATTCATGTAGCCCATATATAAGTAATGTATATGTATGACCTTGATTTTTTTTAGTATTTATATTTATAATATACAGTAATGGTATATACTCATCCAATCAGGGAGTAATTAATGATCAACCAGTTCAGAGCAAAAACCTCTATTTTCCTAACCACTCTAGCTGTATGTAGTTCCTTCATTGTCGCATTTCCAGTCAAGTCCCAATCTCAGACTGGTGCACAGGTAATTTATGTTAACCCAACTACTGGTGAAAATACTGCACAAGCTGGTATATCTGCCGCAAGACCTTACAAAACTATTACCTTCGCCTTAGCCTCAAATCAGGTTAAAGCCGGTACAGTAATTCAATTAGCCCCGGGTAACTATGCCAGCGAAGCCTTCCCTATAAAGATCAAAGAGGGCGTGACATTACAGGGTAATGAATCTACTAGTGGGGAGAAAGTAGTTATTTCGGGTGGTGGTGATTATGTCAGCCGCATTTGGGCTAAACAGAATATTACTATCTTAGCCAATCAAGATAGTACAATCGCAGGGTTAACCGTCACTAACACTAATCAATCAGGTACAGGTGTATGGGTAGAATCCACTAACCCAACTATCAAAAACAGTACCTTTATTAACAATGGGAGAGAAGGAATCTTTATTACAGGTACAGGAAATCCCAAGATTGAAAATAATCGCTTTATCAACAATAGTGCTAACGGTATTGCCGTAACCACATCAAGCCAAGGAGAAATTAGTAATAATTTATTTCAGAATAACGGATTTGGCTTAGTCATTGGGAATGATTCCAGACCCTCGCTCAAAGGAAATCAAATCCTACAAAACAAGGATGGTATAGTAATTTCTGAGGATGCTAAACCTTTGCTGCGTGACAATAAGATTCAGGATAACAAACGGGATGGAGTTGTTATTATTCATCGTGCCTCACCTGACTTGGGGACTAGTAAGAATCAGGGTGGCAATATCATTGCTAATAATAGTCGTTATAACGTTCATAACGCTACGAACTTTAACACAATGTTTGATACGTTCGATACCCCAACGGATTCGGCTTCATCAGATTCAACTTCATCAAATTTGGCTTCATCAGATTCAACTTCATCAGACACTGATAAGAAAGAACTGCTAATAAAATGGGGACTAACGCCTACAGGCTGTAACTCTGGTAGTAAAGTAGTCACCATCATCATGGGTCGCGGGAAATACTGTATTGAGCCACATCCTGACTTAACAGCTACACGTTACCGATATAATTCCAAGACTGGTAGCCTGAAAGCCATAGCAGATGGTTTATAGGTTTCTGCATCAAAGTGAAATTTAGTAGTTACAGAAAAGAAATCTCATCCCTGCTCATTTTAACATTAAAGAGGTCTTATGAAACATCAACTGAAAACCATGGTGGCAACTTTAGTTCTATCTAGTATTTTTGCTATGGGGTCTGTAGTTCAAGCTTTCCCAAAAGTAGATAATACAATAGATGATAGTGCTGATTTAGATACAGACCTGTCGGAAGAAGCCGATACAAGAACTGTATTCTCCTGTGTACCTGATGAAAATGGTGACATAGCTACCGTTGGTCAGCGACCTGGAGGAGAACCAATTCCCGTAATTGTCTGGACTTCAGATAGTTCCAAGTATTTTGGTAACAAAGTTAGCCCTGAAAGCCGTTGCAAAATTGTCACAGAAAGATTTAATCAGGCTGTAAAAAATAGTGACGGTAAACTCCAAAATGTCGTGTTGACCAGCGGTATAATAGCAGATAGAACCGTCATTTGCGTACTTTCTATCAAGGATACTGGTTGTGATGGTAATAATACCCTGTTTACTTTAAACCCGAAAAATGCTCAGAATCCAGACAAAGTTCTTGCCCAAATAGCCCAAATCAGTCGTAAAGGTTCTAGTGCTGGGGTAATTCGGGAAACCAGAGGTCGTGTCCAGGTCAAATTGAGCACTTTACTAAAAGAGAAACTTACTACTCAAAACAAACCTACTACTAAAAAACCTGCTGCCCAAAACAAACCTACTACTGGTGGTTTGTAATCTTTTAAATTATTCTCTCACCCATCGTAAAAGTCTGATCATCTTCTTTATTAACATTTAGAGGTCTTATGAAATATCAATTGAAAACAGCGATTGTAGTTGCTACTTTAGCCCTATCTAGCATTGTTGGTTTGGGTTCTACAGTTCAAGCCTTGCCACCTGTAGATAATACAGTGGATACTAGTAGTAATAATTCAAATGTAGACCCATTGGAGGAAGCCAACACAGGAACTAAATTCAGCTGTGTACCGCAAGATAATGGTAACGTGGCTACCGTTGGTCAGCGCCCCGGGGGACAGCCTATTCCCATAATTATCTGGACTAGTCAAACTTCAAAATACTTTGGTGACAAGTATACTTCTCAAGGGCGTTGCAAAATCGTCACCAATAAATTAACTCGGGCTGTAACTAATAGTGGTCTTAAACTCAAAGATGTTGTGTTGATGACTGGTCGAGTCAACAAAAGCACTGTGATTTGCATAGTTTCTGCAAATGAAACTGGTTGTAATGGAGGCAATACTCTGTTTACTCTCAAACCAGAAAACGCCAAAAAAGCAGACCAAATTCTTGCCCAAATCATGCGAATTAGTCGTGAAGGTTCTGGTGCTGGGGTAATTCGAGAAACCAGCACTCGTCTCCAGGTCAAATTGGAAGATGTACTAACAAATAACCGTAATCTGTCTATTGTCCAAGGAGCGAAAAAACCTGCTGTTAGAGATAGAGATGACTCAGGTGGCTTGTAATTATTAACTCAAGTTGCTAGTTATTTAATCCGGGAAAAAGGTCATTGATAATTAGTAATTAAGGAAGAGATAAAGTTTTGATCTCTTCCCTGATTACTAATATATAATTTGTAGGCATGATTTAATCCCCATTTTTTGAGCAATAATCATGTTTTCTCCCATAGCTCGCAGATTGTTTTTAATATTTATTACCACGTTTTCTGTGATTCAGTTGTATGCCTATTCCCACCCAGTAGTTTTGGGTGCTACTTCTTCCGAAAATTTTGATATTACCGCCGCCAAAATTGCCAATCAAGTAACTGTCAGAATTTTAACTAAATTTGGTTCTGGCTCAGGGGTAGTTATTAAACATGAAGGACAAACTTATACAGTATTAACAAATAATCATGTAGTTACTGATAGTCCTGAAGATGGTTATGGAATTTTGACTTCTGATGGTAACATTTATCCAGCAAAGCAAGTCAATGGCGTTAATACAAAAAAATTGGACTTAGCCCTGGTAAAATTTACTAGTCCAGAGGATTATCAAGTGGTAACATTGCCAAAGTCAAAAGCTATTTCCGAGGGAGAAAAAGTATACGCCTCTGGTTTTCCAGCTTGGCATTTTATCTTTAAGGGCAAGAAAATCACTAAAATGGAAGAAACCCGCAATTGGGGAGTTAAAGCCTTTAAACTCAAAACTGGAACTATTAAAATGCAGCTTACCAAAACTCTCCCTGGAGGTTATCAATTAGGCAATACTAATGATATTTTCCAAGGTATGAGCGGGGGACCTGCATTAAATCAGCAGGGTGAACTAATTGGTATTAATGGGCTGTTAAAATATCCTTTTCAGGGTATCGATGCTTTTACTTTTACCGATGGTACTATACCAAAGGAAGAGGATTATTTGCAAATGGAATCTCTTAGTTGGGCTATTCCTATTGACAATATTCTGGCTTTTCTCGAAGAACAAAAAATTGTCAAGGAAAATAAAACATAGTTATTAGGATTTACAGGAAAACTCAGAATATGAATTTATATTTTATCAGGGTAAATTATACTATCTTAACTACGGCAGTAGTCGCAACTCTTGTAATTTCTCTGCCAACATCTGCTGCTGATACTGTTAGTACCCAAAAGATTGCTCAACTTGCTAAAAATACCTCAGTCCAAATTAATGTAGAGGGTGATCTTACTCCCGGAGGTTCAGGTGTAATTATTGCTAAGGAAGATAATATTTACACTGTCCTTACGGCTAATCATGTGGTATGTGACGACTTAAAAAGGTCAGAAAAAATTATTTGCGCTACAGATACTACTTATTCTATACGCACAAATACTGGCAAAGATTATCCTGTTAAAGATGTTAAAGTCTTACAGAAAAATAAAAATGACCCAGATTTAGCTATAGCTACTTTTGTGGCCACAGAAGACTATCCCATTGCTACTTTAGGAAACTCTGACCAAATGGTAGAGGGTGCTGATGTTTTTGTGGGCGGCTTTCCGGCGGTGTTTGGTAAAGTTGGAGCCGCCAGAGACTTTGCTTTTACTACGGGTCTGGTTGTTTCTCGCTCTAGTAAAGCTATTAATGGCTATGGTTTGATTTATGATGCCAGAACTATAACTGGTAATAGTGGTGGTCCAGTGTTTGATATTGCTGGTAGGGTTGTGGCAATTCACGGGTTAGCTGATACTTCAGGTAAAAATAAAACAGAAACGGGAGCAGTGGTAACACAAAAAACGGGATTTAATGCCGGGATTCCTATTAATACTTTTTTAGCTACAAATGAGCCAATTATTAAAAACACCCAATTTAAGGAGGATAGTAGTCCTACTGATAAACCTGTTAATAATTTAAATAATCCTCAGTCAGCAAGAGACTTTTATGCTAGGGGTATTACTAGACTAGATCAGTATAATTATCGGGAAGCAGCAGCAGATTTTACCCAGGCAATTAAGCTTGACCCTAAATATATAGAAGCATACTTTAAAAGGGGATATTCATACACTTGGGTAAGCAAACATCAAGAAGCTCTTACGGATTTTAACCAAGTTATTGTTCTTGATCCTAACTACTTAGATGCCTACCTCAACCGCGGTTGGAGTCAGATATTCTTACAAAATGATCAAGCGGCCCTTGAAGATTTTAACCGCGTAATTCGTCTTAACCCTAACTATGCTGCCGCTTATGCTCATCAAGGCATGGCTTATATTAAATTAGGGAAGTATCAAGCAGCATTGGAATCTTCTAAACAAGCTATTCGTCTTGACTCTCGCAATAGTTATGGTTATACTATTCAAGCAGATGTATTTAATAACTTAAAGGACTATCCAGCAGCCATAAAAGTGTCAACTCTAGCTATTCTAATTGATCCTGATGATTTTAGTGCGTACATTAACCGTGCTCTAGCTTATACTTTAATTGGTGATTATCAAAATGCACTTTCAGATTACCAAAAATCCTCAGAAATATTTACGAGACGTTATGTTAAAAAATCTACCTCTGAAGCAGAACTAAAACCACAACCAAAACCAACTTCTAATTCTTCTAGTGACTCAAATTTAGAGCTAATTAAAAGCTGGGAATTAATTGATGTCCCCTGTACCTCTAGAGAAAAAGTAGTATCAATTATGATTGATGACAAAAAATATTGTGTACTTCCTCATCCTAGTTTAACTTGGAAAGGTTATCGATATAATCGAGGTACGGGTAAGTTAGAACCTTTAACTTAAAACCTATCCCATTCCCGTTTAAATTGTACTACACTTCTATTGGGCAAGATACCCGCACCAAAACATCAAATTTAAGCACGTAACATATTAATTATATTTTTCTAGAAGTGTCTCTATACTAGCATTATGATTTAAGAAGGAAAATAAATGACTGTAGAGCAGTTTTCCATCTTTGTCTAACACAAATTGAGCTGGTAATGGCGCTCCTAATGCTTGTCCAGTTTTATAAGTACGAAATGTGTGACAACTAGAATCACTGTCCAGAACTCTATTTTACTGGTAAATTTCTCTAATGCCTTACTTACCAGAGGGAAATCTGAGGGAAAATCTACATTAATCAGGTTATTAGCTGGTTGCTAGTGGTAACAGTCGCGTCACCTTTATCATCCAATTTCCGCTGTTTTCAGTTTTTTAGCTGGAACACTAGCGCGAAACTCAAAAGTCTGATATCATAGTTTTATCAGCGGGTGAGTAGCTCAACGGTAGAGCAGTTGACTCTTAATCAATTGGTTGCGGGTTCGATTCCCTCCTCACCCATTAACAAAAATTTCCTCGCAATTCCCAATGCTCCTAAAATCAGGACTTTTTTTGAATTTGCACTGGTAGCGAAATCATAAAGATAGAGATAATTGCTAGTCATCAAGTATCAAATTGCATTAATCACAGAATCAATCACAGTAGAAACACAGGGAATAGCGATCGCATTACCAGTTAATTTTCGCATAGTTTGATAACTTCCTACTATTTTATAAGATTCTGGAAAACCTTGCAATCTCAACATTTCTCTTGCAGTTAATCTTCTTTCTCCATTGACCAATAAATAATTATAAGATGCTCCTGCTCTCAATGCACAGGAATAAGGATGTATACTAATATTACCAGATTTATTTTCATGCCATATTGTTGGTTGATCACATTTTTGCTCAGGTTTCACTTTTTGTAACCGATTTTGGCGAATTTTTTCGGAAGCATAATAAAATTCAGAAACAGATTTTTCTAATATTTCTGATAAGGGTTGCATGGATATTTTGATTAATGGCCAATTAAAGTTATGATAATGATTTGGATTTTTCAACCCAACTATCAAAATTCTTTCGCGTTTTTGTGGTAAACCAAAATCAAGAGCATTGAGAATTTTATAATCTGTATAATAGCCTAATTCTTTTAATGTGTTAATAATTACTTTTAATGTTTTTCCCTGTTGATGTCCTTGTAATTGTTTGACATTTTCTAATATAAAAGCAGAAGGTTGTTTATTTTTAATAATTCTGGCAATATCAAAAAATAATGTTCCTCTGGTATCTTCAAAACCTTTTAATTCTCCACAAATACTAAAGGGTTGACAAGGAAAACCACCTAATAATATATCATGGTCAGGAATATCATTTTCGTCAATTTTTGTAATATCTCCTATGGGTTTTTCTCCAAAGTTTTCTAAATAGATTTTTCGGGAATTTATATCAATATCACTAGAAAAAACACATTGAGATTTAATTTTATAATTATCACAAATCCTTTCAAAGGCTAATCTAAATCCTCCTGTACCGCTAAATAAGTCTATAAATTTGATCATTTTTTGATTTCGACTCAGAACGTGATAGTTGATTTATGTTTTCTCAATATTGTGTTGCACTAATTCTCTAGAATTATCCCCAAGTGTCACGGGTTTAGCACTGCTAAACCCCTAGTAAAATCCCTATTATCTCATAGTCACAAATTCCTCTGCTGCGGAGGGATGAATACCCACAGTAGCATCAAAATCAGCTTTAGTTGCCCCCATTTTCACAGCAATAGCGACACCTTGAATAATTTCTGCGGCGCTATCTCCCACCATGTGAGCACCTAATATCTTATCTGTATTCACATCTACTATCAACTTCATCATGGTTTTTTCTTGCTTACCCGCCAAAGTGTAATACATGGGGCGGAAACTGGTACGATAGATTTTGATGTGATCATCACCGAATTTGTCCCTAGCTTGAGCTTCTGTTAAGCCAACGGTAGCCGCTTCTGGGGTGGTAAATACCGCTGTAGCAACGGTTTCGTGACTAAATTCGCGGCGGTTATTACCAAATTCACTATCAGCGAAAGCGCGACCTTCTCCAATAGCTACGGGGGTTAAATTTAAGCGGTCTGTGACATCACCAACAGCATAAATATGGGGGCGACAAGTTTGACTATATTCATTAACAGAAATTGCATTTGTGACACTATATCCTGGTTCTTCAACAGAACTAGGAACACAGTCAATTTGGGCATTTTCTAAGCCTAACTCCTCAATATTGGGACTGCGACCGGTTGCTACTAAAAATACATCAGCAATAATTGGTTCTTGATTTTCTCCAGATAAAGTTAATTTCAGTCCTTCGGTGACTTTTTCTATTGCTCTCACTTCAGTATTTGGGATAATACTAATGCCATGATTAATCATTCCTGTTTGGATACTGGTGCGGATATCTTGATCAAAGCCAGTTAAAATTTGCTCTTTGCGGATAATTTGGGTAACTTCCGAACCTAAACCGCGCATAATACAGGCAAATTCACTACCAATATAACCAGAGCCAATGATAGCGATATGTTTAGGTTGGGTCTTGAGGTGAAATATCTCATTAGAGGTGATAGCGTGTTCTATCCCTGGTATCTCTGGTCTAATGGGACGACCACCGACAGCAATTAAAATTTTCGCGGCTGTATATTGTTTATCATTGACTTCCACTGTGTGGGGGTCTATGAAGGTAGCGCGACCGGAAATTAGTTCTACTCCGGCTTTTTCTAAAAAACTGATGTGAAGTTGGGAAAGTCTGTTAACTTCATTATCTATGGATGTAATAAAATGTTCCCAGTCAAATTTTACATCTCCTACGGTCCAACCATAACCGGCGGCTTCTTGGAATTGGGCAGGAAAGTGAGAACCGTAAACCATGAGTTTTTTAGGCACACAACCACGAATTACACAAGTACCACCAACTAAATCATATTCGGCGATCGCCACTTTTGCACCATAACTAGCCGCCCGTTTTGAAGCAGCTAAACCCCCAGAACCAGCACCAATCACAAATAGGTCGTAATCAAAAGTCATAAATTTCTACTTTTTTCACTAAAAATAGGCTATTGAACCATATATAGTCAGATTGCCTAGATTTAATCTAGCGTAGCTGACAACTAACAACTAACAACTAACAATTGACAACTGACTAATAACTAATCCAATCACTCCAACTACCAGGGTAAAGTTTAGCTGTAGAAATTCCCGCTATGGCTAAAGAAAGTAAATTTACACAAGCCGTAACCCCAGAACCACAATAAACTAAAATTTCCTTATTTGTATCTATATTTTCCCAGCGTTGAGATTGTTCTGATTGGGAAATTATACACCCAGAAGCATCAGTTACTTCTTGCCAAGGATAATTAACAGCACCGGGAATATGTCCAGCAATTTTATCAATTGGTTCTTTTTCTGCGCGATAACGTTCTCCTTCCCTAGAATCTATTAAAACCACATTTGGGCTATCTTTATGATTTTTCACATAAGTAAAATCCACAACTTGATTTTCTTGTAATTGGGGAATAAATTCTCCTTTTTCAGCAGGAGAAATCATCTCTGTAACAGCATAACCTGCTTTTTGCCAACTTGAAAAACCGCCATCTAAAACAGCTACTTGTTCATGTCCTAAATAGCGCAATAACCACCATAAGCGAGATGCAAAAGCCAAGCGAGAATCATCATAGGCTACTACCAGAGTTTTTTGGGAATTTACCCCAATTGCTGCTAACTTTTCGGCTAATTCTGTAGTATTTGGTAAAGGATGTCTTCCCCCATGTTCTGCGACAGGACTAGATAAATCTTGATTTAGGTCTAAATAATAAGCCCCTGGGATATGATTAGTGTGATACTGTTGTTTTCCTAATTGAGTATCAGCTAAAGAAAACCGACAATCAACAATCACAACTTGCGGATTATTGAGATTTTCAAACAGCCATTCTGGAGAAACAATAAATTGATTATTCATGGGTAATTAATAATTAGAAAAATGTTTACACCCCAACAAACACAAGATGGTTCTTTTACCTTTTTTTCCACAGAGTTTAATGAAGCCTTTCATAGTCATTATGGAGCAAAACAGGAAAGTTTACTGAAGTTTGCTATTCCGACTCAATTACCAATATTAGCCGAAACTGGATTTGTGCGGCTGTTAGATATTTGTTATGGTCTAGGATACAACACAGCGGCAGCTTTACAAACAATTTGGCAAGTAAATCCTCATTGTCGTGTACAAGTGATTGGTTTAGAATTAAATCCAATTGTACCCCAAGCAGCAATTACTGATCAATTATGTGATAGCTGGGACGAAAAATATATAAAAATTTTAACTCAAATAGCTTTTGAACATCAAATCCAAATGGATTATTTACAAGCTAATTTACTCATTGGTGATGCTAGAAGCTTAATTCTACAAGTACATAAATCAGGTTTTCAAGCTGATGCAATTTTTCTTGACCCCTTTTCACCTCCGCAATGTCCACAATTATGGACTCTGGAATTTATACAAAAAGTATCAGAATGTTTACATGAAAATGGGTTAATGGCTACTTATTCCTGCGCTGCAGCGGTACGGACTGCACTGTTAACTGCTGGTTTGGCTGTAGGTTCTACCCCACCCATAGGAAGACGCACTCCAGGAACGATTGCGGGACATTTTAAACATGGTACAAAATCAAGTATATCCTTTTTTTCGCCCCTTTCCCAAGGGGAAAAAGAACATTTATTAACTCGTGCTGCTATTCCTTATCGAGACCCTCATTTAAGTGATACCACTGAAGTAATACTCAAACGACGACAAGAGGAAGTACAAGTCTCTACATTGGAATCAAGTTCACAATGGCGCAAAAGATGGTTAAAATCGTAAACACCACAGAAAATTTTGTCTTAATAGCCAACAGTTAACGATAATTAACTGGTATGATCTGGACTAGAACGAATCAAAAGTATTTATAGCAAATTCACTGATATTTAATTATGGTTGTTGTAGCAATTCTCGCTGCTGGAAAAGGAACAAGAATGAAATCTAATCTACCCAAGGTTTTACATTCTTTGGGTGGAAAATCTTTAATTGAACGCGTTATTGAGAGTGCTGAACCGCTTTTACCTGACCGCAGATTAGTGATTGTTGGCTATCAGTCCCAGGAAGTAAAAACAGCCATTGATTCTATTTATGGTGTGGAATTTGTGGAACAGGCTGTACAATTGGGTACAGGTCATGCTATCCAACAATTACTTCCCCACTTAGAAGGTTACACAGGGGATTTATTGATTTTAAATGGTGATGTGCCTTTATTACGGACAGAAACTTTAAAAAATCTCTTACAAATTCACCAAGAAAATCAAAATTCCTGCACTATTCTCTCAGCGCAATTACCAAATCCTCAAGGTTATGGTCGAGTTTTTCGTAATAGTGAAGGGATTGTACAAAAAATAGTTGAGGATAAAGATTGTACTCCTAATCAAAGGGAAAATGATCGAGTAAATGCTGGAATTTACTGTTTTCATTGGCCAGATTTGGCTGAGATATTACCACATTTACAAGCTAATAATGCTCAAAAAGAATATTACCTTACTGACGCTGTAACTCAGGTGGGTAAAGTCATGGCTGTAGATGTGGAAGATTATCAAGAAATCTTGGGAATTAATGATAGATTACAATTAGCAACTGCTAACGATATTTTGCAAAGACGGATTAAGGAAAAATGGTTATTAGCAGGTGTGACATTAATTGATCCTACTAGTATTACTATTGATGAAACGGTGGAATTATTTGCAGATGTGATTATTGAACCCCAAACCCATTTGCGGGGAAAGACGGTAATTCAAGCTGGTAGTCGCATTGGTCCAGGAAGTTTAATTGAAAATAGTCAACTGGGTGAAAATGTCACTGTTTTATATTCTGTGGTGACAGATAGTATTATTCAATCTCAAACTCGAATTGGACCTTACGCTCATTTACGTGGTCATACTGAAGTGGGTATTGGTTGTAGAATTGGTAATTTTGTGGAGTTGAAAAATACCCAATTAGGCGATCGCACTAATGTAGCACATTTATCATATTTAGGTGATACAAAAACGGGAACTCAGGTAAATGTGGGTGCGGGGACAATTACTGCTAATTATGACGGTGTGAAGAAGCATAAGACAATTATAGGCGATCGCACCAAAACTGGTTCTAATAGTGTTTTAGTTGCACCTATTACTGTGGGAAATGATGTCTACATAGCCGCAGGTTCAACGGTGACAGAAGATGTCCCTGATGATTCTTTGGTAATTGCAAGAAGTCGTCAGGTTGTGAAACCAGGTTGGAAGATGAAAACTGATAGTTAATATTTTTCTGGTGCGTTAAGAAACGCACCTTTTTATGCAGAAATCTGCTCCTTGATGAGATGCTGGGTTAAAAAGTAAATGAATACCTTTGGCTATATTTTGGTTATTATTCCTAATTACTCCCCGCATTATTTTTTAAGTTATAGTTCTCTGTTTTTATATTCTTCCCCCTCGACGGGGAATAGCCTTTCCTTATTATTTGTAGATGTGTCTGTCATTTTTAATGATTATAAATAATAATTTTCTAAAATATAAACAATGGTAGCACAAAATGGTTGATACTTTCCGTCATCATTCAATTCTAAATAATCCTTAATAATATTCCTGATTTCCTCTTCATTAAAATCCTCATCTACTAATAATTCTAATTCTGCATCAATTGCAGCTTTACGCATTCTTTGTAACTTGGGAATATTCAAAGCTAATTTTTCTATTGTTGTTTCAGCAGCAACTTTTTTACTAGTTTCTTCTGTCGGTAAAATTTCACCAGCAGCAGAATATTTAAAAAACTCTCCACAATTTGCTATTAATGTTGAAACTAATAGTTTTTTATCATACCAATTATCTTTTTGATATCCACAATGTACAGGAACACGGGGTTTATCATCTTCTCCTTCACAGGAAACTATAAGATTAAAATAATCAAATCTCACAGTTTCATCTATACCTTGAGGTTTAAAATGTTCATAATGACAATTTCCTTTATCTATAGCAACACCACAATAACAACAAATATAACCTTGTTCTTTTAATAAAATTTCTAAAAGCTGACCTTTAACTACAGTTCTTCCAAAACTTTTCCAAGTAGGAATTTTAGCACCTTGCTTGATTTTCCATGTAGATAAACTATTTGGTTCTGCACTTTTTTGAATATATTTCATTTACGTAAAAGTCCTTTTCTCCTAATTAAAATATCCGCTTTTACAAATTGTGCTTCATCTTCACCAATTATTTCAGCTAACTCTTTTCTCAATTCTTTAGCAGCTTCTAAGTTTCCTTCATCAATTAAACGAAATAATTTTAAAAGTTCTTGTTTTATTTCCTGTGGACGTTCAGGAACATCCATTAAATCTTCTAATATTTGATTACTATCTCTACCATAGGAACTTTCAGGACGTTTAGCAATTATACCTGTATCTGTTTTCTCTAGAATATAAATTCCTTGAGGTTTAATTTGACTAATCACTTGAGGAGAATGAGTAGTAACTATAAATTGACACTTGGAAAATGTTCTAGTTAAAGCTGGGATAATTTCTCTTTGCCATTTTGGATGTAAATGTAATTCAATTTCATCAATTAAAACTACTCCGAAACCATCTAGAGGATTTTCTAAACCAGGATTAGCAATAGCTAATCTTCTGGCTAAATCTCCTACCATTGCTAATAAGCATTTTTCCCCATCTGATAATTGATTAACTATTAATTCTTCTCCATTTTTTTGTAATGTCATTCTTAAAGGAGAACGACGGACACGCAATTTATTAAAATTGGGAATTAAGGAAGATATGGCTTGTCTAACTGCTTCTAATTCTTTATCTTTATAATAATTAAAATCTCGGAGTGTTTCACTTTCTATATCTTCTCTATTTCTAAACCATTGAAAAAAACTAGAAAAGCTAATTTTGCCACCTTCTAAGGCTTGATCATAAGCGTCTATTTGTTTAAATTCAGACTTACTAGGAACTTCTAAATTAATATCAATAACCGCTCTATTGGTAGGATAATAAATTATTAAAGGTATATTATATAGGAAATTACTATACCAATGTCTCCAAATAGCATTACAAGCTGCTCTTATTTTTTCATGTCCTGATTCTTCAGATACTCCATTACGATTTCTAAAGATTGTCCAACTATTTTCTCCTGGAGACAATATTGTAATATCTAATTTTGCAGCATTACTTTTATTTGCTATATCAAATTCATTAAATACTTTAACTTTTTCTTCACTATCACCAACACCACCTATCCATTGCACATAACGCGAAAGTAATAAAGAAAGAGCATCAAGAATACTTGATTTACCTACACCATTAATACCAATAAAAACGGTTGGTTCTTTTTCATCAAAATCTATTGTTAAATCACCAATTCCGCGAAAAGATTGCATTTTTAACTGTTTAATTCTCATAGTTCTCAAGAAAAATTAGCTAAGTTTATGACATTTTATCTCATCTTTGTAATTCACTCAATAGTAAGTAAAGCATAGATTATGAAGAATATTATCATCGGTAGTTGACATATTGGGTAATAAATTCTCGAAAATATTCGTGATCTAAGAATGACTAATGACTAAAATAGAAGTGGTTAGGTATTACGGGGTTTTAGTAGAATGAGTTGGACAGAAAAACTAGAGCAGTTAAAAGAGTTATTTACAGAAATGGAACAGGCTTTAATAGCCTATTCTGGGGGGGTTGACAGCACATTAGTGGCTAAGATCGCTTATGATGTTTTAGGCGATCGCGCATTGGCTGTAACTGCGGTTTCTCCTTCTCTATTACCAGAAGAATTAGAAGACGCAAAAATTCAAGCCGCAACTATCGGAATATCTCATAAAATTGTCCAAACACAGGAAATGGACAATCCTAATTACACATCTAACCCAGTAAATCGTTGTTATTTTTGTAAAAGTGAATTACATGATACCCTGAAACCCTTGGCTTTAGAACTAGGTTATCCCTATGTGGTAGATGGTGTAAATGCAGACGATTTACATGATTATCGTCCAGGAATCCAAGCTGCAAAAGAAAGAGGTGCAAGATCACCTTTAGCAGAAATTGGTGTGACTAAAGCCGAAGTGAGGCAAATTTCCCAAAAACTAGGTTTACCTTGGTGGGATAAACCCGCTCAACCTTGTTTAAGTTCGCGCTTTCCCTACGGTGAAGAAATTACCATAGCCAAATTACAGCGGGTAGGTAGAGCCGAAATTTATTTACGAACTCTAGGGTGGCAAAATTTACGAGTCCGTTCCGAGGGTGATACAGCTAAAATCGAATTATCACCAGATAAAATTAAAGATTTTGTGACAATGACAGATTTACCAAGTCTAGTATCTGTATTTCAAAACTGGGGATTTATTTATATAACTTTGGATTTAGAAGGTTATCGTAGTGGTAAATTAAATCAGGTTTTACCACCAGTTGCTTTACAAAAATAATAAATCTAAAACAGAACCTTGTCTAGATGGGCAGGGTTTGTTTTTAATATTCGGTTTTTTACATCTTGGTTAAATCCTATCGATTTTATTTTTGTGTAGGCTATTCAATTTAAAATCTAAAATAGTCAGTTTATGATTTATAATCAGGGTTTTATGGACTGTATTCATTTAACAGGGATTCGCGGTTATAGCTATGTTGGGTATTTACCGGAGGAAAAGGTATTAGGACAATGGTTTGAGGTGGATTTGAAATTATGGGTCGATCTTGCTCAAGCTGCGGAGACTGATGCTATTAAAGATACTGTAGATTATCGTAATATTATTAGTTTAGTCCAGAACTTACTAAAAACATCTAAATTTGATTTATTAGAAAAGTTGGCAGGTGCGATCGCTGATGCTATTCTTCAAGAAAGTAGTCTAACCACCCAAGTACAAGTTATTCTCATTAAACCTGCTGCACCAATTCCTGATTTTGATGGTAATATTCGCATTGAATTGACTAGAAGTAAATCACACACAAACTTGTAGGATAGGGGTTTTGAAATTTCTCAGCCATGTTTTTTGTTTTATATCTTTTGACAAAAATCAACTTCCTCTTCTTGATTTGCACTTTCTTATTGAGAACTTTTTGTACTTGAGGAGTAGTATAACGATGGTGCTGATGAAACTGGTTAGTTAAACTAGTAGTTATCAGTTATATAATACTGTAAATTCAGCTTTTTAAATCAACGAATTTTGTCAAAATATCTGATATTATCAATATTAATAATTTACTGACAACTGCAAATTTATAATTGATAACTCTGACAAATGGAAAACGATAAAACCTTCATTAAGTATAATACCGCAGGTAGTCGTTCCGCCATCGCTTTTGGTAGTAATATTGGGGAATCCCTAGCTATTTTAGAAGGTGCAATGAAAAGCCTGGAAAAAACTCCGGGTATTACCATAAAAGCCAAATCTAGTTGGTACAGAACCGCTCCCGTAGGCGGACCATCACAACCAGATTATTTAAACGGTGCAGCCATTTTAGAAGCGCAACTCAGTCCACAAAAATTGTTAGATACCCTGCTCAATATTGAACAAGAATTTGGTCGAGTTCGTCAAGAACATTGGGGGCCAAGAACCCTAGATTTAGATATACTACTATTTGATGACTTAATTTTAGAAACACCAGATTTACAAATTCCCCATCCCCGAATGACCCAGAGAGCCTTTGTTTTAGTTCCATTAGCGGAAATTGCCCCAGATTGGATAGAACCAGTTTCTCAAGAACCTATTTCAAAACTCCTGCAAAAATTAGACTGTTCCAATGTTAGTTTGTTTATCAATTTATAAGCTTTTCATGTTAATTTAAAAGCCCAAAAAATTAACTTTTCCCTTTGAGTAAATACATTGACTGGTACAAGTTTCATCAATTCTAACTGCGACAAGGCCGGGAATTTGGGGTTCAAGCTGTTCATAAATCCATTTAGCGATCGCTTCACTGGTAGGATTAGTTAAACCTGTGGATTCATTTAAATGGTAATGATCCAGATAATTTTCCAACAGTGGTTTTATATATTTTGATATATCACCATAATCCATAATCATCCCCTGTTTAACACCTGAATTTATCAGTTTATCCCCGGCAACATAGACAATACCGCGCCAAGAATGACCATGTAATCTAGAACATTTACCATCATGATTCGGTAATTGGTGAGCAGCTTCAAATCTGAATTCCTTACCAATTATCCAAGTTTCCAAAAAAGATTCCGATTCCGATTTTGAAGTCATTATTATATCCTAAATTCCCCAATACACTGCATTTTTTTGTTTTGTTAAAATAAGTAAATTGACTTAAAACCAGTATAGTTCAGTTAAAGATAATTGTAGGTTGGCTAGAACAAAGTGAAACCCAACATTTCTAAGATTTTGCTCGGTTTTGTTTATTAACCCAAATTACACATACAGCGGTTTCCGCTCTTATGAAGTACAAAGTTGAATCATCAAACTCTTGTGGTGCGGGCATACTATGCGACAAGCTCAGTACAAGTCTTGCCCGCTGTATATACGCGACAATGAGCAAATTTTGACGATCAATGTAGAATAAATACCCGGACTAAATCTTGTGGTGTGGACATCCTACCCGATGGAATTATATAAATCAGCCTCATAGCATACTAAAAAATTTTTTTCAACTACCTTAAGACAGATAATTATTTGTTACTAATCGTAGTAAAATACAACCGTATTATCCGATCTAAAGAATCTAAAAATATAGCTGCTATCTAAGAAAAACTCATAAAAACTTATGAAAAGTCATAAAAACTTGAATGACAGTTTTGGTTTTGTCGCGTTAGTATTTATTAATCACATTCTCAGTGCTATGCTATTTTTTTTGATACCATATATTGATTATGCGAATATTATGGGTGTTTTGTCTTTGATATATTATGCACTGACTATTATTCCTACTATAATCAAAACACTTTTTCCGAATTTTTATAAGCAACAATATATTTGGAAAAGCTTGTTAAAAAACCGACGTTACACAGGCGTTACTGCTTTTTGTTTTGCTTGGAGTCATGCTGCATTATTGATTTGGCAAAGATCTTTAAATTTCTTAGATTTCAATACTTGCCTCCAATACTTTCAAGGTTTATCATCAATTATCATTTTCACAATTCTAGCTATAACATCTAATGACGAAAGTATTAGAACACTTAAAACAAATTGGAAAAAAATACACAATTTAACTTATCTATGTTTGTTTATACTTCCCTGGCATATTTTAGATAAAATGTTCGGACACTGGAGTTATCTCACTCCCTTTGCAGTTATTTTATCTATTAGTTTATCTTTGCTTTTTGTGACTAGAAAAATAATTGAAATCAAGGAACAGTAACTAGTTACATCCCTTTTCTTGACACTTTATTCATCTTCAATTAATTTTACTGAGGTACTTAATAAGCAAAACAAAACCCCCGCTAAATAAATAGAGG
>Ga0082207_1000168_pt1 | contig 37604 bp, 28 predicted proteins | sample LakMenEpi10Aug09_FD_71540 | JGI IMG/M metagenome (GOLD analysis project Ga0082207, IMG submission 71540) | reverse complement strand
TGAAGTGAAGCTAAAAATGCTAGAAGAGGAAGTTCCCGCAGTGTTGTTTGCCGGCAATTTCCACCATGAGGTGGGTGGTGAATTGGGGGAGGAACGTTTAGAGAATTTAAATCAGGCGATCGCTTACTGGCAGCAGGATTTAGCAGCCTATGAGGAGTTGATTGACAGCCAGTTTTTAGCACAGACCACCGGAAATGCGATCAGTGTCTTCCCTGCCCTTGCCCTATAAGTAGGTGAGCGTTAAAAATTCTCGTTGGGGGAAGGCAGGGGAGCAGGGGGCAGGGCGCAGGGGGAAAGAGTTTGAGTTTGCTTTCCTCTTCTTCATATACCTTTAATTTTTTCTGTTCACCTACTTAGGTGGGAAATTCACTTCAATTCAACTATTTTACTGAGAGCAAATAGTCATGACAAATAACTGGACAGTCAGCACGGATAAGAATAATTATATGCCTGGTGATATCGTTGTAATTACGGCGAGGGGCTTCGCTGTAGGCTCAACGATTGAGTTTGCGATCGAAGATGACCCCGATGATTTTGGCGATGATGGTAATGCGGATGTGTATCAGCCCTTTTCCGTTACAGACGGGGGTGCTAGTGAATTGGATGACATAGCAAATGGAGAGGTGTTGGTAGTCTGGCGCGTGCCAACGGATAATAATGGCACTGGTAGTGGTACGCCTGATGCGTCCAATGCGAGGTTGATTTTGACGGCGACGGGCAGTGGTGCGGATCGTACGTTTGGGACAACGGATGACCAAGTGGCAACGACGACATTTACGGATGCCGATCCAGCATTATTACAGACTTACTTCGTGCCTGTGCCAGAGCAGCAAGTTAACTACATTTTCAACGATCTAGAAAATAACGTCTCCGATGGCATTATCAGTATTATTTCCATGACGATGAGCCGTGACGGAACCTTGATCTACTACGATCAGTGGGAAAATGGCTACGATTCCAATATTACTAACCCCACCAACATTTATAGCATCGGCAATCCAGGTGGCACTCAGATTTGGGGCGATGGCATTGATGAAAACGGTGCAGCGCCTGGTATCACCGGAGATATCTTCAAGGCTGGAGATATTGTCGTTTTGCGGAATGTCGTTCCCACCAACCCTCGTGGCACTCAGATTTACTTCGATGGGGGAGACAAGATTGGTGCTACTACCGCGATCGCTGTGACTCGCGGTTACTGGCCGCAGACGGTTGAAGGCAGTGGGGGATCGGTGTTAGGAGGAGCAGTCGAGGTTTTTGATATCTTCCGCTATGGCAAAGAGTACAAAGTCCCAGTGGGGCAAAACCTGACCAACGACAATGGTATGTTCAGCTACGCCGGACTGGCGGTCGGTGCGGCTCAAGACAATACCGTGGTTCAAATTGATGTCAACGGGGATGGCGATTTTGCTGATGCCACCGATGTCAACGTAACCCTCAATCAAGGACAAACCTATGTTGTCCGAGGCACTGGGGATGGCAGCAATCCTTCCCTTCCCAGTGGACCAGGAATCAATGTGAACTCAAGGGTTTTAGCGAGTAATCCCGTTCAAGTTGACTTGGTTACAGGGGTGATTAATGCCAACTTCCAGTCAGACTCCTTTGCTCTTAAGCCTCTGGACAAGTTGGGTAACAGTTACTATTCTCCTGTCACCACAACAGTTACCCCTAGTAACAATTCCGGTCCAGTCAGCTATTTTCTTTACAATCCTGGCAGTGGCACCATTACGGTCAACTATCGCACAACGGCTGACACAGGGGACTTGACTGTAGCTGCTGGTGAGACTGTTCGCTACACACCAACTGTGTCCGGATCGGGCATCCATTTCTATACGGGCGATCTCAACAATCCCAACGGTGGGAATTTTGATGTCATAGCAACCTACGATTCTGCTACTAGCAACTATATTGGTCAAAACTGGGACTGGGGCTGGACTTTAACTCCCCAAAACGGACTGACCAGCCAAGTGGTAGTGGGCTGGGCGCAAGGTTCGTCGGATACTAATGGGAATGTGGTCGCCGGTGCAAACGGTAGCCCTCTATGGGTGACGGCAACTACTAATACGATCGTCTATGTGGACTGGGATGGCAATCCTGCCAACAGCACACTGTCCGCACCTAATGGACAAAAATACGACATCGCCTATACAGTCAACGCCCTGCAATCAGTTCGCCTGTACGACTCCAAATTTAATGACAGCGATCAGAGTGGGGCACGCCTGTTTACGACCGATGGTGCGTTAATTGCAGTTGCCTACGGGGAGGATCAGACACCGCAACGTGATGTCCCAAATCCGTTATCCACTCCCCTTACAACTAACATTAATAACAATCCAAACTTTGGCTCAACAGCAAGTTCTCCCTACCTCGATGTGGGAACGAATGTACTGCCATTGCCAGCGCTGGCTATTAAGAAGTTCATTAATGGACAGGATGCAGACAGCCCGACAGGTCCGGTGATTCTGGTGGGCAGTACAGCAACGTTTACCTATAATGTCAGCAATAACGGTGGGAATCCCCTGAAGAATGTGACTGTCGTTGATGATGGCGGTCCCGATTCTTCCTTTGCCCCTAACCCCGAAGTGAACTCCGGCGGATTCAACATTGGTGACGGAAATTCAGACAACAAACTTGACACTGGAGAAATCTGGAAGTACAAAGCGACAAAAACAGTTACTGCTGGTCAGTACACCAACATTGCAACTGTCAATGCTAAGGATCTCAGCGGGCAGGATGTAGCCCCTGATGCTGACCCTGCTAATTACTTGGGTGTCGTAGGCGCAGTCGTCATCGAGAAACAAGTCTCTCTGGATGGCATTAACTGGTTTGATGCCGACTCCCCCACCGGACCCGTCGTCATCGTGGGTCAAAACGTCAAGTACCGCGTTGCTGTCACCAACAACTCCACCGGCGGATTAGCAGCCACTGTTGACCTGAGTGATGCCGTTATTATCGGTAGTATTTCCGCCCTCGACTTCAAGTTCAGTGGCAACCAGACCACCTCGGTCGCAGCCGGAGCCACCATTTACTCCGATGTGATTACCACCACCGCTCTAGCTGGTCAACAAACTGACCAAGCTTCAGCCACAGCGACCATCACTGACGGTACCAATACCACCTCAGTGACAGTTGCTCCTGATAATGCTAATTACTTTGGACAAAATCTTCAAGGCGACCTAAAGATTACCAAGACCGATTACCTGACCAAAGTAGTACCCGGACAATGCGTAACTTACACCATTGTAGTTAGCAATTGTGGTCCTGATACCGCTACTCACGCGCTGGTAGAGGATTTATTCCCCAGCAACCTGACAGACGTGAAGTGGACAAGCAAGGCAGCTAAGGGAGCTACAGACAATAAAGCCAGAGGAACTGACAATATCGAGGATTACGTAACCCTGCCAGCGGGTAGTAGCATCACCTACAAAGTGACGGGAACAGTAGTTGGTGGCCCTGGCAGCCACAAAGTTTCCGACTGTCATAGAACCTTAACCAATACCGCGACGGTTACCGCCCCTTCTGACTTCACCGACACCAACCTCGAAAACAACACCGCCACCGATATTGACACAATTATGGCCGCACCCGGTGTCCGCAATACTCATTTTTGGCAAAATACCAAATGGCAGAAATCCTGGGACGGCATCCAAGGCAACGAACACTCCCAAAAAACAAGGCCGAATTTCCCAGATAGCGACCTCTTACTCTCACCCTATACCAACTCTGCCCGTTCAGGAAAAGTCTTAGATCCAATTACCCGTAGATACGGAGTGGGACTGCTCATAGGAGACTACAATCACAATGGCAAAACTGACAAAAAAGAAAATACCCTCTTCTACACCCGCGCACAGGCACTTCAGATTGTTGATTCCTCAATGCACCCCAACAACCGAGACACGCGTTACATACTTGGACGGGATTTAGTGACTAGCTGGCTGAATTACCTCGCTGGTAATTCGATTGATACCCCTAATTCTAACGATCAAGATGCTCGTGACTATATCAACGAGGGAATTCAATGGTTGCAAGCCTTAACACCAGATCAAAATAGGGATGGCAAAGGTGATGGCTATCTGCAAGGATTAACAGGTAACGAAACCTCCAATTCACGGACTCCACAGATTCTAGCTAGATCTTCCTACTGGAAGTCTGGTATTTCAAGTGCATCGAATTTACCGAACTCCTATAAATCGAACACTGACGTTCTCTATCCTATAGACGCTGGTATCTCTATTCACACACACCTGGATAATTACAACAACAATATCTTCTAGGTAGGGTTCTTAGGGAACACACAAAAAACAAATCACCCAAAAATACTAGGGTGGCTTGGGGTGGCAATTTTTGTCGCCCCCTCAACTATTCTAGTTCAGTAAAGCAAAATTGTTTGACATCTGGAAAATTTGTCTGCATATTCCCTAATTTCCAGGTGATTAACTGCTCACAAAACCACGTTTAATTTGTTCACGTTCAATGGCTTGAAATAAAGCTAGAAAGTTACCTTCCCCAAAACCTCGAGCCAGAGAACGACGTTCAATAAACTCAAAGAAAAAAGTTGGTTCTGAAAAAATAGGTTGGCTAAATATTTGTAATAATAACTCTCCTAGAGGAGCATCTTCATGCCAGTCTACTAAAATTTCTTGGTCGGATATAGCTTGCAACTCTTCAGTTGACAAAGAAAATTTATGCCGTTGTTGGAGTTGGAAATAGTAATTTTGAGGAACAGAAAGAAAAGATAAACCAGCACCCCGAAACCGAGAAATTGCATTCACAAGATCAGGTATCATTAAAGCAATATGTTGAATACCAGCCCCTCGATTCACATCTAAAAATTCTTGAATTTGTGAACTAGGTGAAGCTGGTTCATTAATCGGTAATTGAATATTACCATGGGGAGAAATCATCACTTGACTATGTAAACCAGAACGATCAGTTTTAATCTGAAAACTTTGTTGAGGTTGAAAATCAAAGATTTTTTGATACCAATTAACAGCAGTTTCTAACTCACCAACTCCCACATTTAAAACTAGATGATCAATCGCAGTAATAGCACGGTATAAACTATTTTCGACCTCTGCTATTTTTTCCTGATTTCTAGTCATTAATGTATGATTTAACCCACCCCAACCAGCGATTTTAGCATACTGACAAAATCCAGCATTTTGAAGAGGTTGGAGAATTTTTGCACCATTGCTTATGGCCTTTGCTGTCAATGCTTCTACATTGTCAACAGCAAAAGCAACATCAGCCACACCGGGAGGATGTTGACGCAAAAACTCAGCTACAGGACTAGTAGGTAAAATGGGGGAAGAAAGTAAAAAGCAGACAGTTCCACTTTTGACAACTTCTGTACAAGTATGCAAAGATTTTTGATGATGAGAAAGACTTGGAAAAATGCCATTATTTATTACTTGAAAACCAAGACAGTATACAAACCAATCTCGCCACTTTTGGGCATCTTCGACATAAAAGTGAATGTGATCAATTTGCAGCATAATAATTTCTTGAAAACATTAAAAACCCAGTATTTACTATCATCTTTTATCTCTTACATACTAGAAAAATAAATGACTCTCGGGTTGAATATTAATTTCCATTGGTATAGCCTGGGGTTCAGCGGATAAAGCATAAAAAATAGCATTTGCCGCAGTTTCACAACTCAGCATTTTATTCCGGTCTACTTTTAAATTTACCTGATCCCAAAAAGGAGAATCTATCCCCCCAAAGTAAAAAAGTGTCATTTTCACCCCAAAACGTTTCAATTCTTCTGCTATACATTTGCTAAAACCCACTACACCGAATTTAGAAGCAGAATAAGCCGCAGCCATGGGCATTGAATGTTTACCAAGAATACCGACAACATTACAAATATGACCAGATTTCCGTTTTTGCATCTCCTTAGCTGCGGCTTGAGTGGTGTAAAAACAGCCTTTTAAATTCAAATCCAGCATTGCCTCTAAATCCGCTGGTTCGATGTTGTTGTAGGCTTTAAGAAGACCTGCTCCTGCTGCATTTACTAAGACATCAATGTGTCCAAAATGCTCTATTGTTGTTTGAATTAATACTTCTACCTCCTGGGGTTGAGTAATATCTGTGGGAACTGTCAGCACATTTGCTGATAACTCATTAGCTAATACTGCTAAATTTTCCCTGTTTCTGGCTGCAAGTACCAATCTTGCACCAGTAGGCGCTAATTGACGAGTTAAGGTTGCACCAATTCCACCTGTAGCACCGACAATGACAATAACTTTATTTTGTAGCATGATGATATTTATATTTCTTTACAGACTATATTCATGATATAGGAATCTGGTTTGATTCGTGAATTTACTTGTGTGAGGGAATCCCCACCAAATTAATCAAACATATCATAATTCCGACTTTTTAACACCTACCTCCCATCTTTTACCTACTTGCTGAATTTGCAAAGACTTGCAAGAATGCAAAAATTTAGCAAAACTACCACTAATCTTTAATTGTTTGATTTGTTCAGTTATTGGTTTACCATATTGCTGATAAAATTTACTTCCCAAAATACTAATATCAATAAATCTCTGATTATCTACTCTGCTTAAATCAGTCAAAATATTCTTAATTACTTTCTCTAAATCTGCGGGAGAATCAATCATAAACAATTCCTTTAATATCGGAATTTCAGATTGTGAAATATCCTGACTATCCTCTATTTTTGATTGATGATATTCAAAAAGTGTGACATACAATTCAGATTTTTCATCAATTTGATGAACTACAAACTCAGATGGATAGTGAATAAATACGTCTTTAGCCTGTTTACCTGGGAAGTGATGAGCAATAACTTGACTAATAGTTAATTGATAGTTGGTTTTAAATAGTTTAGAAAGAATTGAAAGTTTAATCCAATAACTTGCAGTTTGTTTTTGCTGTAATTTAATTAAACCCTTAAATTGGGCAATAAACTGTTCTATAGACGGTATTTCTGGTAAAGGTTTGAGAGAATAATTGACAGTTTCACTAGTCGCGCTGTTGAATACTCTAATATTTTCCCCATGCTGACTGACTTGGTAGACTAATATGCCATTTTGCTGTAATGTATTACATAAGTTTGTCATTACCTTATCTGATGAACAAACAAAAACTTCTTTAACGTTGAGATAGCGTTCATGAATAGAAGAACCCACTGCAATCATTTTACCATCAGCATTATCTCTACCCATGGGAACATGAATTAAGTCATAACCACGTTGATGTAATTCAACATCCAATTTTCCCCGATTTGACCAATTTGCAAAAGCAATTTTTACTTGCAAAGGACAATTACAAGTTGTGGTTAAAAATCTTTCTGTATTTGTATTAAGTTGCAGGTTTTCTGCATCTAAAAGCAAAATGGCTATACCAGCAGATTGTCGCTGGAGTAAATGTGTAGTAATTAAATCATTATTCTCTGGATTTAACTGGTCAACATAGGCAAGTAAATCTGATACTATTTTTGAATTAAAAGCCACAGGAATAAGCACTGCTTTGAGTAATGATTGCAGTTTTTGCGATAATTCATCCCAGCTTTGTGTTTGACCAAGTATAGCCCTAAATTTTCCACTTAAAGCCGATTTATTGGTAGATATTTGCCAGTTAATAGTTCGATATTTTGCCATCAATAATTCTGGTTGCTGTTGTTGAATAGCAATAATTGATTGACAAATTTCGACAGAGATTTTTTCTAATAAGGCAGAATCATGATAGGACATAACTTACATCATACGGTGGAGCATCCTAAGGAGAAAGTCTGAGCTATGAAAATATACTTTCCAGAATTTAACTTTCAGTAACTTCTATAACTTTAACTGTTACCTTACCTTGTGCCAACTGAATCACTAAATTTTCTCCTATAGTTAATTCTGATACGGAATGAGGAATTATACCATTTTCTGTTATCACTCCCGCGTAACCACGCTGTAATACAGATTGAAGGTCAATATTAGCTAATTTTGGTGTAATATTTCTATCCCATTGTTACTTATAATAGCTGTACACAAGTCTGTAATTCGCTGTTTGTGTATGTACGCATGAATCAGCACCTAAATCTGTTAAGGATTCATCCCTTTGGTGTCTATACTTGCAAGACTTTTAGCTATTTTTTGATACATTTTTTAATAAAAATAACTTACAGTTTAGCATAACAAGTACCGAAGATGCGAAATTTTCAATAATATATACAAGGCTTATTTATATTAAATTATGAATAAATATACTTACTTGCATCTTGGCGCAAAAGTTTAATTAAAATGTGGTTAATTTAGCTAAAAATGGCTGTAAGCGGAAAACTCCACCTCCGTGTCCTTTGTGTTTCGTCCAAAAAAAAGATTGGTGAACACAAATAAAGAGAAAATTGGCTAAAATAAGTAAAACTAGCAATTTTCTCGACAACATTCTCAGTAGCCTATAATTGTTAAATCTCAAAAACAATACCATCAATAAATCAACTATGCAAACAGAATATCGGCAACGTCGTGAGCAGTTAATGGCGAAAATAGGCAGCAGTACAGCGATTTTTAGGAGTGCGCCCACAGCAGTAATGCACAACGATGTCGAGTATGTTTATCGTCAGGATAGTGATTTCTTTTACTTAACTGGCTTTAATGAAGCCCAAGCAGTCGCAGTTTTAGCACCCCATCATCCAGAACATCAGTTTATATTATTTGTGCAACCGAAAGACCCAGAAAAGGAAGTTTGGAATGGTTATCGTTGTGGAGTAGAGGGAGCAAAAGAACTTTATGGTGCAGACGCAGCTTACTCCATTGCAGAGTTAGACGAGAAATTACCCCAATATTTAGAGAAAGCCGCTTGTATTTATTATCATTTAGGGCGTGACCACCATTTTAACAACAAAATTCTCCAACATTATCAAAAGCTACTCCTAAGCTATCCTAGACGCGGTACGGGTCCAACCTCTATTGTCGATGCTGGTACTGTTATTAACAATTTAAGGTTATATAAAAGCAAAACAGAATTAGACCTTATCCGTCAAGCTGTAGAAATTGCAGCAGAAGCTCATAATCATGCTTTGAAAAACGCTACGCCGGGACGTTATGAGTATGAAATTCAAGCAGAAATAGAACATATCTTCCGGTTACGAGGCGGAATGGGTCCCGCTTATCCTTCTATTGTTGCTTCTGGTGCGAATGCTTGCGTACTTCATTATATTGAAAATAAATGTAAAATGCAAGAACATGATTTACTGTTGATTGATGCTGGTTGTGCTTACGGTTATTATAATTCAGATATTACCCGGACGTTTCCTGTTAGTGGTAAGTTCACACCAGAACAAAAAGTATTATATGAAATTGTATTAGCAGCACAAAAACAAGCAATAGCAGAAGTTAAACCAGGTAATTCTTTTCATGCACCTCATAATGCAGCGGTACGGATCTTAACAGAGGGATTAGTGGAACTGGGTTTACTCAAAGGGGAAATTGATAAATTAATCGCAGAGGAAAAATATAAACCCTTTTATATGCACCGGACCAGTCATTGGTTAGGTTTAGATGTTCATGATGTCGGCGTTTATCAATATGGAGAAAACCCCCAAATCTTACAACCAGGCCAAGTGCTAACCATAGAACCAGGACTTTATATAGTCCCGAACACGAAACCTGCAGAAGACCAACCGGAAATTGACCCCCGTTGGGTGGGAATTGGGATTCGTATTGAAGATGACGTATTAGTTACTCAAGATGGAAATGAGGTTTTAACAGCCAAAGTTCCTAAGGAAATTAAGGATTTAGAAAGATAGTATTTTGCAGGGTGGGTAATGCCCACCACATCATGATTGAGAAGATATAAAATGTGAAATATCTTGATATTTATCTTCATTCTAAGCCAAAGCCGCCGCTGTAGGAATCCATTCATACTTAATAAACCGCCACAAAATTTCAATTAAGTTTAAATGAGGAGAATAAGTTGGGAGTTCAAAAATTGTAATATTACGCTCTCGCCATTCCTCAAGTTTTTCAAAAATGGTATCGCTAGACTTTGGCGATAAATTCGCTCTAGCAATTTGGCTGAAAGAGGATTGATTTCTCGAATAAATATCATTTTAATTAGAATTATTTGTATAATTAATTCTGTCCAGGTACTTAGTATCGGTAAAAGTGGAGATGGAGGAATTGATGGTATAATTAAAGAAGATAAATTAGGCTTAGATATTGTTTATGTTCAAGCTAAAAGATGGGATAATACTGTTGTTGGTAGACCAGAAATTCAAAAGTTTGTCGGGGCTTTACATGGACAAAGAGCAAGAAAAGGTGTTTTTATCACTACTTCTAGATTTTCCCAACTAGAGAATATGTGTCTATTATAGACAGTAAAATTGTGTTAATAGATGGAGAAGAATTAGCCCAATTAATGATTGATAATCATGTGGGTGTTTCCACAGTCTCTATTTACGAAATTAAAAAAATAGATTCCGATTATTTTACAGATGAGTAATTATTAAATAATAGACAATTAATATATGAAAACAGAGAATTTAAAAGCGGTAGAATTATTTGCTGGTATCGGTGGTTTTCGCTTGGGTATGGCAAATGCTAATATTGAAACTATATGGGCTAATGATATCAATGAATTGAGTTGTCAAGTTTATGAAAGTAATTTTGGGAAAGATTCTCTAGTTTTAGGTGATATTAATAAAATCCCGATATCAGATATACCCAATCATCATATACTAACCGCTGGTTTCCCTTGTCAACCATTTAGCCCTGCTGGTAAAAAATTGGGTGTGAGAGATTGTGTGAGAGGGACTTTATTTGAGCGTATTGTAGAAATAATAGATAAAAAACAACCGAAATATTTTTTCTTAGAAAATGTCAAAAGACTTTTAACAATGGAAAATGGCTATCATTTTCGAGTGATTTTAAATGCACTGTCAGAATTAGATTATTTTATAGAATGGAGAATTATTAGTCCTATTAGCTTTGGTATTCCTCAAAATAGAGACAGGATTTTTATTTTTGGGACTAAGTTAAATTCAGTGCATATAAATTCTCAACTTTTACAAAATACATCAGTTTTCTTAACTCAACCAGATTTAACTGATTTAGAAAATATAGAAGAGTTACTAGAAAAAGATATGATGCCTATAGTTGAAAATAAAGGTAAGAATTACAATTGGGGAATTGCTTATAAAAATAAAATGTTAACTTTGAATCTTTCTACTTTACCGGATATCAAGCCTAGACAGAAATTAAAAGATATTTTACAAGATGATTCAATAGTAGATCCTCAATTTGATTTTACATCTGATACCTTAGAACGAATTAAAAAAAGTAAAGCTGTACATCGTTATTGTCATGGTGTAGAATTATTATATAATCAAGATGGAGGCGCAAGATTAGGTTATACAATATTTGGAATTAATGGTATTGCATCAACATTAACTGCTTCGACATCAAGGCATTATGAACGTTATAAAGTAGCTGATAAATATCGGCGTTTAACTAATATTGAATATGCCAGATTGATGGGGTTTCCTGATGATTGGTGTCGAATAGCGAGAATTTATGATCAATATGCTTTATTTGGTAATGCAATTGTTCCTGCTTGTGTAGAATGGGTATGCCAAAGAATTGGTAAAAGCAATATTGAATTTACTAAATCTTCTTGGCAACAATTAACTTTGGCTATTTAATTTAAAAATGGAATTACTAACACTAGAATCTTTAAAAACGGCAGCACGTAATTTTTGCTCAGAATTAATTGTAACACAAATTCATAATTTGTACGGAGTTACAGATGGTAAAGCAGTGGGAACTTATGTTGAGTCTACTTTTAATCAATATTTGTCCTCAAGATATGAATATACCCTTGGTAGTGCTGCGTTAGGTATAGATTTTCCGGGACTAGAAGTAGATTTAAAAGTAACATCTATTAAACAGCCTCAGTCTTCCTGTCCATTTAGAAATGCAAGTCAAAAAGTCTATGGTTTAGGATATAACTTATTAATATTTGCATACGAAAAAATTGATGATCATAGTTCTCTAACTGCCAATTTAAAATGTCAGAATGTCGTTTTTGTAACTAAAGAAAGAACTGGAGACTATCAAACTACCTATGGAATTAAAGAAATTATCCGCCGCAATGGCAATAAAGATGATGTGATAGCTTTTTTAGAAGAACGTAATTTTCCTTTAGATGAAATTGGACGCAACGCACTAGCAGAAAGAATTTTACAATCACCCCCAGAAATAGGCTACTTAACAATTTCTAACGCTTTACAATGGCGGTTACAATATAGCAGAGTTATCCAAGTTTCTACAGCAGGAACAACAACAGGAATAGAAAATTTATTAGTGTAAAAATCTGAATAAAGATAGTTACTCCCTTCCTAATATAGGATTACCTATCTTTCTTCTTCCTTCGTGATCTTCGTTTCTTCGTGGTTCATTTAACCTATATTTTTCTGGTAGAAACGGATTAAGAATTAACTTAATTTTAACCATATTGCGATCGCTAAGTGCTGCTGCAAGCAGATCACGAATTACCGACAAATTAAAAATAATGTATAATAAGGAATTTATATCATAATTCCTAACTAACTTAATTCTGTAACTAAGACCATGCACAATGCCGCTGAATTCCAAGACGCTTATGATGTAATTGTCGTCGGTGCAGGTCACGCAGGTTGCGAAGCAGCACTGGCTACTGCCCGCCTCGGTTGTCGAACTCTGCTATTGACCCTAAACTTAGATAAAATCGCTTGGCAACCCTGTAACCCCGCAGTCGGTGGACCAGCTAAATCCCAATTAACCCATGAAATAGACGCGTTAGGGGGGGAAATTGGCAAAATGGCAGACCGGACATACTTACAAAAACGCATCCTCAACTCTTCACGAGGTCCTGCGGTTTGGGCATTACGAGCGCAAACTGATAAAAGAGAATATGCAGCAATAATGAAGGGAATTGTCGAAAATCAAGAGAATTTGACAATTCGAGAAGCCATGGTGACAGATTTAATTTTAAATGATCATAATCAAGTTATTGGTTTAGAAACTTATTTTGGCGTATCTTTTCACTGTAAAGCGGTAATTCTCACCACTGGCACATTTTTAGGTGGTAAAATTTGGGTGGGAAATAAATCCATGGCCGCAGGACGTGCGGGAGAGTTCGCAGCAGAAGGGTTAACACAAACTCTCAACCGCTTAGGATTTGAAACCGGGAGGCTGAAAACTGGGACACCAGCACGGGTCGATAAACGTTCTGTTGATTACAGTAAAATGGAAATTCAACCCGGAGATGACGCTGTGCGGTGGTTCAGTTTTGACCCCCAAGTGTGGGTAGAACGGGAACAAATGCCTTGTCACATGACTCGGACAACTAAAGAAACTCATCGTTTAATTAAGGAAAATTTACATCTGTCCCCGGTGTATGGTGGTTGGGTAGAAGCAAAAGGACCTCGCTATTGTCCGAGTATTGAAGATAAAATTGTTCGCTTTGCTGATAAAGAAAGTCACCAAATCTTTATTGAACCGGAAGGAAGGGATATTCCTGAATTGTATATTCAGGGTTTTTCTACCGGTTTACCCGAAACTTTACAAATTTTAATGTTGCGGAGTTTGACAGGTTTGGAAAACTGTGTAATGTTACGTCCTGCTTATGCTGTAGAGTATGATTACTTACCTGCAACCCAGTGTTTTCCCACGTTAATGACTAAGAAAATCCCGGGATTATTTTGTGCGGGACAGGTAAACGGGACTACAGGTTATGAAGAAGCCGCTGCTCAAGGGATAGTAGCGGGAATCAATGCAGCGCGGTTTGTACGGGGTGAAGAAATGATTATTTTTCCCCGTGAACAAAGTTATATTGGTACATTAATTGACGACCTGTGTACGAAGGATTTACGAGAACCTTATCGAATGCTTACTAGTCGCTCAGAGTATCGGTTATTACTGCGTTCTGACAATGCTGATCTGCGTATGACACCTCTGGGACGGGAAATAGGTTTAATTGACGATCTGCGCTGGGACTTGTATACTCAAAAACAAGCACAAATTACTGCGGAGAAAGAACGCCTACATTGTACTAGAATAAAGGAGAATGAACCGGTGGGGCAAGCGATCGCTAATGATACCCAGCAAGCTATTAAAGGTTCTATTACCCTCGCTGATTTACTGCGTCGTTCAGGTATCCATTACATTGATTTAGAACGTCACGAACTCCATAACCCCAACCTCAAACAAGCGGAAAAAGAAGGAGCAGAAATTGATATTAAGTACGCGGGTTATTTAGCAAGACAGCAACACCAAATTGACCAAGTTGCCCGTCAAGCAAATCGCCAGCTACCTAGTGATTTAAACTACTCAACTATTGAAACTCTCTCTAAAGAATCTAGAGAAAAGCTGAACAAAGTTAAGCCCCTCACTATTGGACAAGCTGCAAGAATTGGGGGAGTTAACCCAGCCGATATCAATGCCCTGCTGATATATTTAGAAATAGCCAAAAACAAGGCTGCTCCAGCGATTTCTCAGTAAGTGCCTCAAGTAGAGGTCAATAGTTGGTTATTTGCTAACTTTTTTCCCAACTCTGTCTATAAACTTTTCTAACTAAATATTACCAAAATTTCCAGAACAGATTAGAATTTAGTACCATCAGCTAATCAAATTCTGGACTCTGACAAGAAAAATCGGCTGTTTAATTAGAAAAGGTAGTTTATTTCCACAACAGTAGCGGTATTGTTTTTCATTATTTTTTAGCTACAATCGAAAAAGCCTATGTTACCCAAATCCAGCACTGATTTACTTGTTTCAGAAGCATCTGATAGCACCAGCATGATCGTGGATTTTGTCACTAATGAGCCTTGGTCCATAGAAAGCTATGCTGAAGGCTTAATGGATGAACTTTTTACGGATATTGACAACATTCTTGATGGTCGAAACCAGCGGAATTATTCTAGAGACAGGAAGGAATCCGTACCTGTGCAAACCATGACATTTAAAATACCAGATGTGGTTTTGTCTTCAACAGTTAATATCCCATTACAGTCCGCTTTACCTATTAAAAATATCCAAGCCGGGACACTGGTAGTTAATCCTTCTTCTATGAGGGCAATTAATACTGATAGTCAAAGCCAACCCAATATTTTAGGTAAACTAATATTCATGGGATTAGGGTTAACTACGGCTACATTAGGGATGGTCTACTTAACGGATTCTGGGTTATTAACTACAATAATTAGCCAATTAACTTCCCAAAGTTTATCAAATCCCCAAATACCATCATCTGTGGCGGTGAAAGCAGATTCACAGTTAGATTTAGTAAATTATATGTTGGGGGCTTTAAATGTAATAGAACAGCGGGAAACGACCAATGATAAAATAACTATTAAACCTGGATTTCCTAATGGTGATTTTAACCAAATAACTGCTGCAACTTTGCCTGTACCTGTAGCAGCGAACAATGTACCAGTTGCGACTAATCGCTTAATCCCCCCTAATATAGTTGAGCGTATATATATTCCAGTTTATCAGTCACCAACACCTAAATATCAACTACCAATTGTTCCCGCAGTACCAATACCAAAAACATTACCTTCACCTTCATCTTTAGCAGTTAATAATCCTCTTATTAATGTTAAAAAACCAGCAATTAAATCTATACAAAAACCAAGCCAGGTTAAGCCTAGTCCAGTCGCAGTTAATACTCAACCGCTGAAAGTCGCACCATCAAACTTGCCAACTATTGCACCTGTACCAGCCAAAGAGCCTACTAATATGGTACAACAGGATTCTGTGCCTATCTATTCCGCACAATTAGATGGATTATTGGAGTTAGGGAATAAATCTGTGGCTTTGTTTAAAGTCGATGGTATCAGTCGCCGGATTAGTCTAGGTGAAAATATTGGTTATACGGGTTGGGTATTAGTAGAAGTCAGTAACGGTGAAGCTAGGATTCGTCGTAATGGTGAGGTACGATCTATTTATACAGGACAAAAGCTTTAATTCTATTTTTAACTGAAAATCAGGTAGAATCTCCTAAGTTGAGTTGCAATCAAAGATGTTCACACAAAAAAGCTGGAAGAATTTTAAGGTATTTGCAGGTGTATTTTGTGCTGTTGCTCTGACACCGTTTTTTGTGGTTAACTCCTCTGCACAGGCCGCAGATACCGTTGTGATTCGCTATGGACCTTTGGAGGAATCTGCATCCTTAAAAGAGTTAAAAAAGTCTACAGAAACTGGGGAATTACCGGCTAGTTTGGGAACTTATACCCAGAAAATGACTGAAGAACAGCGTCGCTTTTTGGTGGAGGGGCTAAAAATCCAAATTCCCATAAATGTTATTACTTTAGATAGATTAATCAGTACCCAAATTGGAACTACAATCTTAAGCGATGTCTCTACAGCTATTACCCGTCCAGATCAAGCGGGATTACAAGCTATGAGGGGTGGATTAATTTTAGGTGCTAATTCTCCACAGGGCTTATCTATACTGAGTTTTATCGAGGCCTATCCCAGTAAACGTTTAGTAATTAATTTACCTCAAGCTATAACTGTAGCGAGGAGTTTAAATGGTGCATTTATCCGCACTCAGCGGTTTATGTTTGGTCTTTCTCCCCAAGTTGACCCCAAAGATATCAAAGTTGCGTCTTCTCTAGATCCTACTCAAGCAGGAAGCGAGCAGGTACAGACGCTCAAGTTAAGTCTTAATGACGAAAAGCGTCAACGACAAATTCCCCTAGATGTTTATTTTTCTAGTTCTGCGAGTACAAATAAACCTGTAATTGTGTTTTCTCATGGTCGGGGTTCAGTGAAGACTGATTTGCGCTATTTAGCTGAACATTTGGCTTCTCATGGTTATATCGTTGCAGCTTTAGAACATCCTGGTAGTAATAAAACTAGTTTTAAAGCAGTTAATCAAGGGAAAAAACAACTGGTTACACCTCAAGAATTTTTAGACCGTCCGCGTGATGTCAGTTTTATTTTAGATGAATTGGAAAAACTTAACCAAACTGGGAATAGTCCCTTACAAGGAAAACTAGCAACTAATAATGTGATGATTGTAGGTCATTCTTTTGGTGGAGGAACGGCTTTAGCATTAGCGGGAGGTGAATTACAAATCGAAAACCTGAAACAACGTTGTCAACAAAATTTATCTACAGCTAACCTGGGAGAACGAGTCCAGTGTGCTGGTCAAGTATTACCAGAAAAGACTTATCAATTGAGAGATGCTAGAATTAAACAAGCGATCGCTCTTAATCCTACCACTTCTTTAATGTTTGGGGAAACTGGGTTAACAAAAGTACAAATTCCCACATTAATTCTATCCAGTTCCGCAGATAAAATCACCCCTGCATTAACTGAACAAGTTATGGGTTTTGCGAAAATCCCCTCTCCAAAATGGTTAGTGGGTGTGGTTGGTGCTTCTCATTTGAGTGTCATAGATCCTAGCGTAATTTTAGATCAAAAAGAACAATCCAATACAGCTATTTTGAATCAAGAAGTAACAGGAGAAAAAGCTGAAGACGTGCGGAAATTTCTCAAAGGTGTTACCCTAGCAATGGCAGCACAGTTAACGCCTGAAGCTAGTCAATATGCTCCTTTTTTGACTTCCGACTATGCTCAAATTTCTTCAACTCGGCTCTTTCCATTTCGGATAGTGCGAGAACTTTCTCCTGAGATGATACAAGAAGCACAAGGTCCAGGTATGACAGCCGATAAATAATAGGTTGAAGGACGAGCAAATAAATAAAAAGGCTTGGAGGGTAAACCAAGCCCCAACTTCACTCAGGGTAAAATATATAATCAATTCTATAGAATATATATATTTTAAAAATCCTTCTCAAGAGAGAATATTCAAGATTATCTGAGCATAAGATTTCAACAGGACTTACGCAACTAGCAAATTATTAAGGTGTATCAGATATCAAATATCTGTATACAAGTAAGACCTCTAAAATTAGAATGTTGGAAACCTCAAAGTACATCAATTTCATCCATGTTGGGTTGCGCTTTGCTTAACCCAACCTACGGTACTAATAAAGTATATATAAGTGATTACAGAATTTAGAAAATTCTTGAGTCTCATTAAGTAAATCTTTAACCTTCATGATGATATCCTTGTAGTATTTTTAATCTGCTCCAAATAGTTTTGATTGTAACACAATAAATCATTATGAAAACTTCCGGTACAGCAACAGAGTTAGCGCACCTCAAACCCTATTGACAAGAGGATTGATGTGAGATGTGGGAGGATGTAAAAGTGAGACAAATTAAGGTATTGAATGTGTGCAAAATCATTTTCATTTGCGCCTTTGCGTGAGAATTTAATTAAACCCCCTACAAAAAGCAGAGGGAATAATCAAACCTTAAACCTTGGGTTTAAAAGTCGAAACAACGTACAACTCTTTCAATTGTTTTGCGTCTACATTTCCAGGAGTATCTGTTAACAAACAACGAGCTTGTTGAGTCTTAAGAAAAGCAATCACATCACGAATTGATTCTTCTCCCGATAACAACATTACCAACTAATCTACACCGTAAGCAATATCACCATGAAAAGGAGTTCGATATTTAAAACTTTCGGGCTAGGTTGGTTAAATGTCAAGGCTTTCCCATCATCTAGCATTAACATTAATTGTAGTAGTTTTAGTGCCTAGTTAAATAGTTGTTTTTAAGCACCTATAAGTCTCAACTAAACAGATACACTCTCGTTGAATATATTTTGTACGGCAGTAGTGCCGAAAAACTTTAAGTTTTGTTAATAGTAACTCATATACTGAATATTGACTTGAGTTCGTGTTATGATAACCGTGTTTCCACTAGAGTATCAATAAATAGACAGGATTACTGCCTTGAATAAAAATACTCATAATTCCGAGCAAAAAAGTCCAAAAAACCAGGAGAAAAGCAAATGATAATTAACGGTACGATAAATGATGATGGGATCGTAGGTACGCCAGGCAATGATATCATCTTAGGTGGCAATGGCAATGATATCATAGACGGTGGGGAAGGTAATGACTACATTGAGGGAGAAAGTGGGAATGACTCCATTCTAGGTGGTGCGGGAAATGATGCACTCTTGGGTGGTAGTGGTAATGATACTATTCGCGGTGGGGAAGGTGATGACTTCATCAACGGACAGGATGGAGATGACAAGCTCTATGGAGATAACGGCAATGATGCCATCGTAGGTGGCAATGGCAATGATATCATAGACGGTGGTACGGGAGATGACTCAATCTTTGGTGATGATACACTTTTAGATGAACACTTTGATAGTGCTGGTTACCTTTTCAAGGCAACTGTTAATAGTTATGGTAACGACTTCTTGAAAGGGGGTAACGGTAATGATGTAATTACAGCTTCCTTAGGAAGTGACACTTTATCCGGTGAAAACGGGAATGATATCATCACCAGCATTAGTGATTCTAACATACCGGCTGAAAATAAAAATAATGTTCCTATTGGTGCGACAATAGCTGACCTTGTTTTTGACCCAGCATATTTTAATCCTGATGGTCTGCAAGCAAACGATATACTTATTGGTGGTGCGGGTTCAGATACCTTCGAGTTTAAACTGTTGATTAATGCAGGAGTTGATATTTACGAAAAACACATTCAATCTGACGGTACAATTGATTGGATGGGTGTAGCTGGAGAAAATAACAACTATCACGACCACTGGGTTGACGGTATTGGTAGTGATACAATTATGGATTTTAGTGGTACTGGCGGACAAGGAGATAAGATCAACATTATCGGTCATACTGTCACCTACAAAGTTCTTTCAAGCACAGCAACTCAGGTAAAACTGGGACTTTATAGTGATCAAGGGGCTGACGGTAAACGAGGAACAGGCGCTCATGATTTGGATGTACTCGGTATTGTGACAGTCAACCATGATGGCAATTTCAATATCGCTAAGGATGTAGCGGTTCAAACCCCAGATATTGGGTCATTTAGTGGTGTCGTCGGTAAGGAAATTCTCGGTACTTCAGGAAATGACACAATCGTAGGTGGACGAGGTCAGGATAGGATTCTAGGGCTGGCTGGAAATGACGCACTCTATGGTGATACGCCCCTTTTGGCTACAGACTTTGATAGTAATGGTTACTTGAAGTACGCAACTATTAATACTTCTGCTGCTGGCTCTGATAAGTTGAGCGGAGGTCAAGGTAATGATACACTGGAATCAGCCTTGGGAAGTGACACGATGATGGGTGGTAGCGGCGATGATCTGATTACCAGCTTGAGTGACTCTAATATACCAAAACAATCTGTTGCTGTTGGTGCAACCATATCTGATCTTGTCTTCGATGCACAATTTTTTAATCCCGATGGTCTCAAAGCAAATGATACACTCATCGGTGATACTGGGTCAGATACCTTTGAGTTTAAACTATTGATCAATGCTAAGGAAAGTATTTACAAGCAACACCTTCAAACCGGCGGTATCGTTGATTGGATGGGTGTGGCTGGGGAAAATAACAACTATCATGATCACTGGGTTGAGGGTATTGGCGATGATACGATCATGGACTTTAGTGGTAATGGCGGAGAAGGTGATAAGATCAGAATTATCGGCCATACTGTAGCTGTGAAAGTTATTGATGGTAATGGAAAAATTTCTGGAGACATTAGTAGTATTAACATTACTAATGGTATAGATGGTCAAATCAGACTGGGAGTTTATAGTGATCAAGGAGCCGACGGTAAAAGGGGAAATGGTGCTCATGACCTGGATTTACTCGGTATTGTAACAGTCAACCACACTGGTAAATTTATTGGTAGTGACATAACAATTCTAGGTCCAGATATTGGGTCATTTGTTTCCGCTTAAAGTGATTTTTAGGTGAAAAAACCACGGCGTTGCTGAATTGAGGTATGAAATTGGAAAATCAAAAAAATGAACCTCTTACTCTTTGCGCCTCTGCGCCTCTGCGTGAAACAAAATCATACTCTTAATCAGCAACGCCAAAACCACATATTGCATTAGATCAATGGGTTGAAGGAGATGACCCAATTTAGCAGTTTTCAACGGGAAAATCAACTAATAACCCAGGATTTAATGTTATATCGAGTTCCTACTGATTTAGAAATATTGATGCAAATCTTAGTAGGAACTCTTACGCAAAATTAATAAATGTAACTTTCTAATTTCTTACTTTGCGTCTTTGCTCCTTTGTACCTTTGCGCGAAACGTTCTTTCCAAAATTAAACCCCCTGCAAAAAGCAGAGGGAATAATCAAACCTTAAACCTTGGGTTTAAAAGTCGAAGCAACGTGCAACTCTTTCAATTGTTTTGCGTCTACATTTCCAGGAGCATCTGTTAACAAACAACGCGCTTGTTGAGTCTTGGGAAAAGCAATCACATCACGAATTGATTCTTCTCCCGATAACAACATTACCAAACGGTCTACACCGTAAGCAATACCACCATGGGGAGGAGTTCCATATTCAAAAGCTTCTAATAAAAAGCCAAATTTACTTTGTGCTTCTTCCGTTGATAAACCAATAGCTGAAAACACCTGTTCTTGAACTTCTCGCTGATAAATTCGCAAACTTCCCCCACCAACTTCAAACCCATTTAAAACCAAATCATAGGCTTGAGCGCGGGCGGTTTTCAAATCATTGATATCATCAGGATGAGGGGCTGTAAATGGGTGATGTAATGCTTCTAAACGTTTTTCATCTGCATTCCATTCAAACATGGGAAATTCTGTTACCCACAGGAAGTTAATTTTGTCTTTTGCAATTAACTTAAATTCCTTAGCCACAAATTGACGAATTCTGTCTAAAGTTTTATTAACGGTGTTTGTATCAGCAGCCGCAAATAATAACAAATGTCCAGCTTTTGCACCTGTTCTTGTTAATATCTCCTGCTTTTGTTCCGGTGTTAAATTATCTTTAATTGCGCCAATAGTATCAATTTCACCATTTTCTCGGACGCGAATATAAGCTAATCCTTTCGCACCAGCTTCTGCGGCTTCTCGGAAAATATCTCCACCTGGTTTAATGCGAACATTAGAAATTGCATCATTACCGTTAGGAATGGGGAGAATTTTAACGATACCACCGTTAGAAATGGCTTCTCGAAAAACTTTAAAACCGGAATCTTTTAAAATGTCAGAAACATCAACTAATTCTAAACCGTAGCGGGTATCTGGTTTATCACTTCCGTAACGGTTCATAGCTTCCGCGTAAGGAAGACGAGGAAAAGGACGAGGTAAATCAATTCCTTTAACGGTTTTGAAAATATGACAAACTAACTTTTCGTTAAGTTCGATAATTTCATCTTCAGACATGAAACTCATTTCCATGTCTAATTGAGTAAACTCCGGTTGTCTATCAGCCCGTAGATCTTCATCGCGGAAACATCGCGCAATTTGATAGTATCTATCCATTCCCGATACCATCAATAATTGTTTGAAAAGTTGGGGAGATTGCGGTAAAGCGAACCATTCACCCTCATTCACCCGACTGGGAAGAATGTAATCTCGCGCTCCTTCGGGGGTGGAACGGGTGAGAATAGGGGTTTCCACCTCAATAAAACCTTCTAGGTCTTCCAGATAGCGCCGCATGGCTTTAATGACCTGATGACGCAATTGCATATTTTGCGCCATACGTTCCCGTCGTAAGTCCAAATAACGATATTTTAATCGTAAATCTTCCCGTACTGTTTCCGTGTCTGCGGTGGAAACTTGGAAAGGTAACTGTTTGCGGACGGCGTTGAGTAGTTCTATTTTATCCGCATAGATTTCTACTTCGCCAGTAGGAAGTCGGGGATTTAGGGATTCTGGAGGACGTTGGGTAACTCTACCGGTGATAGCTACAACATATTCATTTCTGAGTGCGTTAGCCTGTTCATAGGAGTCTGGGGTGCGCTGGGGGTCGCTGACGATTTGGACAATACCAGAGCGATCGCGCAAATCTAAGAATATCACACCACCGTGATCGCGGCGACGGTCTACCCATCCGTAAAAGGTAACAGTTTCACCAATATGTTCTTTTCGGAGTTCGCCGCAATAGTGAGTTCGCATAGTTGTTAGTTCTTTGGTTCCGGGCTAGTTTGGTTAAATGTCAAGGCTTTCCCATTATCTAGCATCAATAGTCATTGTAGTAGTTTTAGTGGAAGAAAAATCAACAACTGGTTATTTTAGCTTTGGGGGTTGGAAACAGCCAATCGTTAGATAATCTTCCAGCCGCAAGTAATATAGTTGGAATATGGCTGAATCAGAAAACCCCACCCTATCTTAGAAAAGGCGAGGTTTTTTTGATGTCTGGGAATAAAATTTATTAGTTCTGGAATCTTACTCCTTCCTCCACTGCATCAAAACCGTCAGGAAATATAGTCTCACTATCGGCGATCGCCCTGCTTAAATTCGCCCTGCTTAAATTCGCCCTGCTTAAATTCGCCCTGCTTAAATTCGCCCTGCTTAAATCCCGAATATACGCATAGGAAGGACTAGGATTGAGGAAGAGAAACCCACTGAATACTGAAAATGCTATAACCAGCACCAACAGAAAACTTAGAGACTGTTGGACTTTAGACTTAATGTAACTTGCTATGATTTACCCCTTGGATGTTTGTAATTCTGTATAGATAATATACAGGATAGATAAACTATATTATACATAATGTATTTTGACAAGGGGCTTTTTTGATGGTTTGGTTAAACTTTGTTAATGGGATTTTTAACCTGGATAGGCAGTTTTTGCCCGTGTAGACATAGCAATTGGTGAAGGCTGAGAACGTCCTTTTCCCAACGGTTAATAGTGCCATAAGTGACACCTAGATAAGCCCCAAACTGTTCTTGAGTAAGTCCAGTCAACAGGCGAAACTCCCGAATTAGCCCCCCAATTTCGGTTTTTTTGACCATCAATGGTCTTTTTAATATCTGGTTCATTGTTTGATGTAACAAGTGTTATATCTTTTGAAAAGATAAGCACATTCCCAAAAAAAGGCAATAGCAAAAAGTGAATTTACTCACACGCATTCATCCCACACCCCTAAGAGTGAGATGTGGGACTTCTGCTGTTTGTGTTAAATAACCTCCTCTCTCGACCTTCTTCTCTCCGCGCCCTCTGCGTCTCTGTGGTTAGTTTCTAACCAATGGTTCATATAGTTCGGTAATTCTTGCCTACTTCTAATACTAACATCAATACAAGTGTGTCTAGTAATTGCCTTAGCAGCTATTACTTCATCTACTGTCATTTCATAGGTAATTTCAAACTTATCTGAACCTATTTTTTCTGGTAACAAACTAATCACTAAATTGTCACCACAATACATGGGACGAAAAAAATCTACATTTGCATGAACAATAGGAAAAGCTACAGACGAATTAGTAAAAAATGATTTAAGATTAATACCAGAAGCTGCTAATGAAACCTCATAAGCTTCATGACAAATTCTCAACACATTGGCGAAATAAACGACTCCAGCCGCATCAGTATCTTGAAATCGTACAGTGTAGTAATATGCGAAAGCCATTTTTAAAATCTCCTCAATTAAGATATACTATTCATATCATTTTAATAGATATTAACTACTAATAGATCTGAACTAAGTACCATGATTGCTGACCTAAATTGTTTCTAGAAAATCAGTTTAAAGGCTGATATATATCCTCAGAACTAGGATTAAGATAGGGATGGTGCACATCAATCAAATGTTGGGCAAAGTGTTGATTAATAATTTCTATCCGTTCTTCCAAGGCATTTTTACCTTTTTGCCAAGATTCTAATAACGCATTGGCAACAATTTGACAACGATTCATACCAAAACTTTCTTGAGGAGCAAATTTTTGATTTGGTTCTTCTGCTAACCCTAATCCCGGAGCTAAGAATTTAGTAAATAAGGGAATTTCTGGCTGAAAATAAGCTTGATGTTTTTGATAAATGTCTTGAAGAATATTCCGAATTGTGGGGTAATCTTGGCATTCAAAATGTAGCACACCTGCATCATAACGCTGATATGCAGCGGGATTATAAAGAACTTGAAAACTAAAGATAATAGCCGCCTTATTTAAGGCTTGGGTTAAGCTATCCATGAGAACAATCGCCCCGGCTGATGTAAAATTAAAATAAATTCGTCCTTCTCTTAAATCAGAATTTCGGGGATTTTGGTTGTCTATGGCTATATTACTAACTGCCATATAACAGCCATTTTGCAAGCGATTTTTAGGCATCCATATTGCTATTAATTCCCCCACTTTATGGGACTTTTTCCGCTGTTGAAGATGACATTCCGGCTCAATATATAAGGTTAATCCATCTTTATTCACAGCCATGCTACCATCAGGTTCAATTCTCAAAATCTGCCAATTGGGCTCATAATGTCCTGTGCCATGATTGCTATGATGCAGTTGTTCATAGAAATTTTTATCTACACCCAAACTATTATTTTCAATTACATTAATATGAGATTGCTGATGATAATTATTTGCTGCTAAGACTGTTTGTAATGAACCATTATAATAAATACCGTAGAGAAAATTTCTCAGCAGTATGTTCAAATACTTCTGTTTTAAAGAAGGTGGGTTTTGTTGAAATCTATTTGCTATATTAGCCGGTAAAGCAAAAGGTTGATAATGGGGATGGTAAATACAGAAATTAGGTTCGATCTGGATATTACTGGCAATATCGAATAAGGAATTTAGGATTTGATTGCTACAATCATCAAACATTAACTTGTTTTGCACCTCAAACTTTAGAGAAATATATATGTAAGCATCGGAAATAATATTACTAACAACCCCGTAGGCGAGTTTTTTCGTAATAAAGAGGGACTAATTGTTGTTGCTTATGAGGACGAGAAGGTTGTTGTAGTCGGGGAAGAGATCCGCAGATTTCTAATTCAGAAATGCCAAAAATAGTTAATACTGATTGCTCAGGCATTGTCAAAAGACTTTTAGCAACTTCCAACATACACAAATTCCTGTTATCAAAGGATTTTTGGCATTCAATTCTGTCTTGAATTTGTTGAATTAATGCTAAACCGGCAAACTTAATTATCCGCATAATAAAGTCTTGATGATATTCTAAAATCATGGGAAAACCATCAAGATAAGCTTGAATTAAGGCTAAAATTGTAGGTTGTAGTGCTTCTAGAGGAATCACCGCTAAATTTAAAGATTCTTCTAACTCTAATGTTGGATCTACTATTAAACTAGACAACCAAATGCTTAAATAACTTGCTAAGAGAGTTCCTAAATCAAAAGCTGGATCTCCCCAACTACAAGCTTCCCAATCAATTAATCTAATCAAGCAATTATCTAGCTGTTCCCATCGAGAATGAACTAAAATATTGCCTAAATGTAAATCGTTGTGAGTTAAACAAGATGGTTTCCACTCATAAGCTAAATCGGCGATCGCTGATTCTAAACTTTCATAACACTGATAAAGAAGATGAAACTGTAGAGCTTCAGCAGGAACTGTACCAAATGTGTCTGGAGTTATCGAGGGTATACCCTGGGCAGGATTGTAAAAATTGTAGCGAAACTGTCCTGCAGGAGCAGTGGACATAAAATCACGATACTCACGCTTATTAAACGTAGCTCGGTGTAATCCTGCTAACGTAGCGCCAATCGCCCTGGCGATTTCTCTAGGAAAAATACTCCTCTGTTGATAAAATTTTCCTAAGTCCAGATATTCCCCTAAATAGCTTCGGACTAGGATAGAATTTTTCTCATCAAAATGAAGCAAAGATGAAGCGATCGCGCCAATATTACCAATTACTGGAAATTGCTGTAATAATCGGTGAAATAGCCACTCATTAAAGAATTCATGAGCAATTTGATCATGATTAATGCGACATTCTTGTTTGATCAGCAGTTGGCGATTATCTGCCAGTATTACCATTAAGTTTCGATTCTTTTTGCTATTTTCTGGCAATACAGATTTATATGTAGCGCCATCTTCCGCGCCACACAGCCCCTTATCGAGCAGGTACTGGATAACATTTTGAGAAGACAGTAATGATAACATGAATGATTTCCTAGTGATTGTAATGGCTAAAGAATTGCGGTGGTCTTGAGAGACTACAGCAGTTCTTAGTTAATGGTAAAAAATTTACGAAACATTGCTACTATCTACTAATATCCCATTTGTGCCAGAAAGACCTGCCAAAATGGCAATATTAGCTATTTTTTTACTTTCAAGTCCACAGAAGAAACTATAAAATCTTGACAATATCCGTAGTAGAGCTTTACACCTTGAATAAAACATTTCTGTTTCAGAAATAATTGCCAGTAGATAGGTAATGACAACAACTATTACTGATTATGGTTAGTGATCCATATTTCCTATACACAAGTAAACAATTTACCATGATTATCATCAGTATTAGTTTATTATCATTCCCGATCATCTCTACTTTAATATGTAAATGACTACACTTGTATTCCTGTAGGTATAAGTTTTATATTACTTCTCGCGGGTGAATCATTCACTTTAATTTCATCCACATCAGGCAAAATCAAAATGTCATAGTCAAAAGTCACCATTATACTTAACTCATGGTGAGAGATAATTTACCCAGTTTGATTGATGGATCATTTAGCAATGCTTACGGCAAACACTACATCTTATACAGCAGTTCAAGTTCTACAACGCCAAGCCGCCTCTCTTTTACTATATCAATCTGTCTTAAAAAGCGATGTGGGCAAAGCATTTCTTAATTTGTTGCAAACCATCCGTTATACTGATGCAGATGGGCGGGATTGTCTGCAGGCCTATGGTAATTACTTCCAAGCTTTAGCCAGCAGTCATCAAACTTGGGAAGAATATTTGATGAAGCAAATTCTCACAGTGGATAATCCTTTTAGCAAATTGGCACAGCAGGAGGAATTTAGTAAATTACCGTCAGCTTTAGTAGTGGCGGTTCAACATGATTTACAAGTATTACAAAGTTTGTATGAATGTAATAGTGCGATTTTAAGCGAGTGGGTACAAATGGCGACCCATTTACCTATTTCTCCCGTGGTTTGGTACAGAGAACCGGAAACTTTGGGCATGGAATCGGGTTTAATGACATCTATTCCCCAATTAGACAATTGGGGTGAGGCCGTGGCGGATTTAGCCACCTATTATCAGCAATATGGAACGGGTTTATTTGCCAAATATCGGGCTTTTCGTTGGCAAGATGGACAGTTGCTAGGCATTGCTAATACTGATTCCGTAAACTTGTCTACATTAGTGGGTTATGAGTGGCAAAAAGATGCTTTAGTGAAAAATACAGAATTTTTATTGTTAGGAGAAACAGCGCTGCACGTATTACTTTATGGTAGTCGTGGTTCGGGTAAATCTTCTTTAGTTAAAGCTCTGTTAAATGAGTATAGTCATAGAAACCTGCGTTTAATAGAAGTTTCCAAGTCAGAATTGCCAGATTTGCCGAAAATTGTGGAATTATTGCCAGGAGTTCCCCAGAAATTTATTATTTTTGTAGATGATCTTTCCTTTGAAGAAGATGATGATAGTTTTAAAGCAATGAAAGTAGTTTTGGAAGGTAATATCACGGCTAGACCGAAAAACGTAGTTGTATATGCTACTTCTAACCGTCGCCACTTAATTCGGGAATATTTTACTGATAGACCAGCCCCCAGGGATAACAATGAAGTTCATAGTTGGGATACAATGCAAGAAAAGTTATCTTTTAGCGATCGCTTTGGGTTAACATTAACCTTTGCGGACGCAGACCAAACAACCTATTTACAAATAGTCCAGCACCTAGCAGCAAATATCAATATTTCTCCCGAAGATTTAGAATATAAAGCATTACAATGGGCAACGAGACATAATGGCCGTTCTGGCAGAACTGCAAGGCAGTTTATTGACTTTTTAAAAGCAGATTTGGCTGTATTTGGTGATAATGTGAGGGATAATGAATGACGTTAATTACTAATAATTCTAACAACTTGACTACAATTAAACCTAGCAAGATGCAGCCAACAATAGTTAGTCATCGAGTCGTGCTGGGTATAACCGCTTTTAGTATTAGTTTTGGTTTAAGTCTTGTTCCTAACTGGGATATTTCTAAAGCCTTTTTTACGGGAATAATTACAGTATTAGCTACTTATGCGGCAGCATTTTTGGTTGATAAACGGCGTAGAAGTGATGAACTGAGGATGATTGGTTCTCTCCAAAGACGCATTCGGGATATAGAAGGATTAAAATCGCGCATTCTCAAGGAAATACACCAATTGGAAGAATATAGAAATTTATTGTATACAGAAACGCAGCAACTAGAAAATCAAATTGGAGATTGTCGTAGTCAAAGAGATGGTTTACATCGAGATATAGGGACATTGGCTGCTCAAAAAAAGCAAATTGAAGCCGAATTAAATAATCTACAAGATGAATTTAAAAACCTAGATAACAGCAATATAGAACTAAATAACATTTGCAATAATTTGATTGTTGAAAAACGGCGGTTAGAGCTAAATTGTAACGCCTCCCGTGCCGAACTCAATCAAATTCAACCTCAACTTGAGACAACTAAACAGCAAAAAAAATCACTAGAAAATGATGTAATTTTGTTAGAAAGACTTAAACCACAACTGGAGGAAAAACTTTATGAACTGCGAATAGAAGTTCAAAATCAAGAACTAGAAATTGCTAGACAAAATGATTTGCTATTGCAAACAAATACAGCTATAAATAGTCTCGAAAATACGGTCAATGCTTTACGAAACAGGACAATAGAACAAAAATCTGAAGCTAATGAACTGCAAAATCAGATTGCTTTTTTACAGAATGAACGAGATTTATTACAAAATCAAGTTTGGGAATTACTTCAACAAATAGAAACAATTAATCCCCAAATATTACCAGATAATGAAGAAAATGATCTAGAGTTATTTCCTTTTGATGAACTTTTAGAACCATTGGATAATCAAGATTATTACACAGACAATTTACCTAAAGAATGGGATGATTTTTTAAAACATCTTCCCATTGATAAAATTCAAGTTTTGCAAGCGATACTGGAGGGAGATAATCCTAAAGCTACTATTAAACAGATTGCTGAAGCTAATATTACTACACCAAATCTCTTAATTAATGCTATTAATGACATTGCTAGTAATACTATTGGTAAGTTAATTATTAAAACAAATACCGAAATTCCTGAAATTATCGAAGAACATTTATTAAATGTGAAAATAATGATTACTAAATATTCAGAAATTAGTTAATTTTTGTCCATGAAATTTTAGGGGTAAGGCGCATTGCACCCTACCCCTATAGATGAGTTATAGTAGTCCTTAAGGCAGTTAGGATATTAATTGATCTTGAAATGCAGAATTTCGATCCTTACCTGCCGCTTAAACATCAATCAAAATGTTGCCCTCTTCGACTTTGAGGGGATAGGTTGGCAAGGTTTTTTCTGAGGAAACCATAGATAGTAATTTACCAACTACAGGTGGGAAGGGACACCAAGTTTTTACTTCACCATTACCTAAGTCAAATGCACTGCGGTGAACGGGACAAACTATCGCCCCATTTTCGATTTTCCCTTTTTTCAAGGACATTTTTAAGTGAGGGCAGGTATCATCTACAGCATAAAGCTGATTTTCGTGGTTTAAGAGTAGGATTTTGCGTTCTCCCACCTTTACCACTTCACGAGCACCCTCAGTCAGTGCATTAGCAGCTAAAACTTCAGTCCAAGCCATGAGATTCTCCTAATTTGAATAGACCTGTTATTAGTTTCTCGCAATTGTGCCCTATACAGCACTTTCCGGTGTTATGAGGTACATATCTGGCGGGCAAGATGCCCGCACCACAAGAGTTTCACGATTTAATTTTGTACCTCATCAGTGCGGAAAACGCTATATGATCACTAGTATAACAAGAATCAGAAAAAAAGGCACAGGACTTCCACTTATGGGAAATTTATTTAGATTTACGCAAATTCAATCGTCTTGACAAAATCTAAAATAGCTTTTTTCATTTTTCTAGCTTCTTCTTTCACAGAACCAGGTGTTTCACCATTTAAAAAGCTGCGTTGAGTACTAACGATATACAAACATTCATTATTGACAAAAGACAACAATCCTCTATAGGCATCTAATCTGATTCCACTACCATTACTTTCTTGCTTAGATATAGTTGAACCTTGAGGCATATTTACTAATACATAGTAATACCTTTCTAAGGTATCTTGCAAATATTCTGTATGCTTAACTTCAGCATTGGGAATATTAGAAGTAATTGCCTGAGGGACATATTTATCTACAAGAACTTTATGCAGATATGTTTGATCTTCTTGAGATTCTAGATCATCAATCTGTTCGGGAGAGAGAGGATAATAATCAATTCTTAATAAAGTGCCAATATCATCAGAAAAACTTACCATTCCTTCTTCAGTCTGAATTTTTCCCCCCTGTTCAGAATCAAGGGGAATAGGAACTGTAAAGTTACCCAATGGTGATTGATAAAACTGTTCACCAGTTTCATTTAATATGACGGCTTCATATTCTTCCTCTAAATATTCTTCATCTAAATATTCTTCCTCATCTCCTGCTTCAATTGCATCAATTATCTCTTTGATAATTTCTTGTGCTTCTTGATCTTCCAATTTTAAGGTTATTTGTAGTTGTTTAAGAAAAGCCTTTTTAGATGGGGGAATAATTAAATTTTCTGCATCTAAAAGCATGATAACTCCAGCCCCAAAACCATCTAGAACTACTTCATCAGAAATCGCTGCCTTTGCAGCATTAAACAGAGAACCTAATCCAACATCCTCCGCAATTTCTACAAGTCTATCTACCGTTTCTAGCATTTCTTCCTCTGAGTATTCATCAAATATCTCAAAATCCCAGAGAATATCAGCTAAACTTTCCGCATCTATATTATCAATACCAGAATCAACTATGGTTGTAATTACAGCAATTGCTGCTACCGCTTGTTGTTCGTTCAATGATTCTTTGATTTTATCTTGGGAATTGAAAATATAATCATACTTTGTCATCATTTTTATCTCCTTAATTAATCTGCTGTCTGTACTTAATTACTAGGTTGAGAAATCCGGTTTTCAATATCTGCCAATGTTCGTAATAATAGGCGATTTGCCTGTAATTGCCAACCCCATTTTTGAATTCTAAAGGCCGCTACAGTCCCTCCTATAGCTGCTAATAAGCCCAGGGGTTGATTTAGGGAAATCCCAAATAACAAACCCAAACCAGCAATTCCCCAAAATGGCAAGGCCACGACTTGTCTTTGCTCCTCCACAACTTCTGCAATTTTACCAGATGGCATTGTAGCTGATAATGTTGCTTTTAGTTGCCTCTGTTCTGTTAATGATAATGATAAACTAATCTTGCGGCGGAGTTTTTCCATTTTGCGGGCATCAGTGCTATACTCCGTAAGTTCATCTTCTGCCATTTTTAGCCATCGTTCCAATTGTGACATACTAGATTAAGTTTTCTGACTGTGTTAGAGCTATTATTCTACATTCGGGCTCAATTACCAATAGACAAATCAGAATTTTTTTAGTTCTGAGGATCATAGATGGTCATACAGTCCTAGAATAGTATTGAATTGTTATTATTTCAAAAAAGCACTACAATAAGAGATGAAAAAAAATTGGTTTCGATTAGGAATAATCACAATATTTCTGTTTTCACTTGGTTTACGTTTTTGGGGATTAAACAGATTTAATACTCTAGTATTTGATGAAGTTTATTTTGCCAAATTCGGTAATAACTATCTTACCCATACACCATTTTTTAATGCTCATCCACCATTAAGTCAATATATAATTGGATTGGGTATTTGGATTAGTAAGTACATTCCCATTGGCCGAGATACTGTAAATAGTCTCACAGATTCCTTATTATCCCCTTGGAATTATCGTTGGGTAAATGCGCTCACGGGTTCATTAATTCCCGTAGTCGTAACCTTATTAACTTATCAATTTAGTTATCGTCATCGTTTTGCTTTATTAGCAGGATTCTTTACAGCTTGTGACGGATTATTTTTAGTAGAATCTCGTTATGCTTTAAGTAATATCTATATCATTATCTTTGGTTTACTCGGACAATGGTTATTATTATTAGCATTAGAAAAGCAAAAACAAAAACGTTGGTTTTGGTTAATTCTGTCTGGTATCAGTTTTGGTGCTTGTATTGGCACAAAATGGAACGGTTTATGGTTTTTAACTGGTACTTATGGGGTATGGATATCAGCTTGGATAATTCGCTGGTTACAATCTTTTGATAATATTTATCGTGTGCCATTATTCTCTTATTTACAGTTTTTTAAACATCGCCAGAATTTCCCAGTTGATACTATAGAAATACCCTGGCAAAACTTGACAAAAATAAATATTTGGCAAATGTTTTCCTATTTAGGAATTATTCCCGCAGCTATTTATAGTCTGATTTGGATTCCTCACCTCCAACTTGATAAAAGATATGGATTTATTGAAGTCCATAAACAAATTTTGCAATTTCATCTACAATTAGGTGGTAATAGCCCTAGTATTCATCCCTATTGTGCTGCATGGTATAAATGGCCATTGTTAACTCGGCCTATGGCTTATTATTATCAAACTGCTCAAAGTTCTAAGGATTCCTTACCTGTATTTGGACCACCTTTACCTGATGGTGCTGGTAAAGTAATTTATGATGTTCATGCTATGGGTAATCCTTTTTTATGGTGGTTCGGTTTAGCTGCAATGATATTTTTAATTGGTATGGTAATAATAACAATTACGAGGCCAGCAATAGAAAAACAGCAGTTATTTATCCCTAAAAATCTTAGCATTGATACCGGGATTGGATTATTTTTAATCATAAATTATGGAGCTAATTTCCTCCCTTGGGTAGAGGTAACAAGGTGTACTTTTATCTATCATTATATGTCTGCGGTTGTATTTACATTTATAGCCATTGCTTGGTTTGTTGATCAATGTTTACTAAGTTATTATCGCACCTTGCGGTTTTTAGGTGTAACTATAACTTTTATAATTATGGCCGCCTTCATTTTCTGGATACCTATTTATTTAGGTTTACCCCTCTCTCCTGATGATTATAGAATGCGGATGTGGTTTAATTCTTGGATTTGATTAGACATTTCAAGAAATGAGGTATGCGTATTCTAGAACCATTGTCGAGACTTGGACTGGGTAAAGATTCTTGGCTCGACATTCTTTTTCGGAGAGGTCTATTTTGATATTTCAAGATAATATATTGAGAACTTAACCTTTATAACCCTTATTATTTGGCCTTTGCGCGAGACTTCAAAAAATGAAATCATCAGCCTTTATTTAAGAGTTAAATAAAAGTTGATGACTCATACTAAACTACCGCTTCTGCTTTTTCCTCTATTTTTGCCTTCACCGGTACATAGGGTGTTTCTGCACCTTGAGCTAAATACGCAGCTAATTGACTTTCAATTTCATCACGGACAATTTGCCGATATTCCATAAAATGCTCAATATGAGCGCAGGTGGAAACGTATTGTTCAATCACCTTGGGGTTATGCTTGAGAATACTAAATAAATGATGCCAGAATTTCCAGCGAGTTTGTCGTTTAAATCCTTGTCGCCAAATTACAATTAATAAGGCTCTCACAACTACCCATTCTGGTGTTTTTGCTGGTGCTGTCCATTTGGGAGTACCTAACATCATAAAACAGCGATAGGTGCGGTCTAAATAGGACGCGGGGTCATATAAAGCACAGAAAGCCTCCACATATTCCCTGGCCAATTCTTCTAAAGGACGGGTAGGAATAAAATTCATCAATGTGGTTTGATTGATGTTCCCGTCTTGATTTTCCCGTAATCTTCCTTCCTTTTTCAACCGATGCCATAAAGCAGTATTGGGTAATGCTTGTAACATAGCAAAAGTTGTAGAAGGGATAGCTGCTAATTCAGCAAAGCGGACAATGCGATCGCCAGCACCGGACTTTTCACCATCAAAGCCAATAATAAACCCAGCCATGGGGCGCAAACCTGCTTTAATAATAGTTTCTACAGATTCAGCCAAGGAACTGCGAGTATTTTGGAACTTTTTAGTTAGTTGTAAACTGTCTTCATCTGGGGTTTCAATGCCCAAAAATACGGCTTTAAAACCACAATCTACCATCAATTCCATCATTTCGACATCTTGCGCCAAATCAATGGAAGCTTCTGTATCAAAATTGAAAGGATACTGATGTTCTTCCATCCAAACTTTTAACTCTTTCAGCAACAATTTTACATTACGTTTGTTGCCAATAAAGTTATCATCTACCATGAAAACACCACGCCGCCAACCTAAATCATAGAGATAATCTAACTCGGCTAAAAGTTGTGCAGGGGTTTTCGTTCTCGGTTTGCGTCCGTATAAAACAATGATATCACAAAATTCGCACTGGAAGGGACAACCCCGCGAAAACTGCACCGACATCATATCATAAGCGCTGAAATCTAATAAATCAAACCGGGGAATAGGTGTACTAGTAACATCAGGCTTTTCAGTAGCGCGGAAAACTCCAGATTTTTCTCCCCGTTGTACCGCTGCTACAAACATGGGTAAAGTGAGTTCCCCTTCATCAAGAATCAGGTAATCTGCCCCTGCGGCTTCCACTTCATGGGGTGTGGAGGTAGGATAGGGACCACCTAAAGCTACCAATTTACCGCGTTTTTTCGCTTCTCGAATTTGTGCCAATAAGTCTTGTTTTTGGACAATCATGGCGGAAAAAATCACCATATCTGCCCATGCCCATTCTTCCTCAGTGGCGGCGCGGATGTTACGATCTACAAGCTTGAATTGCCATTCTTGGGGCAAAATTGCCGCTACTGTTACCAAACCCAAAGGTGGTAACAAAACTTTTCTGTCAACTAGTGCCAGAATTTTCTCATAGGACCAAAAGGTGCTTGGAAATATTGGATAAACTAGCAAAACACGCATAGTATCACCCCTCACGATTTATTTGTGATCTAACTGTAACTAAAAATTCAGACTAATTGACTTTTTTCTCAATTTGTCCGTTGTATGTGAGAATGGGGGAATTTGTCTGAATCAGGATGTCCAGGATTTAAGGATTTACAGGATGAAAACTGGAATTTTATTACCAATTACCCATTACCAACCTTAACTAGATGATTAGTAACTTGAGTTAGTAACTATATATACGGTGTTTCACTGTTCCCAAGATCCTAAAAAATGGCGTAATCGCTTAAAATAATAAATATATCGACTCAATATCTAATATATTGACTATGAAAAACCTTGCTGTGACTAGCGTTGTTGTACTAGGCTGTTTTTTTTCCTTGCCTAATCCTGTATATGCTGTAAACTATGGTGGTACGTATACTGGTGATGCTATTGTATCTCCAGGAACTAAATGTGCTGCAAGTAGCTATTATCTTGAAATGAAGGTTAAAGGTAACAGATTTGAAACATTGGTGACCAGAAGAGGTGGTACAGAGCCAAACTCACAGTTTGGAATATCAGGTAATATTAACTCTTCAGGGAACTTAAAACCTGATGTTGTTGGAGGTTATGGTTCAAACCTATTCTTTATTGGTCAAATTGGAAATCAAAATATCACTGGAAGCTCTGGAGCAAATAATACTAAAAGTAATTGCGTGTGGACATATAGACTTACAAAAAAAGAATCCGAAGAAACTGTAAAAATCCGCGTATGGTTTAACTCATTTATTCCAATGGATATAGTAGATATGTTTCCTCCCAACATTCCTATTCCTAAGACTGGAGTATCAGATTTAGTCCCATATTTTTCAAGAGAGCAAATACAAATACTTAAGAAGTCAATTCCTCTTCCTCCAACATTCAATTTCAGTCTTGCTGATTTAGTGGATTTAAGGTGTGCAGCAGGAAATGGGCGAGAGTTTTCCAATAGATTACAAGATGGTTTAAACAGTAAAACTCATCAATTCATTGAGTTTGAAGTAAGTATCAAGAACAATAAAATAGTTAACGTAAAACCTATAGGGAACCCAGTAAGAAATATTGGAGTAACTCATTTAGTTCATTGCAATAATAACAAGCTAACGACAATACTTAAAAGCGGTCAAGGATTAAAAAAAGATATTAATCTACCAAACCCTCGGATAGCATCGGCAAGAACAATTGGTCTTAACTTTCAGGGCAAAATTAGTATGCCTTTGAATTCTGCCGCTCCACCAATAGACTTTAAAGCTGATTTACAGATCAATCCAATTGATAAAACATGGATAATAACTGGAGGACATGATGGTTTTCCTGCTTACGAAGCATATATCCAAATAGATAATGGAGCAGTTCAGTCAATGTTTAAGTTTGATCCAAGACCAATTAAAAATTCTGTTTGGAATTTATTTGGTGGAGCAACCTACCCAATAAACGAAAATGGCGGATTTTAGAAGGAGTGCGATCGCCCCTCTTGCAGATTTACATTTGATTAAATTAACCCCGCTTTTTTATTTGCATGAGTGATATCTGCGACGATGGAAGGGATATTTATGATTCATGTAGGATGATCAGGCGATCGCATGAGATAAACTAGAAAAGTGCGATTCCCACTTAATAATGCTTTGGAGGTTTAGACATATGACAAACCGTGAACAATTAATTCAAGAACTCGAAAAAACTCCTGATGATATTGTGCAACTTTTACTAGATTATTTACATCGTGTGAAAGCTACACGCA
>Ga0082207_1000167_pt1 | contig 37873 bp, 36 predicted proteins | sample LakMenEpi10Aug09_FD_71540 | JGI IMG/M metagenome (GOLD analysis project Ga0082207, IMG submission 71540) | reverse complement strand
GGGACAGGTCGGTTCCGGACTGAAGGACCGAATTGAAAAACTGTCCCCCCGGCATATCGATCCGATTGGATTTCCAGATCTGTTCGTATTCGAACCACTTCATCTCATTCGATTTTTGCCGGATCAGAAACTTCAACTACAGTCGCCCGACCCGGAAGCACTCTGGAGTGATCTGCTTCAGATCCAAGACCTGCCCGGGTCAGTTCCGATTCCTTCGGTCAGTTTTCAAGCACGCTGTACTGTTAAGGAGTATTTGGAACAGTTATCACAAGTGCAACGACATATCCGTCTGGGTGATTGTTACGAATTGAATTATTGTCAGGAGTTTTTTGTAGAGGATGTACGGATGGAGCCGGTATGTGTTTATCAGGCACTCACGCGCATCGTACAGGCCCCTTTTTCCTGTTTATACCGTCATGGAAGCAGATGGCTGATCGGAGCCAGTCCCGAACGGTTTTTGAAAAAGACCGGCGAACAGGTCGAATCAAGACCAATGAAAGGTACGGCTCCTCGTAATGCCGATCCCGTACAGGATAAAAAGTTGGGGGAGGATCTGGTGCAAAGTGAAAAGGATCGCTCAGAGAATATAATGGTCGTCGATCTGGTTCGAAACGACCTATCCCGAGTGGCGGCAAAGAGCACGGTTGATGTGCCCGTATTATGTCAGTTACATAGTTTTCCTCAGGTACATCAGTTAGTATCGACCGTTCGGGCCCGGTTGCGACCTGAGGTGCGATTCACTGAAATCATCAAAGCCTGCTTTCCGATGGGGTCCATGACAGGAGCACCCAAGGTTCGGGTGATGGAGTTGACGGATCAATATGAATGCAGTGCCAGGGGCCTGTATTCTGGCTCTGTCGGATTCATAGAACCGAACGGCGATTTCGATTTAAATGTGGTGATCAGAAGTTTGCAATACGAATCCGATAGTGGGTATCTTTCCTACCACGTAGGATCGGGCATCACGATTTACAGTGACCCGAAAAAAGAATGGGAGGAATGCCTGTGGAAGTCAACCGGCATTCGGAAAGTGTTCGGCGAATAGGGAAGAGGATCAGGGCTTCGTTGCGTCGTTCGCGCTTTCTTCGATCTCTTTTTTCACGTTGGTCTTCGCATCATTGAATTCACGCACACCACGACCCAGCCCGCGCATCAATTCAGGAATTTTTTTACCGCCGAACATCAGCAACACGATGATGAGGATAATGATGATCTCATTGGTTCCTAACATACCCAACAGGAGATTCTGTACCATAACAACAAATTAGATTTCAAATATAGTAACAACTACTGACCTCGGGCAAATAAAAAACCCCGGAGTATCCGGGGTTGATAGTGTTTTTGATGACCACGCTTATTGTGCAACCGCCATACGCTTCTCGCGAATACGGGCACTCTTACCGCTACGCTTGCGCTGGTAAAAAAGTTTTGCGCGACGTACGTTACCGGTTTTATTCAACTGGATCGATTCGATGTTCGGGGAGAAAAAAGGAAACACGCGCTCTACACCAATTCCGTCAGAGATCTTACGGACGGTGAAAGAGGCGGTAGCACCTTGGCCCTGTGTTTTGATCACATCTCCTTTAAAGGGCTGGATACGCTCTTTGGTTCCTTCGATGATTTTATAGTTAACGGTAATGTTGTCGCCCGGCTTGAAAGCAGGATGCGTTTTCTTGGTCGTCAGCTGTTCGTGGATGTACGTTACCGCGTTCATGATTTCTGATTTAAGGAGGGCAAAGGTAAGGGATGTTGTTGAATTCCGGAAATACATTCGTAAAAAACCCCGGCCGAAGGCCGGGGTCAAACAATTGGTTTTGAATCGCTTCCGATCAGCGGGCGACGTTCACGGCTCTTTTTTCCCGGATCACGGTCACCTTGATCTGCCCGGGGAAGGTCATTTCGGTCTGAATCTTCTGTGCGATCTCAAAAGAGAGCTTATCGGAATCCTGATCGCTTACCTTGTCAGCCTCAACGATCACCCTTAATTCGCGGCCGGCTTGGATGGCATAAGCTTTCTCCACGCCGTTGTAATTCATGGCCAGGTTTTCCAGGTCTTTGATCCGCTGCAGGTATTGCTGCATGATCTCCCGACGGGCACCAGGGCGGGCACCGCTGATGGCGTCGCAGGCCTGAATGATCGGCGAGATCACGAATTGCATTTCCACTTCATCGTGGTGGGCGGCGATGGCATTGACTACCGCCGGGGTCTCACCGTATTTTTCAGCCAATTTAGCACCCAATAGTGCGTGGCTCAGCTCACTTTCTTCATCGGGAACTTTTCCGATATCATGCAAAAGTCCGGCGCGTTTGGCCAGTTTGGGATTGAGTCCCAATTCGGCCGCCATCGTGGCGCAAAGATTTGCCGTTTCGCGGCTGTGCATGAGCAGGTTCTGTCCGTAAGACGAACGGAAGCGCATCCTGCCGACCATCCGGATCAATTCTTTGTGCAATCCGTGAATGCCAAGCTCGATCACGGTTCTTTCACCGATCTCCATCACTTGCTCTTCAATTTGACGGCGTGTTTTTTCAACAACTTCTTCGATACGGGCCGGATGGATTCGACCATCGGCCACCAGTCGCTGTAAACTCAATCGAGCGATCTCGCGGCGAAGCGGATCGAAGCTGGAAAGAAGGATCGCTTCCGGTGTGTCATCTACGATCAGGTCAACACCCGTGGCAGCTTCGATAGCACGAATATTCCTTCCCTCTCGACCGATGATCTGTCCTTTGATCTCATCACTTTCAAGGTGAAACACCGTGATGGTATTCTCAATCGCCTGTTCGGCGGCTGTGCGCTGAATGGTTTGGATGATGATCTTACGGGCTTCCTTACCGGCCTTTTGCTTGGCATCCTCAATGATCTCCTGTTGGAGAGCGAGTGCTCTGGTTTCAGCCTCCTGTTTCAGACTTTCGATAAGCTGATTGCGGGCATCTTCGGCAGAGAGGTTGGCGATCTTTTCGAGGCGACGAACATGCTCTTCTTGTTTCTTGTCGAGCTCTACCTTCCGCTGATTCACTTGCTCGAGCTGGCGGTTGAGATTTTCCTTGATCGAGTCGTTATCTTTCAGCTGCTTGTCCAGATTTCCTTCTTTCTGGCTGATCGACTGTTCTTTTTGACGAATGCGATTCTCGGTTTCGTTCAGCTTCTTATTCTTCTCGAGCAGTTCTCTTTCATGAGCAGCTTTCAATTGAATGAAACGCTCCTTGGCTTCGACCTCTTTTTCTTTTTTGACGGTCTCTGCACGGAGTTCGGCTTCCTTCAGAATGGTGTCGGCCTTGATCTCAGCCTCTTCAATTTTTTTTTCTGTGTTGCGGGCAAAGATGATCTTACCCATGACGAGGCCCACTGCCAGGGCTCCGCCACCGATGATGGCCAGTAATATATTCGGATCCATGAATACGTTTGTTTAAGTGGTACACAATGCTAGATTTGCACATAACCGGTTGATTTGCAAGTAATTGAAAATCAAATTGTCACGAGCCTGACAAAGGTACGATTTCGGCGTGAATGCCGGAAATCAGGGGGCGCCGGTGTCTTTACTGCTGTTCTTTCAACAGACCGTCCAATAGTTTCTCGATCCGCTCAAGGCCTTCTTCCATTTCTTCCATTTCCTGTCCGGCTGCTTGTTGTGCCAATTGTTCGGTTGCGAACCAGATGATGACCATCGCGATGTAGTCCTGCATGTCCTTACCGGCAAAGAGGGTACGGAATTCAAGGATCTTTTCGTTGATCATTTTCAGTGTCTTGCGGACGACCTCTTCGTCATCGGGCTGGATCTTGATCCGGTAGCTCCGATCACCAATAACAGCGGAAATGGGGATGAGGTTGGACATATTTTTATTCACTAAGTAGCGCAATGCACCGGTCTATTTCTTTCAGATAGCCATTCAGTTTCTTTTCAATTTCTTTTTTATCAGCGGTGTTTAGTTCACCTGCATTCATCTTAAGTACATCCAGTTGCATGCGCAGTAAGTTTATCTGTTCTTGCGCTTGCCTTAGTTTTTCCTCTGTTTCAGTGAGAGTTCGGCGCAGGCGGTCGGATTCCTGTTGCATGGCTTTGGATCGCCGCATCAGTTGCTGCACTTTGTCCAGAATGCGTTTGAGGTTCGCTTCCAACGGGATTATTTTCTGACTTCCGCACCGCAGTCATTCGATAAGGCCAGCATCACTTTTTGCATCCAACCATCGATCTCGGTATCCGTCAGTGTTTTCTCCGGATGTTGAAAAGTCAGGTTGATGGCCATCGAACGCTTGTCGGCGCCGAGTTTGTTGCTCTCGAATATATCAAAGAGTTTGATTCCTTGCAGATTTTCCAGCCCGATATTGTGGATAGTCTCCTCAATCCTGGCCCAGGTCAGTGACCGATCGACCAGCATGGAAAGGTCCCGTTGCACGGCCGGGAATTTGGGTAACGGAGCGATCTTGCTCTGCGGTTTCATCGCCTGTTCCAGGATCGACTCCCATTCCAGTTCAGCGAAGAAAACCGCCTGTTTGATGCCGAATCGGGATAGCGTTTGTGCCGGGATCTCACCGCCCCATGCAAGTGTCTTTCCATCACAGATCCATTCGATGGGATCGTTCAAAAGACCGACGGCAGGTTTTAGGTTTTCCTTTACGGATCCTATTCCCATCCACTTGAAGAAAGTTGTCAGTTGCGATTTCAGGGTGAAGAGGTCTGTCGGACGAGCCGGTTGTTTCCAGTCGGCTTCCTGCATCTCACCGCTCCATACAAGCGCAAGCTTTTGTTTTTCCGTGTAGGCAATTCCACCCTCGTGTCGGTAGGTTTTTCCGAACTCGAATAGGCGAAGCGATAAATTCTTATGATTCAGGTTGTGTGCCACCACTTCGAGAGCGGTCTCTAATAAGCGGGGACGCATCACGTTCAGTTCTTGGCTCAGGCTGTTGATCATTTTTACCAAGGATCCTGACTCCGACTCGTTGAAATAAGCCAGGTTCGTGATCGAGTTCGTTACGATCTCCTGAAAGCCATGGCCGGCCAGTAAGTCGGAGATCTTTTCCTGCCAGCGAGCCGGACGGTCATCAAATCCGACAGCCGGACTGATCCGAATGGTCGTGGGGATCGGAATATTATCCAGTCCGTCGATGCGTAGGATCTCTTCCACGAGGTCGGCTGGCTGCTCGATATCTGGTTTATGGGTTGGAACCGCCACGCGGAATTCATTATCAGATTCCCGTAGGATCTCAAATCCAAGTGATTGCAGAATGGTTCGAACCGCTTCGGGGTGATAATTTTTTCCGCTGAGTTTTTTCAGGTATTGCCAGGTAAGGGTGATCTCGGTTTTATCTTTTTTACCCGGATACAGATCCGTTGGATTTCCTATCACTTCACCACCGGCGATCTCGGTGATCAGTTGAACGGCTCGCAGCAATACACGTTCACAAAGTCCGGGGTCGGTACCCTTTTCAAAACGAAGGGCCGCATCGGTACGCAAACCATGTCGGAATGATGTCTTTCGTATGCCGATACCAGAAAAACAAGCACTTTCCAGAAAGATGTTTTTGGTATCGTCCGTGACACCTGAATTTTTTCCGCCGAATACACCCGCCAAACAAAGTCCGCCTTCCGCATCGCAGATCATCAAGTCTTCTGCGTGAAGGTTTCGCGATTTATCATCGAGTGTTATGAATGCTGTTCCGGCTTCAAGTTTCTTTACTTCGATACGACCACCACGGATCTTATCGGCATCAAAGGCATGCAGGGGTTGGCCGGTTTCGTGCAACAGATAATTCGTGATATCGACCAAATTATTGATAGGTCGTACGCCGATCGATTTCAATCGTTGCTGAAGCCAACGGGGTGATTCTTGAACACGTACGCCCTCGATTGTGATACCGCAGTAGCGCGGACAATCCGTCGGGTTCTCGATGTGTACGTCGATCGGGTTATTCTTGGAAGATGGCTTTAGCGCAGTGGGTGTAGGAAGCTGAGGCCGCAGATCGCTTCTTTCGTGATGGGAGAGATAGGCACAGACATCTCTGGCTACACCCCAATGACTCATTGCATCCATTCGGTTGGGCGTGAGTCCGATCTCGTAAACGATATCACTATGGGGCTTGAAGTATTCCGAGGCCGGTGTACCGGGTTGGATCGGTTCATTCAGAATAAGAATGCCGTCATGTGAATGGCCAAGGCCCAGTTCATCTTCGGCACAGATCATGCCTTGACTGTCCTCTCCACGGATCTTGGCTTTTTTCAGGGTGATCGGTTCACCATTCAATGGATAGATCGTTGTGCCGACCGTGGCCACCAGCACGGTTTGTCCGACGGCTACATTCGGGGCGCCGCAGACGATGTGCAAGGGTTCGGGTCCGCCGACATTTACACGAGTGAGTCGAAGGCGATCTGCATTAGGATGTTGAGTTACTTCCAGCACCTGCCCGATCACCACACCATGAAGTCCGCCCTTGACCTCTTCATAAGAGATCTGTTTCTCTACTTCCAGGCCAATGGAAGTCAGTATCCTACCCAGTCGGTCGGGGTCGATGGGTCGGGGCAGATAGTCGCAAAGCCAGTTATAAGAGATCGTCATAAGGTTGCGGACGAAGATACGAAAGCGAAGCGGCGAAGGAGGAAGATTACCTACTTTTGCTCCTCAATAATATTTCATATGGCCAATCAACTGTTAGCCGGCAAATGCGGTATCATTTTTGGAGCGCTGGATGAGAAATCCATCGCCTGGAAAACAGCCCTTCGTTGTTATGAAGAGGGCGCCAAGATCGTCCTCACCAATGCCCCTGTGGCTTTGCGGATGGGAGAGATCAATAAACTTGCTGAACTCTGTGGCAACGCACCGGTGATCGGAGCGGATGTGACCAATATGGATGACCTTAAAAATCTGTTCGAGCAGTCGATGCAGCATTTCGGCGGCCAAATGGACTTTGTTCTTCACTCCATCGGTATGAGTTTGAACGTTCGCAAAGGCAAGCACTACACGGAGATGAATTATGAATGGAATCAAAAGACGCTAGATATTTCCGCGATGAGCTTTCATCGGGTATTGCGTACAGCTTGGGAGATGGACGCGATCCGCGACTGGGGTAGTGTGCTGGCGTTAAGTTATATCGCGGCCCAGCGGGTATTCCCGGATTATAATGAGATGGCGGATGCAAAAGCCCTGCTGGAAAGTGTTACCCGCAGTTTCGGCTATCATTATGGTGTTCGTCGCAAAGTGCGTGTCAATACGATCTCTCAGTCGCCCACCCGTACAACAGCCGGAAGCGGCGTGAAGGGCTTTGATGGTTTCATAAATTATGCAGAGGCTATGAGTCCGCTCGGCAACGCAACTGCTGAAGATTGCGCGAATTATTGCGTCATGTTGTTCAGCGACATGACCCGCTATGTAACGATGCAAAATTTATTCCACGATGGCGGATTCTCTTTTACGGGAGTAACGCAGCAAGTGATCGAGAAAATGGAATGATCCTGTCAAGAAGTCAAAATAAAAAACCTCCCGATTCGGGAGGTTTTTTTATGAGTTGAATGAGCCGTCAATACTCGTCTTCGTTGAAGAGAAAATCGTCTTGTGTGGGGTAGTCGGGCCAGATGTCTTCGATCGATTCAAACACATCACCTTCATCTTCGAGTTCCTGCAGGTTCTCTACTACTTCCAGCGGGGCGCCGGATCGGATCGAGTAATCGATCAATTCATCCTTGGTCGCCGGCCAGGGCGCGTCTTCCAAGTATGAGGCAAGTTCCAAAGTCCAAAACATGGATGTCGTTATTTTCCGCGAATGTAGGCAGAATATCCTATTTGCCAAATCCCTTCAAAGGGGTATCCTCACTGATTTTTTTGAGTAGCTTCGAGTTTCTAATCAATGCGGTGATCCAAGGGAAAAACATAACTAAAAAATTCGGCGATTTGCCGGTGTTGCGTGGAGTAGACCTGACCGTACAAACTGGCGAAGTGGTGTCGTTGGTCGGACCCTCCGGTTCCGGCAAAAGCACGTTGTTACACATTTTGGGAACATTGGACACGCCGGATCAGGGGTCAGTGGAGATCGCGGGCACTGAGGTGACTCGCTTATCCCGAAAAGAATTGGCGGCCTTCCGAAATCGATCCATTGGTTTTGTTTTTCAATTCCATCACCTCTTACCTGAATTCAGTGCGCTGGAGAATGTTTGTATTCCCGGTTGGCTCGGAAAACGTTCCCGTTCAGAAGTGAAGCGAGCGGCAGCGGAGTTATTGGAATTATTGGGGCTGACTGCACGCATCGATCATCGCCCGAATCAACTCTCCGGGGGAGAACAGCAACGCGTGGCCGTTGCCCGAGCGCTGATAAACAAACCGGCCGTGGTATTTGCTGATGAACCTACCGGAAATCTTGATACCCATACCGCGCAGGAATTACATCGATTGTTCTTCGACCTGCGCGATCGGTTTAATCAAACGTTTTTGATCGTGACACACAATGAGGAGTTAGCCTCCCTGAGCGATCGTTGCTTGCGGATTCGGGACGGACAATTGGGCTGATATCGATCAGGGATGTGAGAGGTACCAGGTTCTCAATTCATCGAGCGTATTCGTCACCTTAGTGTTGTCAGTCCACCAGTCATGAAACGTGAATGGATAGGTCACCAGCCTTCGATCCGCTCCCAATGTGCCCAACCGGGAGAATAGAAAACTACTTTGGTCCGGATTTACAATGGGATCCAGCTCGCCATGAAAAAAGATTGTAGCAGGAGAACTGGCAGTAGCTTGGTATTGAGGACTGCAAGATTTGTATCGCTGTTCGGAAGCGGGTGTTACAGGTATCAATGAAACGCCCAGGTAGGTGGTGAGTACGGTTCCGTACACTACGTTGTTGTAATAGGCCAGGTTGTACAGATCGGTGGGGCCGGCCAGTGAACCAACAGCTTTGACCTTGCCATTTGAGTTTCGGGTGTAGCTGTAAGCAAGGGATAAATGACCTCCGGCACTATGGCCGACCAAATAAACCTTTTGGTCACTGAATGTATAATAGGAGGCTTTACGGAAGCAATGTTGGATCGCACTATCCAGGTCGTCCAATTGCATCTTATAGTTATCTGGGTTGTTGGTGGTAAGTCGATAGTTCACATTTGCCACCGCAAATCCGCGTTGTTTGAGTCCGTTCAGCAAGAACTGTAATTCCCCTTTATCACCCGTTACCCATCCGCCACCGTGTACAACGATAACCAACGGTGTTTGACCATTTCGGGTACCGGGCAAACCCAGGTTGAATTTCTGTGCCGGATCATTGCCGTATGACAAATTGTTGATCACGGTGTCGACCAAAGGAAATGTTCCGTTGAGCGGTGGATTATCGGGTTGGCAGGCTGTAAACCCGAAAACGATCGAAAGGATCAGGAGGAGTCGGTTCATACAAAAGGTTGAACCTTAAAGTAATGAGAAACCCAGTTTTCTGAATGTTAAAATCCTACATCCTTGGTTTCCAGGGGATTTCAGGGATGTTAAGTTGTTGACCGGCGTATCGGGATAAGACAAACAGATAGTCGCTGAGGCGATTCAGGTATTGAATGATAAGTGGTGCAACCTCTTCTCCTTCCAGTTCCAATCGGACGCAGTGACGTTCGGTGCGTCTGCATACGCAACGTGCGATATGGAGATGAGAAAGTGTTGGGTGTCCGCCTGGCAGAATAAAATTTTTCATGGGCGGCAATTCTTGAGTCATTCGATCGATCTCCGTCTCCAGTAAACGGATATCCGTGTCTTTCAGATCGGGCAGTTTCATGCCGGGTTCTTTGACCGGATCACAGGCCAAGGCAGACCCGATGGTAAAGAGCCTGTCCTGTGCTTCGCGTAATGTTTGTTGTCCGGTGGGATCCGTCAATAGATCGATACAGAGGCCGAGATAGGAATTCAATTCATCCACGGTGCCGTAGGCCTCGATGCGGAGATGGGATTTGGGGACTTTTGTTCCTCCGATCAGGGATGTTGTACCGTCGTCTCCAGTTTTGGTATAGATCTTAAGGGCCATTCAGGTGGTGTATTGAGAGACTAACAACGAGGGTCGGGGAAGGTTTGAAAAGAATCAGGCAATTATTTGCCGCGGTTGATTTTGTTTATCGCTTTCGATCACTCCGTCGCGTAAGCGTACCACACGTCTGGCATGGTTGGCAATGTCCTCTTCATGGGTGACGATCACGATCGTATTGCCTCGTCCGTGTATCTGATCGAAGATTTCCATGATCTCGTACGACGTTTTGGTGTCGAGGTTTCCGGTGGGCTCATCGGCGAGGATCAATGAGGGGTCGTTCACCAGTGCCCGCGCGATTGCCACACGTTGACATTGTCCGCCCGATAATTCATTTGGCTTGTGATGACTCCGGTCGCCTAGGCTCACCAGATCAAGCATAGCCATGGCTTTCTCGGTCCGCTCTTTTTTCTTCATGCCTGCATAGATCAGCGGCAGCGCTACGTTTTCAACGGCTGTAAGTCGAGGTAGTAGGTTGAATTGCTGAAATACGAATCCGATCTCTTTATTTCGAACCTCTGCCAGTTCATCATCTTTCATCTGACTCACATCCTGCTGATTGAGGATGTATTGTCCGCCGGAAGGCGTATCCAGACACCCGATAATATTCATCAGCGTACTTTTTCCGGAACCGGACGGCCCCATCAGGGCTACATATTCATTCCGGCTGATGAGCAAGGAAAGTCCTTTGAGGACCTGTAATTCATGCTTGCCCATGAAATAACTCTTTTGGATCTGCTCTAGTCGGATGATCTCGTTCGACATATGGGTTTCGGAATATTTTTTTATCGCTTGATTCCGAGTAGCAAAGATAGACTCAACTGAGCACTAATCAGTAACTTGCCCGCTCATGAGTGCAACTAGAAATATCGTAATGAGTGGCATCCGTCCCACCGGGTATTTACACCTGGGTAATTATTTTGGGGCCATGCGCAATTATGTCCGCATGCAGGATGAATATCCTTGCTTTTTCATGGTGGCCGACCTTCATTCGCTGACCACACACCCCGACACGCGAGCTTTGTCGGAAAGTGTCAGACGTGTTTTGGCGGAAAACATTGCCAGCGGACTGGATCCGGAAAAAGTAGCACTCTATTGCCAGAGTCATGTACCGGAAACAACGGAACTATATCTGTATTTCAATATGCTCGCCTATAAAGGTGAGCTGGAGAAGACGACCACCTTCAAGGACAAGGCTCGTTTGCAGCCGGACAATATCAATGTGGGACTGCTGACCTATCCTGTTCTGCAAACGGCCGATATTCTTTTGCACCGTGCCCATTTGGTGCCGGTAGGAAAAGATCAGGAACAGCACCTGGAAATGTCTAGAAACTTCGCGCAACGGTTCAATCACCGGTACGGGGAAGTATTTCCTGAGCCGCAAGCGTTCAATTACGGACAGGAATTGGTGAAAGTGCCCAGTCTGGATGGCGCTGGGAAGATGAGTAAAAGCGAGAATCAGAATGCGACACTTTATTTGGCGGATGATGACGAGACGATCCGTAAAAAGCTGATGAAAGCGAAAACAGATGCCGGTCCGACCGAACCAAACCAGCCGAAACCGGATTATATTGACAATCTTTTTTCACTGATGCGGTTGGTTAGTTCACCAGAGGTGATTGCTCAGTTTGAGGAGGCGTATACGGGTTGCACGATCCGGTACGGCGATATGAAAAAGCAATTGGCAGAGGATATGGTGAGATTCATTTCACCTATTCGGGAAAGAGCTGCTGCGATCCATCAAGATGATGCATACCTGAAAAAGGTTATGCAAATCGGGGCGGAGAAGGCCCGCGAGAGCGCCTCTAAGACCATGGTGCAGGTGCGTGCTGCCATGGGGTTAAACTATTATTGATTTTTGATCCTTAAAGGGGCTGATTCCGAAAATTCGGAGTATTTTGTCCGCCCGGTCGGATGGGACCGGTAAGTACGATTATGGCAAAGGCAAAAAAAGCTAAACACATAGCAATCGCCGGTAACATCGGTGCCGGCAAGACGACTCTCACCGAAATGCTCAGCAAGCATTATCGCTGGATCCCTCATTTCGAGGATGTCGATCACAATCCCTATCTGATGGACTTCTACGAGGACATGCCCCGTTGGAGTTTTAACCTGCAGATCTACTTTCTGAATAGCCGTCTTCGCCAACTGGTGGAGATCCAGCAGGGTTCGGAGACCATCATTCAGGATCGAACCATTTACGAGGATGCGAACATCTTTGCGCCCAACCTGCACGAGATGGGTCTGATGAGCAAGCGTGATTTTGACAACTATTACGAATTCTTCCAGACCCTCAAGACACTGGTTCAACCGCCGGATCTGCTGATCTACTTGCAGGCATCGGTTCCGACGCTGGTTGGACAGATCCAAAAACGCGGGCGTGAGTACGAAGAGAATATCCGTCTTGACTACCTCAAGCGCCTCAACGACTACTACCAGAAATGGATTGGCGATTACAAAGAAGGTCGTCTACTTATCATTGATGTAGACAAGCTCAAGTTTGGCGAACGCGAAGAAGACCTCGGAGAAGTGATCCGTCGCGTGGATGCCGAACTACACGGGTTGTTTTAAGCCTTCGGGGCAGCGGCCATCACCTCTTCGCTGACGCCACTCGCGTATTTCTCAAAATTCTTGACAAATAGCCCGGCCAGGTATTTTGCCTTTTCGTCGTAGGCTGTAGGATCACTCCAAGTATTACGCGGGTTCAGTATTCCAGCAGGTACACCCGGACATTGATCCGGTATCGCCAATCCGAATACCGGGTCATTCGAATATTGTGCCGCATCCAGTTTGCCTTCCAAAGCTGCCGTGATCATGGCCCGGGTATAACTGAGTTTCATTCTGTTTCCGGTTCCGTAGGCGCCGCCCGTCCAACCGGTATTGATCAGCCACACATTCACTTTGTTCTCCTGCATCTTCTTTCCAAGCAGGTGTGCGTACTCGCCCGGATGCAGGGGAAAGAAAGGCGCTCCGAAACAAGCACTGAAAGTAGGTTTGGGTTCCGTCACACCCGCTTCCGTTCCGGCCACTTTTGCCGTATAGCCGGAGATGAACTGATACATGGCCTGGCCGGGATTTAATTTAGAGATCGGAGGAAGCACCCCGTAGGCGTCGCAAGTAAGAAAGAAAATATTTTTAGGCAATCCGCCTACTGAAGGATCAACCGCGTTGCTGATGTGATAGAGTGGATAAGATACGCGTGTGTTTTCCGTGATGCTGCTATCTTCAAAGTTGACCTTTTTGGTATCCGGGAAGAAGACAACGTTTTCCAATAAAGCACCCGGACGGATTGCTTGGAAGATCTCAGGTTCTTTTTCTTCGGTCAGATCGATCGTTTTTGCATAACAACCGCCTTCGAAATTGAAAATACCGTCATTGGACCAACCATGTTCGTCGTCGCCGATGAGTTTGCGGTTGGGGTCAGCACTAAGCGTTGTTTTACCTGTACCACTTAGACCGAAGAAAATAGCGGTGTCTCCATCTTTCCCAAGATTCGCGCTGCAATGCATAGGCAGAACACCATAGTCTTTCACCAATACGTAATTGAGAATGGTGAATATGCCTTTTTTGGTTTCTCCGGTATAGCCGCTTCCGGTGATCACGATCTGTTTGTCACTCATCGATACTACGGAGGCATTGTGCTGACGAGTTCCGCAACGCTTAGCATCCAACTCCAATCCGGGTACGGAGATGACCATCCAATCGGGGGTGAATCCCTCCAGATCCGTATCGGCTGGGCGGATGAACATGTTATAGGCAAATAAGTTAGTCCACGGCTTTTCTGAGATCACCCGCACCTTCAGACGGTAACGCGGATCGGCACAAACGTAGCAGTCACGAACCCACACTTCTTTTAAGGTGCTCAGATATTGTTTGGCATCCTCTCGGATCAGTCCGAACGATTCAGGAGAGATCGCTTGGTTGAAATCATTCCAATTGACAGTCTTATCGGTCAGCGCATCCCGTACCAAAAACTTATCCTTTGGGGAGCGTCCGGTGAAGGCTCCGGTCTTGATCACCAGTGCCCCGGAGTCGGCCAATGTCCCCTCCTGGATCCGAAGCGTATCCTGAACCAATGCCTCAGCGGTCGATTGATAATGAACCTTTGTATAGGGCTGGATCTGCCATTCCGAGACTTGGATATTACGTGCTGACATTCGTTCGTATTTGAGGGTCAAAACTACCGCATTTTCAAAAAACGGGTCAACAAAACAGGGCTATTTTTCGTGGTGAATGAGCCCGCTCGGCCGCCTTGAACGTCATTTTTTCCATTAATTTCGAATGAGTTATAAATTTTTATATGAAATACCTGCCATTGGATCCGGCTCTTTTTACGCAGAACCGGTCTCGTTTCCAGTCCCGCATGAAAAAGAACGCCATCGCCATTTTCGTGAGCAACGATGAGGTGCCCGTAAATGCCGATGCCTTATATCCGTTCAAGCAGAACAGCGATCTGTTTTGGCTCACGGGTATTACTCAGGAGGACTCCATGGTGATCCTGTTTCCAGATAATCCGGATCCCAAATACCGGGAGGTGTTGGTCCTGGTACGCCCCAATGAATTGAAGGAGAAATGGGATGGGAAGCGGCTGCGTGCAGCTGAAGCCAGAGCCATCAGTGGCATCTCTACGATCGTGTGGTTGGATACCCTGGAGGCATTGTTGCAGCCCTGGGTGCATTTGGCAGAACATATCTACCTCGATAGCAACGAAAATGACCGGAAGGGCAGTTTGTTGCGCACACGCGAGTATCGATTCATCGATGAAATGAAAGCCCGTTATCCGCTACATAAGTACGAGCGGGCCGCTGCTGTAATGAAAGACCTTCGTGCTATCAAGACGCCGAAGGAAGTGGAGGTCGTCAAAACAGCCATTGATATTACGGATAAGACGTTTCGTCGCGTCATGAATTTCGTTCGTCCGGGGGTGATGGAATATGAGATCGAGGCGGAGATTTGGCATTCGTTCTTGTCGCTGCGTTCAACGGGCCCTGCTTACGGCAGCATCATTGCCAGCGGCGACCGTGCCCGCACGCTTCATTACGTGAGCAATAATCAGGAATGTAAGGACGGAGAGTTATTGTTGATGGATTTCGGGGCGGAGTACGGAGGGTATTGTGCTGATCTGACGCGCACCATTCCCGTTAACGGAAAATTCACCCGTCGTCAGAAAACAGTTTACAATGCCTGTTTGCATTTGCACGATTATGCTAAGTCCTTATTGAAGCCGGGCATTACGATTTTGAATTACACGGACAAAGTAGGAGAGGAAGCCACACAGCAATTTTTAAAGATCGGCTTGCTCCGTAAATCGGACATCAAGAATGAAGATCCCGAAAACCGGGCCTACCGAAAGTATCTCTACCATGGGATATCGCATCACTTGGGGATCGATGTACATGACCTGGGTACCCGTACCGCTCCTATTCAGGCGGGCATGTTATTTACCGTGGAGCCGGGTATCTATATTGAAGAGGAGCAGATGGGGATACGGATCGAAAACAATCTTTGGATCACCCGTTCGGGTAATCAAGACCTGATGAAGAACATTCCCATTACCGTGGAGGATATTGAAACTTGCATGAAAAAATCAGCTCGATGAGAAACATCCCGAATCTGGTCACCTTACTGAATCTGCTATGCGGATGCCTGGCGATCGCGTTCTTACTGACCGAGGGTATGGTGTTGGTGTCAACGCCTGAGGGGAGTGGTTACTTCGATCTTCCGGCTTCGATCGGTATCGCCTCCTACTTTATTGGCGTTGCTGCTGTGTTGGATTTTTTTGACGGATTTCTGGCCAGGCTGCTAAAGGCTGACTCTTCCATGGGCATTCAGCTAGATTCACTGGCGGATGTCGTTACGTTCGGCGTAGCGCCGGGTATGATTCTCTTTTCTTTTTTGCGGCTGAGCTGGGCGGCAGAGATGACTGCGTTGGACACTTCGCTGATCTATTTAATACCTGCCTTTTTGGTGCCATTGGCGGCTGCTTGGCGGTTGGCCCGTTTCAATATCACCCCATCAAATCCAAATTGTTTTGAGGGTGTTCCCAGTCCGGCTGTTGGGCTCACGATCGCCTCATTTCCGCTCGCCTATTGGATGGACGGCGGATCCTGGATGGTTGAACTACTTCAGCAAAGCTGGTTTCTTTATCTAGTGTCTATGTTTCTTTCGTTACTGATGGTGGTCCGCTGGCCTATGATGACCATGAAAATGTCTTCTTTCGGGTGGAATGAAAATGCGCCCCGCTATTTATTTATTCTGTTGGCGGTCGGCTTAGGCATTTGGCTTCGATGGTCGGCTGCGCTGCCTGTATTCGCCGCTTACGTTATCTTATCTTTGGTCTTCCAAAAACGAATCCGATGAATTTTACGGTCCATGTACATGTAATGCCTTTAAAAGACCTTCTTGATCCGCAAGGGAAAGCTGTGTTAGGCGGACTTTCCAATCTGGGTGTTTCAGGTGTTCAGGATGTACGTATCGGTAAGAAGATCACCCTGCAGATCGAGGCAGCCGATAAAGAATCAGCCATCTCCATGGCCGATGTCTGTGCCAAGAAGTTGCTCTGCAATGCCGTGATGGAATATTACGAGATCCACATCGATTGATCTGCCCATGTTATATCTGGTTCCCACGCCCATCGGAAACCTGCAGGATATCACCCTACGGGCATTGGAGATCCTTCGTTCTGTCGATCTGATCCTGGCAGAGGATACCCGAACCAGCTCCGTTTTGCTGAAACATTACTCGATCGACAAGCCCATCACGCCCTATCACCAGCACAATGAACATCAGGTGTTGACCCATCTGGTCAACCAGTTGATGGGAGGTAAGAAAATGGCGATGGTCACGGATGCGGGTACACCCGGCATTTCGGATCCGGCCTTTTTGTTGGTCCGCGAAGCCATCCGAGTAGGCGTACCGGTAGAAACACTTCCCGGTGCTACGGCCTTTGTTCCGGCATTGGTGAACAGCGGCATCCCCACGAATCGTTTCTGCTTCGAGGGATTCCTCCCGCAAAAAAAAGGGCGACAAACCTTGCTCAAACAACTTGCAGAAGAACCCCGCACATTGGTTTTTTATGAATCGCCCCATCGACTGGTAAAAACGCTGGTCGAGTTTCAAACGGTATTCGGAGCAGCGCGACGTTGTTCAGTCAGCCGCGAGTTGACAAAACTCCATGAGGAAACGGTGCGCGGAACACTACAAGAGGTTGCTGATCACTTCAATGAAAAAACCGTCAAGGGCGAGATCGTGATCGTCGTTGCCGGAAAAGAATAAATAAAATAATTTATCATGCGCACATCGATTTCAATTTTACTTTTTGCGTTCCTGCCCGTGCTGGCTTTTGCTCAACCCGATCGCTGGCAGCAGCGAGTGAAGTATAAAATGGATGTGGATATGGATGTATCCACCAACCGCTTCACCGGCAAACAGCAATTGGAGTATTGGAACAATTCACCCGATACGTTATACAAGTTGTTCTATCATCTTTATTTCAATGCTTTTCAGCCGGGGAGCATGATGGATGTACGAAGCCGTCGCCAGGGTACGATCACCTCGGGTCGTGGGGCGGATTGGGACATGCGCGTGCGGGATCGGATCGCGAACCTGAAACCCGACGAAATCGGTTATCAGAAAGTTCGTACACTCAAATTGAATGGAAGACCTCAAGCAATAAATGAACTGGAGACGATCCTGGAAGTCGTGCTCGATAAACCCATTTTGCCCCGCACAAAGGTAAAATTGGATATGGAGTTTGAAGGACAGGTGCCCTTGCAGATCCGTCGCAGCGGAAGAGACAATCCGACCTCTAAAGTTCGTTACTCGATGAGTCAGTGGTATCCGAAGCTCTGCGAATACGATTATGAGGGATGGCATCCAACCCCCTATGTGGGTAGAGAGTTTTACGGCGTTTGGGGCGACTTCGAGGTGAACATCTCCATCGATAAAAATTATATACTGGGTGGAACCGGTTATTTGCAGAACCCACTCGAGATCGGATACGGGTATGAACCGGAAGGGGCCGTCGTTAAGCGACCTGCTACACCCAAGCTTACCTGGAAGTTCAAAGCACCTAATGTGCATGATTTCATGTGGGCAGCCGATCCAGAATACATACACAAAAAGCGTAAAGTGAACGACAGCGTAACGCTGCATTTGTTATACAAAGTCAGCAATACGCCTGCTGCACAGTGGGAGAAGGTGCTGGACGATGCAGCACGGGTATTTCCATTGATCGAAAAGACATTCGGGGTCTACCCGTACAAACAATACTCATTCATACACGGTGGAGATGGGGGCATGGAGTATCCGATGGCTACGCTGTTGGTGGGACCAGGCGCCTGGCTACACGAATGGATGCACAATTGGTATCATGGCCTACTAGCCACCAATGAATCACTCTATGCCTGGATGGATGAAGGGTTCACTTCTTATGCGGAAGATCGAATGTCTGCTTTTCTCGAGGGCAATACGGGCTTTGCCTATGATGGCACATACCGAGGTTATTTTAGTTTGGTAAAAAGCGGAAGGGAAGAGCCACTCACCACGCATGCCGATCATTTCAATACCAACTCCGCCCATACGGCTGCGGCATATACCAAAGGGGCCGTATTTCTGGAGCAGTTGGGATACATCATGGGTGCCGGTCCCCGCGATCAGTTGTTGCACGATTACTACAACAAATGGCGCTTCAAACATCCGAATGCTGCTGATTTTGTTCGGTTAGCTGAGAAACGTAGTGGCCTAAAACTGGATTGGTATAAAGAGTATTGGGTCAATTCAACCAAGACTATCGACTATGCGATCGATTCATTGTATGAGGTGGATGGCAAGACTCAGATCCGTCTCCGTCGGGTCGGTCTGATGCCCATGCCAATCGACCTACAGATCAGTTTTGCAGACAGCACGGAGGAAATTCATTACATCCCGCTGGATCTGATGTACGGAGTCAAGCCTATGGAGAATCCAACACAACGCTTTGTGCACGGCCGATGGAATTGGACGCATGAAGTGTACACCCTGGAATGTAATCGGAAGCTGGCCGACATTCGGCTCATTGAAATCGATCCGTCGCAGCGAATGGCAGATATCAACCGCAGCAACAATAAACTGTCGCTCAGTTGGTGATCAGCGTCCGTAGTAGCGATTGACAGCTTCTACTCGGTTGGAGACATGCAATTTCAGATAGATGTTGTAAACGTGTTTGCGTACGGTTTCCGGCGATAGGTTCACATTGGCAGCGATCTCTTTATAGATCAGTCCTTTGGACAATTGCTCCAAGATCTCTCGCTCCCGTTCGGTCAACATGTTTAACTCATCGGCCGCTGGCTGCTCGGGGGCTATCTGTCCGGAATAACTCGCGATCACTTTGCGCGCGATCTGTCGACTCATCGGTGCGCCGCCCTCCGCTAATTCCTTGATGGCAGATAAAGTATCAACCGGATCGGTCTTCTTGATCAAGTAACCAGTGGCCCCGGCACGCAAGGCGTCGAAGATCGTGTCTTCATCCTCGAACACCGAGAAGATCATGAACTGTGTGGTTGGTACCTGCGGTTTCAATTCCCGGATCAAATCGATCCCCGTTTCATTCGTATTCAAATGCACATCCATCAATACCACTTCAGGCTTCATGGTCAAGATGAATTCGCGTGCCTCTCCCGGTGTGCCCGCGGCCCCCAGGCAAATACATTCTTCCGACAGGTTGATGATGTCCTTTACGATGGCGCGCATGTCCGCCTTGTCTTCTACTAATACGACGCCGATCTTTTTCATGTCGTAAAATTCAGTTCTTGCCGATCATTTAATATACCACTTTGCGGTAAAATCTATTTAGGTATATAGAGAAGGTATTTATCGTCGAAAGAAGGTTCGGGGAAAATATTTTTTACGGGCATGATTCGGGGGCGTGTACCGCTTTGTTGTATTTCTACATTGAGGTCACCGCCTTTGAGACAGATGAGTCCGGGTGGATGATTGCCGGGTAGTGTTTGTGCAGGCGATTTTAGCAGGGGTTTGGACCAGAACCAAAGTTCTTTTAAGGCAGCTACGGCACGAGAAACAGCAAAATCGAATTTTCGATCGCGGATCGCTTCGGCCCGGGTATGTTGTGTCGTAAGGTTTTCCAATCCGATCGCCGTAGAGATCTCGTTGACGACGGTCAGTTTTTTGGCGATGCTGTCGACCAGATGAAATTTCACTTCGGGATAGAAGATCGCGAGGGGAAGGCCGGGGAATCCGCCACCACATCCGATGTCGATCACTGAGGTGCCGGGCTTCCACTCGAAAGCTGCAGCAATGCTGAGGGAGTGCAAAACATGTTTTTCATACAAAGAATCGATGTCTTTGCGGGATATCACATTGATCTTTTGATTCCATTCGGTATACAATTCACCCAGTGCGGCAAATTGCTCGGTTTGTCGCGGGGTGAAGTCGGAGAAGTATTTCAGTAGTATATCCATGCTGCTAGTTCCAGCTCCGGGTCGGTCGGCGCCAGAGGGCAGGGGCAAAGATGAGATAATAGAAGAACATCCACATATCCAGGAACAGATACCAGGGCCAGAGATCGCCTTCGCCTAATTTTCTCATCGAACGATACAGTACGACTCCTTGCCAAATGAATCGCAAGGCGAATACCCCGAGTGACCAGCGCCAATCATACAGGCAGATTGCCAATACGGCCATGGGGTAGTAGATGAATTGGGTAATGAAATAAAGTCCGAGTAAGAATTTGTGTAGCGGTTTGTAATACTTGGCTGTGGTGTAGTGGCGGGCTTTTTGACGGAGCCAGCCTGTCCAAGTGGTTTTTGGAATCGAGCGGGTGATGGCCTCTGCATCGATCACTACGCGGGTATTTTTCTTCGTGGCTACTCGATTGATGAAGAGATCGTCGTCGCCACTGGGGATGTGATTGATTGCTGAAAATCCGCGGTTGCGCAGAAACAGTCCCTTTTTGTATGAAAGGTTTCGTCCAACACCCATATAGGGAATACCCGCGAGTGCGTAGGACAGATACTGTAAGGCTGTATGAAAGGTTTCAAACCGAACGAGCTTATTCAGCAATCCTTTTTTTCGGTGGTAGGCGCCGTAGGACAATACGATCTCGGTTTCCTCGTCGTAAGCGTCTTGCATCTTGTGCATCCAATCCTCGCTGGCCGGTACGCAGTCAGCATCCGTAAGCAATAGGATCTCATGTTTCGCTTCCCGGATGCCAACGGAGAGCGGATATTTTTTCCCGGAGATCAGCTTGGCCTCCTGGGTTAGTTCCACCACGTGTAGTGACCGAAAGGTTTTCTTCAGTTCCTGCAGGATGTATTTGGAATCGTCTACCGAATTATCATTCACTACCACCACTTCATGCGTAGTCGGATATTTCTGTACCAGTACACCCGGCAGGTTACGAGCCAGGTTCTCGTCCTCGTCGCGGGCGCAGATCACAACGGATACCGGATGTTGGAGGTTGCCATTTTTTGATTTTGTTCGGTGAAAAGCAACACGGGCAAAAAACCAGCTGTAGTAGAACAACTGAATTCCGCTGACAGCGGCAAAAACATAAAAGATGATCTCTCCCCAGTTCAGTAATGGCATAGGTGCAAATGTAATTGCCTGTGTATCGGTGAAAAACAATTCACCGAAAAAGCTTTCCACACTGCCGCTCTTCGCATCGCATGTACGAACTTTGCCGGATGCCCGCACTTCGCTTTCAACATACGCATACTGATATCGGTTCATCTGCCCGTGCCGGGATCATACAGACTGATCATGGTCAGATCGAGACACCCATTTTTATGCCGGTGGGAACCGTCGGTTCTGTGAAAGCAGTAACCCAGCAACAACTGAAAGATGAGGTGAATGCGTCCATTATCCTGGGTAACACCTATCACCTGTATCTGCGTCCGGGACTTGACGTATTGGAGGCAGCCGGCGGATTACATCGATTCAACGGGTGGGATCGACCGATCCTCACCGACAGCGGGGGGTATCAGGTGTTTTCTTTATCAGGTACCCGCAAGATCGAAGAAGAAGGGGTTACGTTTCAGTCTCATATCGATGGCAGTCGACATTTATTCACGCCTGAACGGGTGATGGATATTCAGCGATCGATCGGAGGGGATATCATCATGGCCTTTGATGAATGTCCGCCCGGGCAATCCGATCACACCTATGCCAAACGCTCCATGGAACTCACCCATCGATGGCTCGATCGTTGTTGGGGTCATTTTCATCAAGCGCCCCCGAAATACGGCTATACGCAAAACTTATTTCCCATCGTTCAGGGTGGAACCTTCAAGGACCTCCGTAAAGAATCCTGCGAGTATATATCCTCCAAACAAGCCGTGGGCAATGCCATCGGCGGATTGAGTGTGGGTGAGCCCGAGCCGGTCATGTATGACATCTGTGGTTGGTGTTGCGAGCACCTGCCTGCCGACCGGCCCCGTTATCTCATGGGGGTGGGTACGCCTTGGAATATTCTCGAATGTATTTCATTGGGGGTGGACATGTTTGATTGCGTGATGCCCACCCGTAACGGCCGAAATGCCATGCTATTCACGACGGAAGGGGTGGTGAATATAGATAACCAGAAATGGGAGCGTGATTTTTCTTCCATCGATCCCGGTTTGCCCAATACCATCAGTCAGCATTACACCAAAGCGTATCTGCGTCATTTGTTCAAGGCCAAGGAATATCTGGCCTATACGCTGGCCAGCGTGCATAATCTTGCTTTTTATCTGTGGCTGGTTCGCGAAGCGCGTCAGCATATACTGGCGGGTGATTTTGCTTCCTGGAAGGCCGAGATGGTGGTGCGGCTCCGCCAAAAATGTTGAGTCCATTTTAACGGCGGGCCCCCAGTTTTTGGGTTAGATTTGCCCCGTGCAACGGATTGACTGGTATATCCTGAAAAATTTTCTGGTCACTTTCTTTTTCTGCATGCTGCTGTTCACGTTGGTGGCGGTAGCAGTAGACAGCAGTGAACATGCGGATGATTTTGTGCGGGCGAAATTTTCTACCCGCGAGATCATCGAAAAATATTACCTGGGTTTTGTGCCCTATATCTGGAGTTTGCTGTTCCCGCTTTTTGTTTTCATTGCTGTGATCTTTTTTACGAGTCGACTGGCGGCTCGTTCCGAGATCATCGCCATCCTCGCCAGTGGCACGCCCTATACACGTTTTTTGCGTCCGTACTGGGTCGGTGGTATTTTGTTGGCTTCTTTGTTATGGGTTGGCAGTCGTTATTGGATTCCCAAGGCGAATATCATTCGGGCCGAATTTCAGTCCAAGTACATCGACCAGAACGATCCTACCCGAAATGTATTCACGACCAATTGCGCCAATTGTTTCTATCGACGGATCGACACCAATACGTTCGTGGGTATTCGGGACTATGATACCGCCACCCGAACAGCTCGCGGTTTTTTCATGGAGCGGGTGAAAGGTACTCGGGTGTATTACAATTTGCGCGGTGAGACCATGACCTGGGATACGGCGCTGACCAAATGGAAGCTGTATCGCGTGGTGGAGCGAAAAGTGGACTCGGTTGGGGAGCGGATCGCTTACTTGGATACGATGGTGTTGTCCATCCCCCTGAAGCCGGCAGAGCTTCGCCGGGACGAGTACCTGAAGGATAAACTGACCACCCCGGAACTGAAAGCGTTGATTCGCCGGGAAAAGCAACGTGGAACGGAGGGGCTAAGCGCTTCACAAGTGGAGTGGTACAGGCGGACGGCAACGCCGATCAGTGTCGTATTGCTTACCCTCATCGGGGTGGTGGTGGCCAGTCGGAAGACCCGTGGTGGCAGTGGTGTGCATTTGGCCATCGGTATAGTGATCGCCTCCCTATATATCATGTCCGATCGTTTTTCGACCGTCTTCGCCGTCAAGGGAAGCCTGCCCCCGATATTGGCGGCCTGGTTGCCGAATGTTGTGTTCGGGGGAGTAGCCTATTGGATGTATCGACGGACACCCAAATAATTCCTTTTCTCGATAACCGATATTTTTTTCCGGGATCGGGCTTCAGTAATTTTGCGTACCCGAATTCGGGTGCTTGTTATCATTAAAATTTTGTCCCATGGGAATCATGAAAGATCGCTTCAAGGTAAAAGCCGACGCTGTCGGACTGGAGATCAAAGAATTGCTGAAAGAGCATGGTAACAAAGTGATCGGAGAGGTGACGTTATCGCAGATCTATCAGGGTATGCGCGGCATCACCGGGTTGGTTACAGAAACTTCTTTGCTGGATGCACAGGAAGGAATTCGTTTTCGTGGTTATTCGATTCCCGAGTTGCGGGAGAAATTACCCAAAGCACCCGGTGGACAAGAACCGCTGCCCGAAGGTTTGTTTTATTTAATGTTGATCGGCGAGTTGCCTACTGAGGAGGAAGCCAATCATGTGACCGATGTATTGCAACGCCGCAGCCACGTACCTACACACGTATTTGAAGCCATCGATGCGCTTCCGATCACGGCTCATCCGATGACTATGTTCGTAGTGGGCGTGATGGCCTTGCAGACCGAAAGTTATTTCCAGCAGAAATATGCGGAAGGCATCAATAAGAAAGAATACTGGCTGCCCATTTTCGATGACAGTATCATTTTATTGTCGCGCTTGCCTCGCATCGCCGCCTATATCTATCGCCGTAAATACAAGAACAGCGAACATATCCAGCCCAATGGTATGCTCGACTGGGCCGGCAACTTTGCCCATATGTTGGGCTACAACGACGAGAGCTTTAAAGAGCTGATGCGTTTGTACATGACGATCCATGCCGACCATGAAGGCGGAAATGTTTCGGCGCATACCACGCATCTGGTGGGGTCTGCCTTGAGCGATCCTTACTTGAGCTACGCTGCGGGTATGAATGGTTTGGCGGGGCCGTTGCACGGACTGGCCAATCAGGAAGTGATCAAATGGATATTTGAGATGCAGGAGTCGCTGAAGACCGATCTGCCGTCAAAAGCACAGATCGAAGAATATGTAAAGAAGACCTTGAGTGAAGGAAAAGTGGTGCCGGGATACGGTCATGCCGTACTGCGCAAAACTGATCCGCGTTTCACCGCGCAGATGGAATTTGGTAAGAAGCACATGCCGGATGACAAACTGGTGAATACCGTTTGGAATATTTACGAGACGGTTCCGCCGATTTTGCAATCGCTTGGCAAGATCAAGAATCCATGGCCGAATGTGGATGCACACAGTGGAGCCTTGCTCGTGCATTACGGCATGGTGGAATATGAGTTCTATACGGTATTGTTTGCAGTGAGCCGTGCGATGGGTGTACTGGCCAGTTTGTGCTGGGATCGTGCCCTGGGCTTCCCGCTGGAGCGTCCGAAATCTGTTACCACTGAGAACGTGAAGCAGTGGTTGGATGGCAAGGAGAATATCTGGGGCGAATAGAGTTTGCCTTGTAAATAAAAAACCCACCAATGGTGGGTTTTTTATTGGCGAGTATCGTCGAAAATAGAAAATAGTATGTTCATGGCTGCGACAATGAATGAATTAGAGTTGAATGTTTTCTTCTTGTAATATGGCCTCAATCTCTTTTCCGAGCCGTCTTTTATTCCTGTCGTCAATTCGTCCGATAAACCCAGAAAGTACCAGTGTGAATGCATGGTTCTGGAAACTCGCCTTATAGGAGGTTAGCAGGGTGTGTGGTTCCTGCGAATTTGGAGGGAAAAAGGACATCATCATGTTGCAGACATCGGTGCCGTTACAAATTAAAACTTTAGGCTTGTGCAATAGAATTTGATTGAATAGATAGCGTTTGCAATTACCAATTACAAGCTGTTTGCTCTTATTATCATCGTTGGGTGGAAACGTGGGGGAATAGCATTTTACCAGATCTGTATGTGCGACGGTACTTTTTTCAGAAAGCCAATTCTTATACAGCCGTTCCGATACTTTTTTAAAATCTCTGAAATAGGAGGATCGGTCTGGATTAAAAGCCTCTAATTCTTGTTTTGTTCTGGTTTCTAAGGTGCCAACTTCACCTTTTGGGTTCAGTCCTACGATCCATATTTTAGCCTGTAAGGGGCCTTCTATATAGTCTATTGGATCTATGTGAGTTGCCTGAAAATGTAGGCCAGCCGAACTGCACAAGTCGCATTTAACAGATGTTGTCATGATGAAATATTACGATCTACACCAATCTCTGCCGCAGCGTCCCACTTTTCCGCATTTAGAGCAAACTGGCTTATACTCAAATTCTTTTCTTGAATCGTAACTAAATCTTTCCACTCTTTTTACTGAGTATTTGTGGCCGTATTCCCGCTTGCAGTCATCGTGAGATCTCAGATCCTCTTGTAGATCTCCGCAAAACCTGCAATACATAATCCCGTTCGACGACGATATCTCATGGGTCTTGTTCAGTCTTTCTTGCTCAGCAACCTTGATGTTAGCTTTTTCTTGTTTCAGTTTTTCTTTCTCAGCAATTTTAATGTTCGCCTTTTCTTGTTTCAGTTTTTCTTTTTCGAGATCGCTGATTATTTTATCAGCTGACCGGAACAGTGCAGAACTCTTTTTTACTTCTTTTATATTGAATTTGAGATCCTCGTAAATGGAATCCCATTTTTTTATCGAAAATTCGCCGAAGGTTTTTGTAAGTGTACGTTTATTTCTTTTTAACGCCAGATAATTCTCCTCCCATAGTATTAGCTCATTCTCCGCTTCAATGGTATCGAAGAAAATCGTTAATAAGGGCGAGATGTATTTTTCGGCAAAAGTTCCGTCTTCGATTTCCATTTTTATGAGATCGATCATAATCTCATCTTCATCAAGCAATTCGATATCAGTGAGCTGTTCCACAAGATTTTTGGCACACTTCCTTGAAGCTTCTCTAACAGAATTGGGAATGCCAGTTGCCTTTATTATCTTAAGAATAAAGTCCCACTCTTTATCACTCATAGTGGCTGAAGAGCCGTCTTCTTCTGTTTCAGCCTGTGCAACAGCCATGCAAGTATAAATTGCTATCAATTTACTTATCGGGTCCTGCTTTGCTAGTTCAGCAATCAACGTCTCATCATCAATATCCAGCAGTTCATTAAATCGATCGGATGAAATCGAAAAACACTTCCTAAATGCTCTGACAACATTCTTTTCGGATTCAGCACCATTTGTGCTAGCAGCTTCCTTTCCATCTTTAAAGGCGGTTGACCAGGCAAGTTGGGCTATTAATTCCTCAATTTTTATGTTCATGATTGGAAAAATGAATATTATTTCAATTAGTGAACTAGGAAATTAATCAATGTTCCAGTAAGTAATCAATTAAATTGCAAGCTAGCCGATTTGATCAAGGCTTTCCTGGCATCCAAAAACGACTGAGTATCGAACCGCTGCCACCTATTTCAAGCATGGTTAGGAGTTAAGGCTAGGCTTGAATTTTGGACTGGTTTTGTCTTTTTTCTCTACCTGGCGTATATTTGCACCCCCACGGGGAATTAGCTCAGTTGGCTAGAGCGCTTGCATGGCATGCAAGAGGTCACCGGTTCGACTCCGGTATTCTCCACTTGGGTCCGTCTTTAAACGGACCTTTTTTTATGCCCTTTTTCTATTAAGTCCTTCTCTTAACGGTAGGCTTCAATTTCACTTCATCTCCGCAAGGCTAATGAGATAAGCCACTACAGTCATTCCGCGGAAAGTTTATTGAACAACGCGTGGACGATAGTTAATGCTCCAATCATTGACAACAAGGTCAATGCCACTCATGTATGGTTTTAATAATAGATAAATAGTTAATTTAGAGAAAATCTTTTCAATTATGAAGATCGCTGGCATCCTACTTTTTTGGTGTTTATTTTCCGGCACGTTCGTATTGGCGCAGAATGGGCCTACGCAGATAGTAAATGCGGGCTTGAAAGCCCTTGTGGCTCAATATGGCACCAAGTGCGGCAGTAAGCCTGCAAAAGGTGCTAAAACAAATGCTCTTTTTAATAATAAAAAATCTATCTATTGGCCCTACTTGCAACTCACTAGGGATTCGGAGGAGATTGTTGAGGTGGATGAGATGCTCTATGCTAACAACAGTGAGTATTGGGAGTCAGTCGAAGGGTTGCTCAAAGCAATTAATTGTCATCTCGAGAAAGATAAAGTCATTACGCCGGTTCGTTTTGAGGAGTGGCCGACAAAATATTCGGCAGAGGAGACATTTTCTAAATTTTCTCCGCAATTAACGAGTTCGTTTGGGTCTACAAAAAATATTTATGTCATTACAAACGCCATGCACCCATATCGGTTAAACGGTGACTTCACCGCAGAGTACACGGCCTTTTTTGAAGTGAAAGGAACAACAAGTAAGTTGATCGGATTTGTATTGTGGGTGGACTAACAATAAACTAAAGTGCCGAATGGGGTCCAAGTCATCTTTCGAGACTTGGAATGCACCTGAATTTGGGACCTAATTCTCTGTTTTCTAACGAATTCATCACATCGATTTAAAACTCTTTTTATTTATCCTGGATTCTGTATAGATTCATTGAAATTCAACTGTCAGATGGGCTACCAATTCCGTTTCATCGGTATATTTTTCGGTTTTTGGTTGATCTCCAATCAGTCGGTTTCCCCAAGAGACCAATTCTCGGGAGATGGAATTTCTCCAAATCTATGAGAAGCAACTAGCCGCCAGCATGTCGGTGCGTAGTTTGTCGCAGCTGGAGATAGAGCGATTCATTTCAAATGCGAAAGGATCGATGGTTTCCATCCAAGATTTTGCCCAGCTATTGATAGAGCAATTTCCTTAGAAGACTGCATCTCGAATGGCAGTTCTTTTCTATTTCTTCAGTCAAGATACGCTTCATCGCTATTTCATCACGCCGGGTCGGGTGATCGAAAGCGTACACATCCCCATTACCCAATCGGCCATCGAGAAGTTGAACGCCGATGTGTATGCCTCCATGCGATTGTATGACCTAGCCGTAAACCGAGCACCCCGATTGCGTGGCTTGAAACCTGATCCTCCACCAAAACCTGTTTTAACCTTACAAAAAGCATTGGAGAATGCAGCTGCCATTCTTATGCCACGAGCATTTGATGAACGCTTTCAGCATTTGATCGTCGTTCCGGCCTTCAGTATCGGAGCATTCCCTTTCCAGTTGTTGCAACCCTATTCGGACGGTAGCATGTTGATCGATAAGTGCAGCATCACTATCGCTCCCAGTTTGATGGACCTGGTGGCAGTCCGTAAGCGGATCATTCAAAAGATCGGAAGCGGTTCGCTGTACAGGATGCCAGTTGAAATATCCTACACCCTGGAAAATCCGCTGTTCATTGCCAATCCAAAATACCCCAGTGACGGTCAATACGTATATCCCGATCTGCCCGGTGCGGAGAAGGAAGTGGCTGCCAGCCTCCCATTTGCCAAGAACTATAAAATATTAAAGGGGGCCGAAGCGGTCAAGGATAGCGTGATCCGATATATCCGCGGCTGCGATCTGGCATATTTTGCTACGCATGGCATGTCGGCGCAGGAAAATCCGCTGGACAATAATTTTCTGGTGTTGAGCGGCCAAGATCCTTACCTCACTTCTCGGAATATTGTACAACTCAGAGACAGCACAGGGCGAGGAGTACAGAACTTTCCGGATATGGTCATTCTTTCGGCCTGTCAAACCGGACTCGGAAGATCCATGGAATCGGGTATCACCGCCGGACTCTCGCGTTCGTTTCTTATCGCCGGTGCCAATCAAGTGATCATGAGCCTCTGGAGCGTAGACGATGAAGCGACCGCCTATCTGATGAGTCGATTTATCTATCACCTGCGACAACCTCACGAATTTTCACCCGCGGAGCCACTGCGTTTGGCAGAATTGGACACGCGAGCAAAGTGGAAAGACCCACATAAGTGGGCCAGTTTCTCCGTACAGGGGGTAATCTATTGAATTATATTTCATACCACCGGGCCACATATTCGTAGAACTGGCGGTTATCCAAGACATATTTTACTTTAGTACATACTATTTATACTGTTGTAGGAGCTTTTTGTATCCTTCTGTTTTTCGAAGATTTTCCAGATCTGGATCAGATTCAAAAAGCTCGTATTCTTTGTATCCAAATTTGATGGCACGTTCTAGATAACTCAAACTTTCAGTCAGACGATTTGTGATGGAGTAAATGCATGCGAGATTGTAATTAGTTATACCTGCAGTAGGGTTGATTTGTAAGGCGCGAATAAGTGAAAGTTCTGCTTCCTGCACCTTGTTGATATAAAACATGACTTGGGCTCTTTTGTTCCAAGCTATAAAGTTGCTGCTATCCTGCTTGAGAATAATTGAAATAATTGAGTCCGCTACTTTATATTTTTTAAAGTTTATTAAGTGAGAGGCAAAATTGTCGTAAAACAAGATGATTTCGTCCGTCTTTAAGCCATAGTGTAGTTGAGCATATTTGATTGCATTCAAGAACTCTCGTTCTGCATCTGCGTCATTCATTAATTTTGAATCGGCCGTTGCAAGGCCACTCCAACTTTCTGCTTGGGTCGAATCTAAGCGTATAGCTTTTTCGTAATAATCTTTTGACAATTGAAACTCGTTTTCCTCAAATGCAATACTTCCCAATCTTTGTAAAGTATGAAAATCTGTAGGGTCGATTATAAGGGCTTGGTTTAAATATGTTTTAGCTTTCGTAAAGTCTCTATATTTTGCATAAAGTTGACCGATACTGATAATTGGGAATGAATGGTTTGGCGCCATTTGGTTTGCCATCCTGTAGTAATATAGTGCCAGGGAGTCATTCCCTTGTTTTTCGTAATTGAAGCCAAGGTTTCCAATTGGATACATCCATGTCGGACAATATTCTATAGCTCTCTTATAGTAATATGATGAGCTGTCGAGTTTGTTAATGTCAAAGTATAAAGTGCCTAATTCATTGTATATTAAAGCATGATTATTGATTTTTTTATCAGCAGTTTTTAGTTGTTCTATTAGGCTATTATTTGCTGAAAAGATATTTGAAAAATACTGGTATCTGGACTCTAGCCAAGTTTTTATCGCTGCTATCTCATGGTATCGCAGATCAGTTGAATCTTGGAGCAATGCGGCTACTGTAATATAATCGAGGTATTTTTTTGCTAGCGGTTTTCGATTACTTCGATGTATAAACTCCCCCCGTAAAATTTTATTTGTAAATCCTTGGACTTCATCTTCCAATATGGCTGACAGTTCAATTTTCATCTCTTTAATGAGTTGCGGGTCTTCTTTTTTTAGTTCAGCTTGTTTTATTGCATAATGGGCATTGTTTTCTGTTGGGCTAATCAATTGCCCCTTTTTTAAACATTCCTGAAAAAATGTGTATGTAGGGTTTTTCTCATGTGTAATGCCTATGCCACCTCGTGAAGGAGTGAGGTGTTTCGATATTTCCTTAGTTTTTGCTTCAACCACATAGCGCATACTGTCTTTATATATAGAAACTATGAATTGTGGATTGCCTTCTACGCGCGGGATCTGTCGTTGATTCGTTTCCGATGCAACGCTATCAAGATAAACATCGAGCTCACGAAGATTTATAGCTCGATCATTATTCCGGTCCGCTAATCCATAAAGTGCATTCACAAGGTGGTAGGTGAATATCCCATGTCCACCGTCAGAATATCTTTTTTCGAGGGAAAGCTGATTAGGTTGGCAGGATAGAATTTTTGTGCAATTGTTAAATCCCTGTTTAAGCGAATTCAGGGTGGAAGTGGTTCCGGCTAATCCGCCTGCTAAATTCCCCGATCGGCAAGCGTCAGTAATTAAAATAACACTGACACCTTTTTTGATGAATGCATCCACATAGCGCTGAAGCATATTGATATCGATGGATGTGGCTGCATAATTGCTTTTCTCGGTATTGAAAGAGAGCAAAAATCCACTCTCAAGATCTGTTTCGACATCTCCGTGTCCGGCGAAATATATTATCACTCGGTCTTTAGGCAGGATTCTGTTGCGTATCAGATTAAGTTCTTTATAGAAATTTGCGGTTGTTGCTGTAGAATCTATCAGTACGGACATGTTATTAGGTTGGCAAATGCCCTGTGAACTCAAATACTCGCTGAATAATGCCGCGTCATCGTCAGCATAAAGTAGATTTTGGATCTGCGCATATTTGGAGATGCCGACCACCACGGCGTAATTTGTACCGATTACATCTGCACCATTAATATCTGTATTATTGGTTGGATTTAATCCCCGGCTGACTGGTTGAGCCATGGATAAAAGGGTGATCGTGGTAAAACATATAATGAATAAAACTTTCATGTTATCATTATCTTCCTAAATGTAGGAAATCATCGCTTAATATATTGCAAAGGGACGCCGTAGGCGTCCCTTATAGCAGATTTTATAATTGGTGTTTACTCGATTCCTTACCAACGATCTACCTGATCGTCATAATTCTTTTGATTCCAGGGCGCGTTCGGATTCCCGGTACGTGCTTGATCAGTAGACGTTTGTTGTTTGATCGGATTGGGTTTGGGCATATCCATTACCCGATTTTGCTTGCGGCTCGGGGTAGTTGGACGAGGTCCATTCGGCCTTGCTGGTCGGTTTTGGAAATCATTGCGAGATCCGCTTGGCCTTTGTCCAGCCATTACAGAACTTGAATCGCGGCTCTCTACCTGCTGATTTCGACCTTCCGTATGTTGACCCTGATTCCGGGGCGCATTCGAGCGTTGTTGTGGTCGATCGTTCGGTCTCGGACCGCGAGCTTCTGTCCTGGTGCTATTGTTAGATTTAGTACGTTGTTGTTGATTCCGAGCCGGACGCTGTTGTCTGCCTCCATGCGGTACTCGTTGCAGGGCAGCGGCCACTTCCACCGGGGCGTTCGGATCCACCGGATACGGATGCTCACTGATCACAGGCACATGCTTTTGAATCAGCTTTTCGATGTCACGCAAAAACGGTTTTTCTGCCGGCTCACACAGAGAAATGGCTACTCCGCTTGCACCGGCACGACCGGTTCGTCCAATACGGTGTACGTAGGTCTCCGGAATATTCGGCAAATCGAAATTCACTACATGACTCAGTTCATCGATATCGATGCCACGAGCAGCGATGTCAGTTGCTACCAATACGCGGGTACGACGATTCTTGAAATTCTCCAAGGCCTGCACACGGGCTGACTGTGATTTATTTCCGTGGATCGCTTCCGCACGGATACCCGACTTACTCAACTGCTCACAAAGTCGATTTGCCGCATGCTTCATTTGGGTAAAAACCAGAACGGATTTTATTTCGGCATTCTCTAGCAAATGGATCAGCAGATCTTTCTTATTATTCCGATTCGTGTGATACACGTGCTGCTGGATCATCTCGGCGGTGGAGGAAACAGGTGTTACTTCCACTTTCACCGGATCGGTGAGCAGATCAGCCGATAAGCTCTGGATCTCCGGGGGCATGGTAGCCGAGAAAAACAGTGTTTGTCTTTTTGTGGGAAGCTTCGTGATCACTTTACGAACATCGTGAATGAAGCCCATGTCGAGCATGCGGTCTGCTTCATCTAAAATGAAATAACGGATCTCGTTCAGCTGCACAAATCCTTGTTGCATCAGGTCGAGCAAACGACCAGGTGTGGCCACTAGAATGTCGACGCCGCGTCTGAGTGCCTCTACTTGCGGATTTTGTCCGACGCCACCGAATATCACCAGATGGTTAAGTGGCAGGTTCGCGCCATAGGCGGCGATGTTCTCGCCGATCTGTAGCGCCAACTCTCGGGTGGGGGTTAAGATCAGTGTGCGGATCGGTCGGCGTTTGGCAGCCGAAGGTGTTTCGACCTGCATGAGCTGCAGGACGGGCAAAACGAAGGCAGCGGTTTTACCGGTGCCGGTTTGGGCGCAACCAAGGAGGTCGCGTTGTTGCAGGATGGCCGGAATGGCTTTTTCCTGAATGGGGGTAGGATGGGTGTATCCTTGTTGTTGAAGGGCTTGTAAGATCGGTTCGATCAGCCCAAGGGGTTGAAAACTCACGTTAAAAAGATTAAGTAAAAAATGTGATAAGGCGATCTGAGTGATCCATTATCCGCCTTCCTTTATGCTACTACGACTGGCAGGAGCTCCTGCGGCTACGCAATCTGCGTTAAGAGAAGAAACACAAAGGTAGGGTAAACCAACCGGATCCTGGGTTGTTATTTTTGCATCATGAGCATCTTAAATCAATTGGCAGAGTATTTATACCTGCGAAAAAAAGATCCAAACCGTCCAAAAAGTCAATGGATCGGATACATGCACGGCATCAATCGGATCAGTTTGTTGATCTTTTTACTTTGCCTGGTGATCCTCGCGATCAAATTACTTCGCTAATTCACGCACAATGATACGTGCGGCATTCTCGGATGCCGAGCCGCCGGCTTCGAGTAAGGTTCGCAATTGTTGAAAAGCATCTTGCATCTGGCTTCTACGATCCGCATCTGTCAATAATTCCTGCAATTCTTTTTTCAGATTTTCCTCATTCATATCATCCTGTATGAATTCGCGCACGACGAGTTTATTCAGGATCAGATTCACCAGTGAGATATAAGGAATCTTGATGAGTCGTTTAGCGATCTGATAGCTGATCGGATTTCCTTTATAGCAAACCGCTTCGGGTATCCCCAGTAAAGCTGTTTCGAGTGTGGCAGTGCCGCTGGTTACCAGGGCCGCATCCGAATCCAATAAAATATCATAGGTGTGCCCTTGGCGCATCTGAACATTTGGATAAGAACGGAGGAAGGGTTCGTAGAAGGAAAGATCGAGTCCGGGTGCCGCCGCCACGATGAAGGTGTGATCCGGGAAATGTTTGCTAACCGACAACATTACCGGTAATTTTTTCTGGATCTCTTGTTTTCGACTGCCGGGGAGAAGAGCAACTTTTTTTGTGGGAAGATCGCTTCGCGGATGGGTAGATAATTTTTCGGCGGTGATCTGTGCCAGTGGGTGGCCTACATAATCCACTTCCCAGTCCCAGTGTTTACGATAGTATTCGTCTTCGAAGGGAAGTATCACGAGTAATCGATCGATGCATTGCTTCATGATCTTTACCCGATCGGCTTTCCAAGCCCAGACTTGGGGAGAGATGTAATAAACGACTTTGATCCCTTCTTTTTTTGCCCACTGAGCGATGCGCAGATTGAATCCGGGATAATCGATCAGTACCAGCACATCCGGTTGAAAGCCTTGAATATCTTCTTTGCAGAAGCGAAGGTTCCGTAAGATGGTGGGCAGGTTGCGGAGCACTTCAAAAAACCCCATGAAGGCCAGGTCGCGAAAATGTTTCACCAGCACGGCGCCCTCTTGTTGCATGCCATCGCCTCCCCAGCAGCGGATGTTGGCCATCGGGTCTTGTTGGCGAAGGGCACGGACCAAGTAACGACCTTGAAGGTCGCCAGAGGCTTCACCGGCAATGAGGTAATACTTCAATCGGTTCAGTTGAAGATTTTCAGGATCAGGATACCGATGCCGTAAATGATGGTGGATATAAAGATCCCTTTGGCTGTCTCGTCGCGTTCGGTGTTGATGTAGATCGTGAAGAGTAAAGCATTGGCGAGCAGACTGAGTGAACCGATGGAGGTGATGAGTCGATTGTTCGACAAGAATTGTTCCAGAAATTCCATGAAGGATACCTCACTCAACTTCAGTTGCCAGATAAGAAGAAGTCCGAGGTAGGGTCCGATTACGCCCAATGCCAGTCCGAGTCGCAGATTGTCTTTTTTCAGGATCATAGTTTCCATGATTTTTTCAGCCGGGTCAGTTGTTCATAGCGGGTCAGATCATATTGAATAGGTACCACACTTGCATAATTGTTATCCAGGGCCCAGACGTCGGTATCTTTTCCTTTGTCGTGGTTGACGAATTCGCCGGTCAGCCAATAATATGGTTTGCCATAAGGGTCCTTACGCTCAATGAAATCTTCGTCGTATTTCGCATAGGCTTGTCGGCAGAGACGAAGTCCCTTCAGCGTTTCCAAAGGCTTGGCCGGAATGTTCACATTGAATACGGTGTGCGGATCGAGTTTGGTATCCAGCATGTGTTGTACCATTTCTCTTGCGTAATGTCTTGCTGCTGTGAAATCGGCCTCGATGCTGAAGTCGAGCAGGGAGAAACCGGCCGCCGGAATACTTTCGATCGCAGCTTCCACGGCAGCCGACATGGTGCCTGAGTAAATGACGTTGATGCTGTGGTTGCCTCCATGGTTGATGCCGGACAAACAAATGTCCGGTTTGGCATGCAACACTTTATCGACAGCGAGTTTCACGCAATCCACAGGTGTGCCTGTGCAGGCATAGGCTTCGATGTCGCCGAATTGATTTGACTTGTGGAGTCTAAGCAGGTGGCCTACAGTGATAGCGTGTCCCATGCCGGACTGTGGTTTGTCGGGTGCCACCACAACGATACGCCCCAGGTCTTTTACCGATTCTACCAAATTACGAATACCGGGGGCCGTGATGCCGTCATCATTGGTAATGAGAATGACCGGTTTCTTAGATTTTGAACGTTTGGGGGCAACTGCTTTTTTCATGGACTTCAAATTTATCATTCCCCTGCCGTTTGAGGGGCGCTTCGAAAAAATCTTTTGGTGAATTCTAAAATATTTAGCATGTTGCACTAAATAAATTAGGTTTTATGGCCTACGCGAATCAAAACCTTCGGTATTTGCGAAAGCTCCGCGGTTGGACGCAGGAGGAATTCGCCAACAAACTCAACATCAAACGTTCCTTGCTGGGCGCCTATGAAGAAGAGCGTGCCCAGCCGCGTATCGATGTGCTGGAACAGGTTGGGGATATGTTCAAACTCACGCTAGACGATCTTCTGCGAAAAGACATCAGCGAGCAGAAAGGTACCTATCTCTCCAAGCGTCGGGCCTTAAAGATGGCCAGCACCCGAACAGAGATACCATTTGTTCCGGTGAAGGCGGCTGCCGGCTATCTGGCTGGGTATGCCGATCCGGAGTTCATCGATGAACTGAATACATTCACCTTGCCAATGCTGACCGGCGGGCAGTACCGGGCTTTCGAAATAGTGGGTGATTCTATGTTGCCAACACCCAGTGGATCTGTGATCGTAGGAGAGAAGGTGAACGATCTGGAGGAAGTTAAAAATGATACTCCTTGTATCGTGGTATCCCGAAACGAAGGGATCGTGTACAAGCGTATTCAAAAGAATGGCCGGCAAAAAAACAAACTGACGCTGGTGAGTGATAATCCCACGTTCCATCCGTATACCGTAAGCACGGAAGAGGTGATCGAGATGTGGCAGGCGCAGATGGTCATTTCACGTCCGCCGACACAGCCTCGTTGGGACATGTCACAACTGGCCAATGTGGTGAATGGCTTACAGCAACAGGTCAGCTCGCTGAAGAAACGTTTTAACTGACGGATCGAGGTCGATATGCCTTAGTAGCGAGCGGGTATCACCTGCTCGCTTTCTTTTTTTACTTTTGCCCCTTCATGCGCATTTTTCTATCCTTACTGCTTTTGTTGGGTGTTACCCAGTGGACGATCGCACAAACTTCACCTAAGACCGCTGTGGCTACCCGAACGCTTCGATCGCCTAAGCTGGATGGGGTATTGACAGATTCAGTTTGGATGCAGGCAACACCATTGACTGATTTCATTCAGGTTTTTCCGGTACTTGGCGCGCCTGCGCCACAATCTGCAACGGTTCGTATTCTTTACGATAATCAGGCCATCTATGTGGGAGCTGAACTCTCGGATGACCCGCGTTTGATCCGTAAGCAATTCACGCCGCGTGATGCGGAGGGGCAGGCGGATGTTGATTTCTTCTCGATCTTTTTCGATACGTATAACGACAAGCAGAACGGATTTCAATTCGGGGTCACGCCGGTGAACGTACAAACCGATGCACGGATCACACCAGCCTTCAATGGAGGCTTCGGAGCTTATGGCGATAAGTCCTGGGATGCGGTCTGGGATAGTCGAGTACGATTACATGATAAGGGGTGGACAGT
>Ga0082207_1000166_pt1 | contig 37928 bp, 32 predicted proteins | sample LakMenEpi10Aug09_FD_71540 | JGI IMG/M metagenome (GOLD analysis project Ga0082207, IMG submission 71540) | reverse complement strand
TGGCCATCCCTCTGGCTTTGAGCTTCTCGTGAAACTCTTTCGCATGGCCTGCGGTGATCTGGTTGATCCGGATCCCCTCGGGCATGAACTCTTTGAGGTTCGCTACCACCTGCTTCCAAACCGCGACGGTGGCTGGCGTGCGACTCTTGCCATGGCGTGCGATGTAGCCATTTAGGAACGCATCGAGCGTGGGGATAATTACCTTCTCAGGAATCGGCTCTGGTTCGACCAATCCCACGGCGATGAGCTTTTCTCGCAGCGCCGAAGATTTTGCCAGCCAAGCTGCATCGTCCTGGGCCAGCCCAGATAAGAATTTGGTAGTCTTGAGGAAGACCTGGTGGTACAATCTAGAGGGAGAACAAAATGGACCTATACACAGAATCGATACGGCACCTCCCTCTAGGGGAGCGCCTGGAGCTTATCCAAACGATTTGGGATGACATTGTTTCAAACGATGAGCAAATCCCTGTGCCGAATTCCGCGTTTGAGGAAGCAAAGCGTCGGCGAGACGAAATGCTAGTGGATCCAGCAGTCGGATTGACTCACGACGAAGTTTGGAAAAAAATCAAAGATGCCAGACGGTGAGTACCAGGTTCGATACCATCCCCTTTTTCATACGGATGTAGTGTCTGCCGCGAACTGGTACGACCGACATAAGGTTGGGTTGGGAGTGAAATTCCTTGAAAGCGTGGAAACCGCGACGCTCAAATTGGCAGCAGATCCCTATCGGCGTTCTTCTGTTGATTACGGTTTGCGGTACTGGCCGATTTCCCGATTTCCATTCGTCGTCTTCTACGACGTTCGAGAGCTTGAGATTCTTGTTCTTGGTGTGATGCACACCGCTCAAGAACATGAAGCATGGTTGCGACGAACCAGATAAAAAAACTTCGAGAATCAAACTTACTCTTGGGTGACCAACCGTTCTCCTTGCCTCTCGAACTCTTCAAAAACACAGGGAAAACATGCTTTTTTGTAGCGGAGGTGCAGGATTCGAACTCGGTGCGGCGAGATTTTAGCCCCGGTGGCGGTGAGATTAGACCGAAACAGCCTATCACTCCATAATATTTTTGCTCTGCTCGCTAGTGCCTGATATCATCCAACTTCGGATCGAGGCTAGCTTGCGTGATAAGCTGCAATAGTGCGGTATACAGAGTTTAGGCTTATCCGTATAAAAACAAGTTAGGCGTTACTCTCGCCATCTTCCTTGGTGACTCGAAACGAAACCAGATACAATTCGCCGATGAAAACCAAACACAAACAGACCATTTTAGCCGGCGCGCTTGCCACACTGCTCACCAGCCCTCTGAGCCTGCTCGCCCAGGATCGCTACTCGATCCCCGCCGATCCAAGTCTCAAGAATTCCACGCCCATTGCCCCCGGCGTGGCGTTGCCCGATAAGATTGAAAGCTCTATCGGCACTCTCAACCTTACTTATGGCTACCCGTCGGCTGACACCGTAGAGAAGATCTACGACAACCTCGACCGCTCCCGCGCCTTGCAAGCTTACCTCCTGGCCATCCCGATCGTGAACCAGGCCGGCATGCGAGACTCGCTTGCGCAGTTCGGCCCGGCCAACCAAACGGACGTCATATGGGAAAACCTCGTCGATCCGCGCACCGTCGAACTCACGGCAAACGACAACACGATTTACAACTTTATCTGGCTCGACTCCAAAAAAGGCCCGTTGGTTCTTGAAGTACCGCCCGAGGTGTTAGGCGGTGTGAACGACTTTTGGTATCGCTGGGTCGCTGATGTCGGCATCACGGGCGAGGACCGGGGAAAAGGAGGCAAGTATCTCGTTCTGCCGCCCGAGTATAAAGGAAATGTTCCGCCTGGCTACGTCGTCCTGCGCCCAAGCACCTACGGCAGCTGGTTCTTCTTCCGTGCCTTTGTCGTCGATGGCTCCACCAAGCCTGGCGTCGAACTCGTAAAGAATCACCTCAAAGTCTACCAACTCTCTGAAGCAGCCAATCCGCCCGCGATGAAGTTCGTCAATGGCTCCGGCGTCCCAGCCAGCTTTGTCGCTCCCGGCGATTACACCTTCTGGGAGATGCTCAACAAGGTTATCCAGGAAGAGCCCGCGAGTGGCAGCGACCCGACCACGCTGGGTCTCTTCGCCTCCATCGGCATTGTTAAGGGCAAACCCTTCGCGCCAGATGAGCGGATGAAGAAGATCCTGGCTGACGCTGCCAATATCGGTGCTGTCACCGCCCGCACGATCGCTTTCAAAGTCCGCTCGCCAGAAGCCTATTTCTATCCGGAGAGCGCGTGGCGTCTGCCCTTCTTTGGCGGCTACAAATTTGAGACGTCGCCTGGCGTTACGAACATGGATGGCTATGTCTTCTATTACTACTTCGCCACCGGCATTACCCCGGCGATGGAGATGAAGATGGTCGGTAAAGGTTCGCAGTATCCGTGGTCCGTGCAGGACGCGAATGGCAACCCCTTCGACGGCGGCAGAAATTACAAGATGCACCTCCCGCCCAATGTCCCGGTGAAAGACTTCTGGTCAGTCATCGTCTATGACAACCAGACGCGATCGATGATCCAGACCAATCAGAAAGCGCCGAGCGTGACCAGCCAAGAGAATGACCTGAAGAAGAACGCCGACGGTTCCGTGGACGTTTATTTTGGCCCGAACGCTCCCGACGGATATGAGAACAACTGGGTACAGACGCTGCCGGGCAAAGGCTGGTTCATGATCCTGCGCCTCTACGGCCCGCTCGAACCGTGGTTCGACAAGACATGGCGTCCCGGCGAGATCGAACTGGCGAAGTGATATCCCTAACGCGTGACGGATAATGACGCTGGGTGGAAAGTCGCCAAGATATACCTAAACGAAAAAATGGAGGGAGAAATCCGTCAAGCGTTTCACATTAAATGGATGGAACCGGACACACCGAAAACGACGTGGAGTGGGAACTCGCGCTGCAATTCCGTCTTTCTGCTAGCCCGCCCCTCTTAAATTTCACAGAATGGAGCAATCGTGGCCAACCCGAAACGCCGGCGCGGCGCAGTTGTAAGCTGCCCCGGTTCGCTTACTTTCATCCGGTTGTGACTAAAGTATTCGAAAGTCCGTTATTCAGACAACCATCGGATCGAGATCCATCAAGATAAATGCGTTTAGTGACTGCTCGTCGATGAAATACAGACCTTCGGACAAAAACTCGCCTTTATCCGCAGGATCATTCTCCAAAAGACATCGAATCTGATCCGCCGCTCGCAATACCAACAAAGTGAATTTACTTGCTCGTTCTCTTGCTCGTGCGCGTTGAATGTCCGTCTCTGATGGAGGCCTACGGACAATGCCGATTGTGTGACCTTGGTGGCCAAATACTCGGGTTTTCGGGCTTTGACATACAGCATGCTTCTTGGAATCCGAACCAAAAAAACTAACTGTTTTGACATTTATACTGAATTTACCGATTGTAAGGTATTGACCGTGCGGGGGGGGGAGAAAATCGCAACGATAACAAGGATGCTCACAACTACGCCCACGGATGGTCTTGTTTTAAATTCTTTAGCCTGGAAGTTTTAACATGAGACTTACGAGTCTTTTTCGTGGGCGGTCAATACGATCGCTTGTTTGGAGTTTTGCGAGCGTTGCATTGGCTGGGGTGGCGGGAATGGCCTCGCCGAGCTTGGGCGGTATTGTCACGTTCGGTTCTGGTTCCAACCAGTTCAACATGGAATTTGGGACGATCGGCAATCCTGGCAACGCAGCCGATACCACCGGTACTCCGAACCCGGCAGGTAGAGTGGATTACACCTACGGCATTGGCAAGTTCGAGGTCAGTCGAGACATGGTCAATAAATACAATGCTACCTCTGGCGTCGTGGCAATTACCCTGGCGGACATGACTAACTTTGGTGGTAATGGGGTAAATAGGCCAGCCTCGGGTATATCTTGGAACGAGGCGGCCCGGTTCGTCAACTGGCTCAATACCAGCACCGGCGGCTCTGCCGCTTACAAATTCACTACCGATGGACGCAACGACGATATCGCCTTGTGGACTGCCACCGATACGTTGGATTACGACGCAACGAATCTTTATCGCAGCAAGCGAGCAAAGTATGTTTTGCCCGACTACAACGAGTGGTACAAGGCAGCGTATTACGATCCGAATAAGCCGGGTGGCGCAGGGTACTGGGAATTTCCGACTGGTAGCGATACGACTCCGACGTCGGTTGCAGGTGGCACAGCCCAAGGAACGGGAGTTTACAATCAAAATAGTCCAGCGGATGTGAACAACGCTGGTGGGTTGAGTCCTTACGGCGTGATGGGCCTTGGTGGGAACCTCCAGGAATGGGAGGAGACTTCACGGAACCTGACAAATAATTCCGGTTCTTTGACTCGGGGGCTGCGCGGAGACTTTTTTAATGGCGACCCCTCTGGTGCTACGAAGATTGCTCGCAACTTTATTGGCCCTAAAAACGAATCCGAGGATGTGGGTTTTCGTGTCGCAATGGTTGGACAAGTGCCTGAGCCAAGCATGATGGTGATAGGGACGCTCTTTGGTTTAGGCGGGCTAATGGCTAAGAGACGGATGAAGAAGTAACCCTTTTTCCCTTGGCTCATTTAACATGTATTTCTTTTGCGAGCGTCGCCCCTGTACGACGCTCGCGATTTTTTGATTGTCACCCCGGGGTGGCGATGAATCGATCAGGTCTTCTGCAAGGCAGTCTGAGAGAGGTTGTCGATTCGATTCTCGATTCGGGTTGTGCTCTGACGCCCACGATGATTTCGGAGAAATCATCGACAATCCGGGGCCGGCGCATGTGGGGGCGTCGCTTGCTACCGATAGGTCGGCCCGCTGGGCCACAAACCGTCAAAGCGAATTAGCGCGGTAACAAACCCAATCAATCCCCGCACCCCTGAGGTCCAATAATTCTTTAATAGGCCACTGTACGCTTACCGACTGGGCCTGAAAACCCGAGCAGCCATCTTCGCTTGGCGTGGTCGATGAATCCCCAGCGAATTGTACTCCTGTTGAATTGATGGTAATCTAATGAGGCTATTCAAATGCGATCTCTAAAAAAGAACACGACAATGCCACTCCCATTTTTTCTAGGTCTGATTTTATTGGCACTCTCGGTGGATGCTTATGCGCAAGAGGATGCTTTTAGGGTATGGAAGGACTCCACGGGAAAGTACCAAATCGATGCTGCCTTCATCTCCAAAACCCCTACGCACGTAACGCTCAGGAATCGCGAGGGAAAACAGATTGAAGTTGCCCTTGAGAAACTCTCTCCGATCGATCTTGAGTATCTCAAGAAACTCGACCAACCTCCAGCGTCGATTCCGTCCACAGGGGATTCCGATGCAATGGATAATTCGCCCGATAAGAAACACGCGCCACTGGGTCTTGATTCCGATCAAACGCAACTGAGACAATTGGCCGAGGATTTCTTCAATGACCTCAGGACCAAAGAGCGCAAGGCATCGCTCGATATGCTTACGGAAAAAGCTAAAAGCTTAGCGAGTGTCGATAAATCAGCACTCCGCCATCTGCCCTCGCCCGATAAAGGCCCCCGCGCGATTCGGGTCGGAAAACCGACGATAGTCAACGAGGAAGCTTCTGTAGTGGTAACCGTTATTGTTTCGAAAGTCCCTCAAAAGACGATGTTGGATTTTAAAAAGGATGGTAACCAATGGCGGATTTGTAGCATCAGTGCGACTCGCGGTGACTCGGAGGTGACGGTTGACTTCGAATCGGCTTATGAACCAGGAGAATCCAAAAATGGTCCCAATCCAGTTGACGCGTCAGGACCGCTGGAAATCACCGGAATGACGCTCGATGGTCGCAAAGTGTCGCTCAGCGATTACAAGGGCAAGGTGGTGCTCATTGATTTTTGGGCAACTTGGTGCGGACCTTGTATGAAAGAAATCCCGAATGTCTATCAGAATTATGCGATGTATCACAGTAGAGGATTCGAAGTCCTAGCCGTGAGCCTTGATAAGGACATGGGGGACATCCAGGATTTTATCGCCAAGAACAATCCACCTTGGCCGATCCTGGCCGACATGCATCCGAACAATCCCGTGAGGATGGCTTCCAAGTACAACGTCCGGGCTATCCCGACGATGATTCTTGTCGGTCCCGATGGAAAGATCATCGATCCTGATTGCCGTGGTGATCGGCTCAACGCACGGCTTGCAGAGTTGTTTAAATAAAGGGCTCGGATCAAGCACCTTTGGTTTTGAGGCCTTCGACCATCTTCATGACCGCTTCGCGCTCGGCGGCAACCGTCTTCTTCGGACCGGTCATTTTGACGAATACCGTCTCTCCACCTTCGAGTTCGAAGATCAGGCCGATCATGGCATGATTTTCCATCTTCTTGACCGGGCCTGGGGCAAATTGGCCACCACCCATCGAGTCTTTGTAGGTTCCTTCAAGTTCAACAATGTGAACCGTGGTCTTTTGAATCGTCTTCTTATCGATCTTGGCATCGGCTCGGGTGAGCCCTTCAAATTGTCCGATCCAGCGAACGATATTCGCCTCGATACCACCGGTGGCGCCCATGACGGTCACACGAGCCGTTTGATCACCCTCGGCCGGGGCGCGGAACTCATATTGAACGATGTTCGACTTGGGTGGAACGGTCTTCCAACTGGCGGGTTTTTCGACGGTGATTTTTCCATTGGCAAAGCTTAGCGTCTCGGACTTGGTCGACTCCTGTGCAACGCCATTGCTGTGTGTGTAGAGTCCTGGGGTTGCGACTGCTCCCAAGGCTAAAGAAACGCAGGCCAGAGCTAATGATTTACGACTGAAGAAACGCATCTCGGTGCTCCAAGGGTGGAATGAAAGGTGGCAAAGTTTTAGCGAACGCAAGCAGCCATACGCTTCGAATCGCTAGCCTTGAGTGTTACACTATACGACTCTGTGAGCTATCTACAAGCCCATAGAATTTCGCGTGTTTTGCATTTATTAGCCGCACCAGGGAATCCCATGGACTACCGTTCACAAACGATCGACGCGTTTCTCCTCGAGGATCTTTCCGAGATCCTACGGTTGGCAATCCGTGAGGATCTGGATCGAAGTGTCGACCTGACGACCATGGCGATTGTCCCGCCGGGTGTCAACGGTTCGGCGGCGTTGATTTCCCGAAGTCACGGGGTGGCAGCAGGCATCGATTTGATCGATGAAATGATTGCCGAACTCGATGCCAAGATCCAATGGGACCAACGCGTTGGGGATGGTGAAACGATCCAGCCAGGCCAGAGCTTATCGGTTCTCACGGGCGATGCGAGGGATCTTTTGACCTGCGAACGGACGATTCTCAATGTCATTTGCCGACTCAGCGGGATCGCTTCATTGACCAAGCGTTATGTGGATGCCGTGAAGGGAACCAAGGCGAGAGTCTACGACACTCGCAAAACGACACCTGGCTGGCGAAGGCTCGAAAAATATGCGGTTCGTTGCGGCGGTGGTCACAATCATCGGCTAGGACTCTACGACGGGATCCTGATCAAGGACAATCACTTGGCCTGCCGAGCGGCCGCTAACGGAGAGTTGCTCGATGCGGGTCAAGCCGTCGCGCATGCCAAAGCGTTTATCGAATCGGGCGCAGTGAAGTTTCAGCAGCCACCGATGATCGAAGTCGAGATCGATCGAATCAGTCAACTTGAATCGGCCTTGGCATCAGGCCCAAACATCATTCTGCTCGACAACATGAACTGTGACTTGCTCCGCCAGTGCGTTGCAATCCGTGACCAATCTGCACCCAACGTCGAGCTTGAAGCTTCCGGTGGGGTCAATCTCAGCACCATTGGAAACATCGCAGCCACCGGTGTCGATCGCATCAGCGTCGGGGCACTGACTCACTCAGCACCCGTGCATGACATCGGACTCGATTGGAAAATTTAAAATCCGGTCTCAACAAAAATCCCTATCGCCACGAAAATCTCGCAAGAACTCCAACTACAAGGATCTGCAACCAATGAAGAAACATCGATTCGACCCCAAGAAGTTTCGCATCAAAGAAGGAGAGTCGCTTAAGTTATCCAAGATTGCCACCAAGGCAGGAGACGAGTTGGATGGAAAGTCTCAGGGGCTCGAAGCGCTCGAGCAGGATCTACAGCAACTCCAAGACGCTCAAGAGCGACTCTTTGCAAGCGGTCAGCGATCCCTCCTGGTGATCTTGCAAGGGATGGATACCTCGGGCAAAGACGGGATCATTCGCCATGTGTTTCGCGGCATGAATCCTCAAGGTTGTCGCGTGATAGGGTTCAAGGCCCCCAACAGTGAAGAGCTCGGCCATCATTTTCTTTGGCGACCCATGCGATTCCTGCCACCTAAAGGACTCGTCTCGATCTTCAATCGTTCTTACTACGAAGAAGTCCTCGTGGTTCGAGTGCATCCGAAATTCTTGGACGCACAGAATTTGATGCCTTACAAAAAGCTCTCCGATTTGTGGAAGCGGAGATACGAAGAGATACGCATGTTCGAAAAAACGCTCGTCGATAGCGGCACGAGTGTTTTGAAATTCTATTTGCACATCTCCAGAGACGAGCAGCGCAAACGCCTCCTGGAACGCCTTGAGACTCAAGATAAACATTGGAAATTCAACGCGGGAGATTTGGCCGAACGAAAGCTTTGGAAAGAATACGAACAAGCCTTCGAGGAGGCCATTCCAGCCACTTCGACCAAACAAGCTCCTTGGTACATCATCCCCGCAGACGACAAATGGTATGCGCGTGCAAGCGTTGCGGATCTGATCGCTTCCCATTTGGAAAGCCTCGATCTAGAGTTTCCTAAGGTCAGCCCAGAGGAACTTGCCAAGTACTCGACTTACATCGACGAGCTCAAGAAGGAATAGTCACCAGATGATCGAGTTTGTTCGAGAGCCGATTGACCTGAACCGAATCTCGTCTTTTTGCAGTATGGATCGGGTCGGAGCCGTGTCGTTGTTTGTTGGAATCACTCGGCGATTCACCGGCAATATCGAAACATTGTGCCTTGAATACGAGGCTTATGAATCCATGGCGACCATGAAGATGCTAGAACTCACAACCCGGGTTGCTCAGCAGTGGCAAATCGAGCGAGTCGCCTTTGTCCATCGACTCGGTCGCGTCGCGATCGGTGAAACCAGCATGGTAGTCGCAGTGGGATCAGCCCATCGAGACAATGCCATCGACGCTTGCCATTGGATTGTCGAAAGGGTCAAGGCCGAGGTTCCGATCTGGAAAAAGGAACACTATGCCGAGGGTGATCCAAAGTGGATCCATCCAGTGAAAAGCTATCCAGTGCAAAACAAATAGGACGATCTTACTCTTCTGGCTCTTGATTGGCTCGTTTTCTGGCCAGACGATGGTGCTTTTCTGCTCGCGTGTGCAAGCCCCATCGCAACGCCTCGTCTTGTTCGTAGCGTTTGTTGAGTGTCAATGCGGTAAGGGCTTTGGATAACTCAAATCCCAAATAGAATGCGTGGGAGGGATCGACGTTGCTCGACTGGGGAAGCTTAAAAAGTTCCTTCATGATCTCAAAGGGATCAGTTCCCGTCAAATGAACCCCTGCGCTCATGAGATGGATTTGCTGGCCATCGATAGCGACACGGTAGTTATTGTCCTTGATCTGCTCGGCCAGAGCATCAAGGGTCGATGGGCTTGGATGGATGTTGGTGGTGTCGCGGAGCATCACAAGCCGTTCCTCGAGATGCTTCGGAGGAACCTTATGTCGAACGGCATATTCAACCAATCTTCTGGCAAGATCGCACTCTTGAACACTCGACTGGGCCCATGCGATCACTTGGGTAGTAAGGACACTATGGATTTGTAGTTCCGCACAAAAACCTAAAAGCAGTGTATTGATCGGGGCGGAGTCCGAGTCGGTCAATTCCGTGATGTTGCCAATCCCCATCATGATAGCTGCATCGGGAAAAAGTTCCCGAGTTTTCAGATAGCGTCCTAAGGATCTTGCGAATCCACAGCCGATCGGTTCGAGGATCGGATCGAGTCGAAAAGGGACCTTGTGCTTCAGGAGAAACTCGGCCGTCTGCACCATGGATGCTTGGAAGTCTGCTGGTTCGTCGGGGATTGCGACAACCTCGACTCCCCAATCGAGGGCATGCTGGCGATTCGTTGAATTCACCGAAAGCACCAGTGACGCACCACCTCGGACGGCTTGCTCGACCTCCCATGGGTCAAATGAATCGATCGATACGGCGATTCCTAAATCGGTCATTTCACGAACCGCATCAGCCACCTCGATCCAGCGAACTCCTGGTTCGCAACCTAAATCGATCCGATTGGCTCCTTGACTTACCAATCGCTCGGCTTCGGTCAGAAGTGTTCTTCGCTGGAGTCGCGGTGCATAGTTGATCTCAGCGATGATTTCGATTTGGTATTGGCCATAGTCATCCGAGCGATAACGTCGATTCCCGAAGATGGTTGGCAAATCACGAACATCCTTGGGCCCACAATCGACTCGCAAAGACGGATGCTGCTGATCGATCATCGCTCGAATCTCATCCAGATGCGGAGCAAGATAACCTGGCAGTAAGACTCGCGTTGTATGGGTAGGTATGGCGATATGACGCATGAGCCACTTGGGTGTCATCAATGCTGCCACGGTGATCGGAAGCACATCGATCGTGTAAGCAAAGCCATGACGCTTCGATAGCTCATCGACGATCTCTCGCACTGCTGACTCAGCCAAACGTCCTGTGACGAAGTGAATCGACTCGTGTTCATTGGCTGTCATCGTTTTATTGGCATCCCAAAATTTCCCGACTTCGTGGTTCTATGTCTGGACTAGCCCTATTGACCCACGCTGAAATATCTCCGAACATATGCACAACGAGAAGCACTTATGAGACAAACATACGGAGATGTTGGTTTCGTGGCCGGTGTTTCTCGTTTTTTTTTGCAATGACTTCGATGCCATTGTTGCTCGATCCTGTTGGACCTGCAAGCATCGTTACGCCCCTTACGCCTTTATCGATACGAATGCCCGATCCAATGCCCATTGAGATACTTGTGGATGACCCTTGGTTCCTCGTGGTCAACAAACCGGTTGATCTTCTAACGCAAGCCATCGAAAGCCTACCGAGTTTGCAGTCGGTGTTGATCAAGCAGCTTTCGCTGCCGGATGCTCCAAAACCCTTCATTGGTATGCCGCATCGTCTCGACCGCATGACCAGTGGGACGATTGTCGTAGCTCGTAATCAACGATCGCTCAAGCGACTCTGCGAGCAGTTCGCTACTCGCACTGTGACTAAAGAATATCTGGCTTGGGTCTCCGGCCAACTCCCAAAAGAAGGGACTTGGGAGGATATCATGCGCAAGGTTCCCGATGAGCCCCGTGCGGAACTTGCATCACCCGACCAAGAGCACGCCAAGCCAGCCAAACTCGATTATCGCGTCCTTCACCAGCGCGTGAATTGCCAAGCTCAACCCGAGTCGCTCTTGCTGATCCGACTCGGGACAGGTCGCATGCATCAGATCCGCTTGCAATGCGCCAGTCGCGGCTATCCGATCCTGGGTGATCGGCTCTATGGTAGCCAGAGCACTTGGTCTACTTGCGCGGAGACTGACCCGAATCATCCCGACCAAAAGGCATTTCGCGAACCACCGCTTGCTCTGCATGCTTTCCGACTAACTTTCCATCATCCAAAAACAGCCGAAAGAATCTCGGCTATTGCGAGCCACCCTCCGAATTTTCCTTGGGGAGAATACGCAAATCAGGAATTTTGAGCCTTGCGAGATCCTTGGCTTGGTACGCAATGTGCGGTAGATTGATGCGGTCTAAGGTGGCTGCCATTTGGTTAAGCCCCGGATAGATCGATTGAACTTCTCAATTTCACTGCCAAGGAGAGATAGCCAGATGGGACATGCAGCGGAATTCACCGATGCCGGTTTTGACAGCGATGTTTTGAATTCGAGCCAACCTGTGCTCGTAGATTTTTGGGCCACTTGGTGCGGCCCCTGTCGGCAAATCGCTCCACTGATCGACGAACTAGCCGTCAAATACGAAGGCAAAGTCAAGGTGGGTAAGGTCGATATCGATCAAAACCAAGATTTGGCCGAGAAGTACGGGATCAATGCGATCCCCACGTTGCTGCTGTTCAAAGACGGTGAAATCATCGAACGATTCCAAGGTGTACCACCGCGGTTGAAATTGGAATCAGCCCTGGACTCTTCGATTTAGACCAAACTCAAAGTTTGTTAACCTAACCAAACTAAAAAAACCGGAGGCAACACCTCCGGTTTTTTCGTTGGGCGACTAGGCCACAATCTTGTGGATCACCTCACCGGCGACATCAGTGAGTCTAAAGTTGCGACCGTTGTACGGATAAGTCAATCGCTGATGATCCAAGCCGAGCAAGTGCAGGATCGTCGCATGCAAATCATTTAAATGCACACGATCAACGGCCGCTTTGTAACCGACCTCATCAGATGCCCCGTAAGTCGTTCCACCTTGCACACCACCACCTGCCAACCAAGCTGTAAAGCAGTGCGGGTTGTGATCCCGTCCAGGCTTGCCCCCTAGTTGAGCGATCGGCAATCTACCGAATTCTCCGCACCATATCACCAACGTATCTTCGAGCATCCCACGTTGCTCAAGATCCGCGAGCAATCCTGCAACGGGTCTATCGGTCTCATCGGCAAACTGTTGATGGTTACCCGCGATATCGACATGCCCATCCCAGGATCTTTCATTCTCCATACCTCCTGAATAGATCTGCACGAAGCGTACACCGCGTTCAAGGAATCGACGTGTCATCAAGCACTGACGGGCAAAGTGATCGCATTTGGGATCACCGATTCCGTAGAGCTTATGAATATGCTCAGGTTCATCTGCCAAATCCAATGTCTCTGGAGCTTTGCTCTGCATTCGAAACGCAAGTTCAAAACTTTCGATTCGGGCGGCCAACTCCCCTTCGGTTGCGTGGCTCTGCAGGTGCATTTGGTTTAGCTCTGCGAGTGCATCGAGTTGTTGGCGTTGTATCCTGGTCGTTAAGCTCACCGGGGGCTTGAGATTCTCGATGGCATCTCCGGTAGGTTTCAAATAGGTGCCTTGATACACTCCGGGAAGAAAACCCGCAGACCAATTCGCTGCATGACCTTTGGGCAGTCCTCGTCCCTTCGGATCGCTCATCACCAGGAACGCTGGAAGATCTTGCGTTTCACTTCCAAGTCCATAGGCGACCCATGATCCAACGCAAGGGAATCCCATTCGAGCCATCCCGGTATTGATCGCAAAGAGGGCAGGGGAGTGGTTGTTCGATTCGGTGTACCCAGAGTGGATGAAGGCCATCTTATCGACATGCTCTCCTAGGTTTGGAAAGATCGATGAAACCATCTTGCCACACTTGCCCCTGGGTGTGAAGGCAAAGGGTGACTTCATCAAATTCCCAACCGCATTCCGAAAGAAGCCCGTTGTGTCCGAGAAGGATGAGTCGAACTCCTTGATCGATTTGCCGTCAGCTTTCTCGAGCCCGGGTTTGTAGTCCCAAGTGTCAACGTGGCTCGGACCACCGTTGACAAAGATCCAAACGACTCGCTTAGCTCGAGCCGGAAAATGGGGCTCACGAGGAGCAAGTGGATTTTGAAGCCGATCTCCGAGCCCATCGGCCCGAGCGATCGGGCCCATTGCCGATTGGGCTAACATCGCTTGGAGGCCTAGCCAACCAAAGCCACAACCGGATCTTTGCAGCCAACCGCGTCGCGAATGCATCGTTTGTGAATCGATCCAATTGGTTTTCTCAATCGACATAGATAAACTCATTGCAACAAAGGAGGATCTGACAGAAATCAGCCAATGCCATTTTTTCGGGTTGGTTTGCGTTTTGTTCTTTACGCGTCTTTTCAGCTTGCGCGATAAATCTCTCAGCAGACTGCAACTCAGCCTGAGTCGCTTTTCTCGATAGTACCTTCATGAAAACCTTATCGATTTGCCCAAGTTCGGAGATCTCATTGGCAAGTGACTCGGCCGCTGAGCGGGCCAAGGGATTGTTCATGAAAGCAAGAGCTTGTGGTGCAATGGTGGTTGATTGGCGTTGACCGATACTCACTAAGTGTTCCGGCCAGTCAAAGAGCATCATCATCGGAATCAACTGGCTGCGTTTGATAAAGAAGTAAACGCTTCGGCGTCGCATGTTTGGATCGAGCGTTCCTGGTCCGTACATGCTGCGATCTAGCAACCCTGAGACGACCAACATCGAATCGCGAATGGACTCAGCTTCGAGCCGTCGAGGGGCTCGATGCCACCAAAGGAGATTATCAGGATCGACTTTAGCTCGTGGATCTTCGAGCGATCGATTCGATTGCATGTAAGTCTCGCTTGTCATGATCTGCTTGTGCATCGGCTTGAGCCGCCATTGGTTCTGAATCAACTGTTTTGCCATCCACTCGAGGAGTTCTGGATGGGTCGGCTTTTGTCCCGTCGTTCCAAAATCGTTAGGTGTCGATACGATCCCCCTGCCAAAGTGGTGTTGCCAAAGTCGATTCACCATGACGCGAGCCACCAGAGCACCGGTTCCCTCACTTGGATCTGTCAACCATTTGGCAAGGGCAGCGCGACGATAGCTCGATTTGGCATTGGCCCTTGAAGGATCGATCCAACTTAAGTCGGCCGTGGCTCCTTGATGCTTGACAAACACACGGGGCACCCCAGGGCTAACAACGGAGAGCTTTTGCTCGACATCTCCGCGTCTTAGCACGTGTGTCTGTGGATAGAAGTGCGGATAACCACGGTCGTCCGCATGATGGGGCAAGTGAGGCTCTCCCTCGGTGGTCACCAAAACTTTGGTCATCCGAACCGCAGGCCCATCCTTTTGAAGCTTCGAGATTTTGCCGCTGAACTCATTCCAAGTTGCATTCATCGGTTTGTACCAAGCAAGAGCGGTTGGCCAAGCTGGGCTCTTTGTCGGTTCCTTATCAAGCTCCTTGGCCAACGCACCGAACGCTTCGATCACATCGGCTGGAGCGGTATTTCCGCCGACTTCCACAGGGGCAGATGGTAGGTTCGAAACCGAGAATCGCATGCGTCCCATCGCGTGCTTGGCATTGGGATGATGGAACCGAAGTGTGAATCGAAGCTGATCGCCTTGGCTCGACTTTAGCGGTGTAGCGATTCGAAACACCGCTGCCTGGCTCTTACCGATCTGTCCATCGACGGCCCAACCCGATACGAGATCGGAGTCGATCGAAGCGGCGATCGAGAGCGAATCCGCGTTCTGCTGATGGGTCGCTTGAGGTTGATCGAGGACGAGCCGGTTGGCTTGTTGCTCTTTGGCAAGGTGTTCGACGGTCAGGTTGCCCAAGGCGAAATTGCCGTTACCTGCACGTCCAGGCCCGCTGCGTGGCAACGAAGGATCCGCGAGAGCTTCGATCCTCAGTGAAGTCCACTCACCGGGGGGCAATGTCGCGGTGAACGTCACGATCTCTTGGTTGGGTGCATCACCGACGGCTAAATAAGACCCATCAGACTGCGCCTCATAGCGACTCGAAGAACTCGATTGGATGTCGCCTCGAATATTCCTCCAAGGCTCCGGCGTGATCCCTGCCGCATCGGTATAGTTCTGCTTGATGTAACCGATCAAGTCTTCAGAAAGCTGCTGAGACTCGAACGTCGTAAGCTTCTCACGCAAGAGCGTCAGTTCCTGCGTATGTTTTTCGCGGATCGCCTGATTCTCGCCTGGATTCAGATCGAAAACCTTTTCGGATCGAATTGCCGAAGTGAAGCAGGAGGCAAATCGATAGTAATCCTCGCTCGAAATCGGATCGAACTTGTGGTCGTGGCATCGTGCGCAACCGATCGATAAACCGAGGAACGCAACGCCCGTGGTAGCCGTCATGTCGTCGAGTTCGTTATATCGTGTCGACTCGAATTCTCGCTCGGTCAGTTGCGTCGGAAATGCGCCGGCACCGAGAAACCCTGTAGCCATCCAAGCCATCGGGTCGTCCGGGGCGAGTTCGTCGCCAGCGAGTTGCCACTGAGCAAACTGATCAAAGGGCATGTCTTGATTGAAAGCTCGGATCAGAAAATCTCGATAGTGGTATGCGTTGGGACGGTCGTAATCCTGTTCGTAGCCAAAGGATTCGCCAAAACGTGCAATATCCATCCAGTGCCTTGCCCATCGCTCGCCGTACTCGGGTCGTTCGAGCAGTTGATCGATCAATGCGCTCCAACCTTCACTGGAGATCGCCTCCGAGAGGCCATCGCGGGGCTTAAGCAACTCGATGGCTTGGGCCAATTCCTGTGGTGTCGGGGGGATGCCAAGCAAATCGAACCACGCTCGCCTTACCAACGTGCGTGTGTCGGCTATCGGTGATTGAACTAGGTTCTTTTTTTCCAAGGCCGCATGGATGAAAGCATCTACTGGATGTTTGTTTGCAGGGGGCGATGCATCGGCAAGAGGCTGGATCGACCAAAAGCTACGGCCCGTCTCAAGATCCATTGCGACTTGTTTTATCGGCTGGGTAGAGCGCCTCGGATCGACTGCACCTGAAGCGATCCAGCGTTCAAAGTCCTCGATAACGCTGTCGGGGAGTTTGCCCGAGGGTGGCATTTCGTAATCTTCGTATCGCAGAGCTTTGAGAATCAAGCTCTCGGCGGGCTTATTGACCACCAACGCGGGGCCAGTATCGCCTCCTCCAAGCAATCCCTCCTTGCTATCGAGGTATAGCCCACCTTTGAGCTTCCCCTTCGTGGCGGACTCTTGAGAATGGCAACTGTAACACTTCTCGACAAGCACAGGCCGGATCTTGCTCTCGAAGAAAGCCAGTTGCTCCTGAGAAACAACGGACGGATCTTGCGACTGATCTTCCTGAGGGCTTTGAGCAACCCCGATCGGTAAGTGGCAAAGCAAAGCGGCGACAACGCTACTCCGCGCAATAGCCGAAAGATATCGAGCCATCGGTTTTATCCAAATGGTGTTTGGGTAGAGAAACGACGAAATGGATCCGTATGGCCGATACTCCTCAGCGGAGCTTTAGCCGATCTGCAGGATTCCGGTCGAGTCACCAAAATCACCCCGGTCGGCACCGACACCATCGAGCATGGATCGGAACAGATTATTCAGAGGGGTGTTTTTGGGATACTCAAGGATCCTTCCGGTGGCAAGGTTTCTGCCACCTCGACCTGCCAGCAGGATTGGAAGATCGTGGTGATCATGTCGATTGCCATCGTTGATCGCACCGCCATAGACGATCAAGGAATGATCGAGCAAGTTGCCATCCCCGTCTGGGGTCTCTCGCATCTTCTTGAGGAAGTAAGCGAATTGTTCGCAGTAGTAGCGGTCGATCTTGGCGATCTTTTCGATGTTGTCTTGCTTGTTCTCGTGGTGCGAGAGTTGATGATGGCCGTCTTTGACCTCGATCATCGGGAATGCCCTATTGCTTCCCTCATTGGCCAGCATAAAGCTTGCGACTCGAGTTGTGTCGGTGCGGAAGGCCAGGACCATCAGATCATACATCAGGCGAATATGCTCGGTGACATCGCTTGGCTTTTCCGCAGGTGCCGTGGTTCCTTCGGGCAACGCGATGGGGGTCGAGAACCGAGAGATTCTCTGTTCAAGCTCTCGGACACTAGTGAAGTATTCATCGAGCTTTCGAGAGTCCTCGGCACCGACTTGTCTAGCCAAGTGTTTGCGCTGATCGCTTACGAAATCCAGAATGCTCGATTTTAGACCTTGTTCCTTAGCATCGTCTCCTCCGGCAACACCGAACAAGCGATCGAACGCTCGCTTGGGCTGAATCTCTTTTCCTGTTGGAAGCGTTTCACTTCGCCAAGAGATATTGTTCGAATAGGCACACGCGTAGCCCGAATCGCATGAACCTGCATCGCGACCCTCTTCGGTTCCCAGTTCGATCGAGGCCAAGCGAGTGTTACGTCCATAGGTGTCGGCGGCGATTTGATCGGCCGATCGGCCCACTTTGATCTTCGAGCCTGCAGTTTTGAATGGATGTGCACCTGTCAAATAAGCCGCAGCGCTTCGTGCGTGATCCCCAGGACCATCGCCAAGCGACTGAGCGTTGACTTGTGCCAATCCCTTCATCACATTGAAATCGTTACGGCACTCGGCAAGTGGCTCGAGCGTTGGAGAGAGTTCCCATTGGGAACCGGTTCCCTTGGGTGCCCAACGATCGGCGTTGGTGCCGTTGGGAAAGAATACCCAAGCGAGTCGAACAGGCCTTTCGACGGCTTGTGCAGCACTCGCTGGACGCATCGCATCGAGCATCGGCAGGGCCATCGAAGCGGCAATGCCATTGATGCCGATGCGTCGGAGCACCGTTCGGCGGTTGAGTCGCATCGAGCTGTTGTAGGAACCCGTCGGCAGGGCTGGATCGGTGCTCATCGTTTTAGTTCCGATTGGCTTGTGTTTGGGGCAAGTCGAGGGAGCGTTGCAGGAAGGAGTCGCTTTGAACGATCTCCAAAATCAAGGATTTGATTGTATATCGATTTTGCTGGGCGTGTGCGAGTATTTTATCGACATCGCATCGGTCGGCCCGCTGTAAACCTCTCCCAAGAGCATAAGTTAACAGCCGTTGGGTGAAGTTTTTGGCGACATCCGGGGTTCTGTCGGAGAGAATTTTGATGAGTTCTGTGGGGCCTGTGAAGGTTTTTCCGTCGACCAGGGACCCTTGAGCCAGGATCTCTCGACCGTCCTCCTGGTCGCGCCAACGACCCGTCGCGTCGAAATTCTCCAGTCCCAGGCCAATCGGATCGATAAGTTTGTGACAACCTGCACAACTGGGATTGGACCGGTGGATTTCAAGTCGTTCTCGCAGGGAAGCATGGTCGTCGGCTTTGGCTTGCTCGAGCGACGGCACATTCGGAGGAGCCGATGGAGGCGGATCCCCTAAGACGGTCTCTAGAACCCACTTGCCTCGTTTGACCGCCGAACTTCGCGTTGGGTTGGAAGTCAGCGCCAAGGCAGCTGCTTGGGTCAATACACCCTTGCGATTCTCCGGCAGGGTTACACGGATCCAACGATCCTCTTGTTCGTAGAGCCCTTGGCGGCGTGGATCACCGTCGTTTTTACCAGGCCTGCGTTTATACATCTCCGAAGGTTGTTGGCCATCGAACTCAACCCCATAGAACTCAGCAAGCCTCGGATTGACGAATGTGTAGTCTGCGGTGAGGAAATCTTCGATCGAACCTTCGTGCAAGACGTGCTTGCAAAACATTTCGGTCTCCTTGACCATGGCTGCTCGCAATCGATCCGACCACATTGGAAATTTGTCCCTGTCGATGTCGATCTTTTGGATATTCCTAAGTCCTAGCCATTGAGAAAAAAATCCAGTGATCAGCGATTCACTTCGGGGATCCTGTAGCATCCGCAGAACTTCGGCCTGCAAGACCTCCGGCTCATGGAGACGATTTTCTGCGGCCAGTTTCAAAAGCGTTTCGTCGGGTGTTGAAGCCCACAGAAAATAAGACAATCGAGTCGCGATTCCAAAATCATCGAGTCTTCGAACTGCGTCGCTTTGGACGAAGCTTTCAGAGCGAAACAAGAATTGCGGAGCAACCAGAGCACCCTGCAGTCCGTATCGCAAAGACTCTTCATAGCTACATCCAGCATCCGACGCCTTCTGACAGATCATCATCACCGCGTGAACCTCGTCATCACTGACACTGCGACGATAGAGCTTGGGAAGCAATTGATTGAAGACCCTGCGAGTCGCCTCGGTAAACCCGATTGGCATCGCATCGGCCTGATCTTTGTCCTGCGGAGTTGCAATCACGACTTGTTGATGAATCCTTGGAAATGCAGGGTCTCCTTGTTCGGGCCCAACGAGTCGAACCGAATGAATAATCAATCGCCGATTGCCAGCACCGCGATTCTCCGGATTCGTATCATCTGCATATTCGATGCGAAGCACGTGATCTCCAGCGGTGGTTTCAAAATCGTATTTGGCCGTTTCGTCCTTAGGTGCCACATCCCATTCAGAGATCAGCGTTTCGTCGAGCCATAACTTGGCTTTGCAATTGTCCTTCTGGTCGTCTCCAAATCGGGTGCGAATGCTCACCGTGTACTTGCCCGAGGCGACGTAAATCGGAACGCTCAGAGACTGACCAAACGGAAGATACTCGCCCTCGAAACTCTGCTTACGAAACGATTCGCGATCCAATGAGATCACTCGTTTGGAAATCAAAGCGGCCGCCTGGAGGTACTTCTCCAACGCGATCGGCGCAAGCGTTAGTACTTCACCTTGGTTATCGAAACCATTACCCACATCGTCTGAGACAAAACCGATCTCCTTGGATGGCTTAAAATCCACACCGAAGACATCTCGGATCGTATTGTCGTATTCAAATTGATTGAGCCGACGCACCGTTACGTGAGGAGTCGTCGGACGATGATTGCAGTCGACCTCATGGAGCGTTCGCTCGATCCATTGAGTGACCAAAGCACGCTCCTGAGTACTCATCTTCGAGGACTCGGCAGGAGGCATTGCCTCGGCCCGAATCACCCCTCGAATTTGCTCCCAAGTGCTCTCGTGGGATCGGATTTTTTCGAGCGTTGAATAGTCCCCCAAGTTAACACCAGCCTCGTTGGCCCCATCCATATGGCACTCACCACAGTGGGTTTTCATCACAGGCAGGACTTTTTCGGCCCATAGACTCGTCAGCTCCGCATCAAGCGGATCTTGGCACATGGCCAATGGGCTTTGAAGCATCAGCCCTAGTCCAAGCAAGAGGCGTAAGACAATTCGGGTCATGGCAGGTAGAAAATACGAGGCGGGAAGGGCGATCAAGGTCCATTGTATTGGTAATTAAAGGAATTTACGATAGGAAACCGGCATTAGGCCGCCTTCTAGTGTTTGGCGTGGCTAGATTTGAAAAACGTGCGCAAGCCCTTACAAACCCGAGGTGGTTGAAGCTCTTGGCAATATCCGATTTGCTGCTTGGCTTCTGAAAATGCTAGCTAGCAGACTGGTTTGAATTTGGTCTTTCGATCACCGATTTGAATTTGCTATGAACCTTGGGTTGAATGGATCAGGAAAAGGAATTTCAGATCGAGTTTCAGATCAGGGGTCATCGGTAGATGTCGCGATATGCATTCATAGCGGCAGCGACCACGTTTACGGGGTTGCTGATTGTTTTGACAATGGCCATCGCCCAGCGCGATGCTCGTGTCACGAGCACTCTGCCTGATGTCGAAGCGTCAGCATATTCGGCCGTGTTAGCAAAGCCGATTGTCGTTGACTCCGACACGATTGCATCCGATGGTGGGGTCATACCGAGCTTGCCACCGGCTGGTTTGCCGGGCAGCACTTCCATTCCACTTCCCCAAGTACCAGAACCTGAATCCATTGGATCTTGGGCTAGCGATTCATCGATCGAGGATTCGTCGGAGATTGTACTAGCCTCTGGTCAAGCACCAGTGCCTGTTGCCAGTGAACCACCGAAGTTCGACGCATCTCGGATTGTTGCCCCACGTCCGAAGAATGATTCTGTGCCGACATTATTGCCCCCGGGAGGGTCCTCATTGGGTGCGCCACCTAGCGTGTCGTTGCCGGCCCTTCCTGACGTTGCACCTTCGCTCACCCCCCTGCCCTCTGTTGCACCCCCTCCTGTAACACCAACGCCTATAACATCTGCACCGGTAACACCTGCACCGGTAACACCTGCACCGGTAATGCAGCCGCCTGTATTTCCACCTCCGGCATTTTCGCAACCTGTTTCATCAGGGCCGACTGCTGCTGATCCAATTGCACCAACGCCTATCTCCTCCCCAAGCACCCCTGGAGCCGTTCCCAGTTTCAGGCCAGAGCCAGCGACTGCTCCTAATTTTCCTTCGACGGGCAATCGAAGCATGGGTGAGTCCAGCGATCCGCCTTCTTTGACTGCGCGAGGTGCGACAGGATGGTCGATGGCCACCCCGACGCCTGGATCGCGTCAATTCGATGGTTCGCAGAACCCAAGCTTAGAGATCCACAAACGAGCACCTCAGGAAGTCCAAGTTGGAGTATCTGCAACGTTTACAGCCGTGGTACGAAATGTTGGCAATTCAACTGCCTTTGACGTTCAAGTCACCGATGCGATTCCCAAGGGTTCTCGTTTCGTAAGAGCTTTCCCAGAGGCGCAAAAAATCGGCAACGACGGTCTTGCATGGAACCTCGGAGAGCTTGCCGCCGGCCAGGAAGCCACCATCAGTATGGAGCTAGTTCCGGAAACAGAAGGCGAGATCGGATCGGTCGCAAGCGTCAAATTTGCAGCTCAAGCATCGGTTCGAACCATCAGCACTCAACCAAGGCTTTCGATTAAACAAACTGCGGTGGCAGAAATGCTCGGTGGAGATTCGGCGACCATCATCATCGATGTAACCAACACTGGAACCGGCGTGGCTCGGGATGTGAGGCTCGAAGAAGATGTCCCCTCGGTCTTTCGACATATCACCGGAGCCAGCGCCTTGCAACAGGATGTCGGTGATCTTGCACCGGGAGAGTCGTTGCGTTTTGAAATCGAACTCATGGCACTAACGGCTGGCAAGGTCTCCAACGTCGTAAGAGCAACGTCGGCCAATTGCGCTGCTGCCGAATCGGCTTATCCCATCGAGGTTAAAGCACCGAAACTGCAGTTGCAAATCGTAGGACCCAAACTGCGACACCTCGAACGACCAGCACCCTACGAAGCGGTCATCGAGAACACCGGAACAGCAACAGCTAAAGATCTGTATATCACGGCCCGATTGCCTCGAGGCATGAACTTTATCAGCGCCTCGAACGAAGGGACCTATTTGCCCGACCAGCACTCTGTTGCTTGGAATCTGATGGAACTCTCCCCGGGTACGAAAGCAAAAACAGAAATGGTCTTGCTTCCGGTTGAAGAAGGAAGATTTTCCATCGCGATGAGCACCGATGGAGATGGAGTTCGCGCCGATCCAACAGAACGTGAAGTGATCGTCGAAGGACAAAGCGAATTGACCTTTGAAATCGATGACGACAACGATCCTATCGAAGTGGCCGGAATGACCACCTATTCGATCCGTATCAACAACATCGGAACCCGACCCGACGCCCAAGTACGCTTGGTCGTCGAGGCTCCCGAGGGAGCCGTCCTCGAGCAAGTCAACTCGCCGATGAAATACGAAGTCAACGGAAGGCAAGTGGTCTTTGCCCCCATCCCCAGCCTTGCATCCAAACAACAGGTCGTCGTTAAGGTAGGGGTCAAGCACTCTCGCGAAGGAACGCAAGTGCTCAGAGCCTCCTTGCAAAGCCAGCTTCGAGCCGTGCCGGTTATCAAGGACGAAAGCACTCAGGTCTATCGCGACCAGTAGCCAATCTACTATCCAGCCCCCGATGGCTACCGATCCGTTAAACATCTTGCACAATTTGCGCCCTGGGCTCGATGTGCAATTTCGCATGGAAATTTTGCTGAAACCGCCAGAAAACGCGGGAAATTTAACCTTGCGCACATGGTTCGTTAACAATTCGCGATTCTCTTAACCGTTTCTTAACACAAAGCTAACGTTCGCTTCACTCTTTTGCTAGCTCTAGTGCGTAAAGTGTTCGCATCTCATTGAGAGGGAACTTCCTGGTTACCAAAGGCGGACCACAGTGGATCTGCAAACCTGGAAAGAATGGGGCTCCGGACGGAGGCTCGGACGGTTCGCCTCGAGCATTCATGAGGAAGCGAAGATATGAAGCGAAACAATTTGGTGCATCGTTCAGGGTTCACATTGGTTGAGTTGCTCGTGGTCATTGCGATCATCGGCATTCTGGTTGGATTGCTTTTGCCAGCGGTGCAAGCTGCACGCGAAGCAGCCCGTCGCATGAGTTGCTCGAGCAACGCACGGCAGCTTGGACTGGCATTGATGAACTACGAAAGTGCTTACAAGCGACTTCCACCGAGTCGCATCTCCGTATCGACCCCGGCGGTATTTCAAGTTTCTTGGCCAGCGATGATCCTGCCGATGATCGAGCAAGGCCCAAATTTCAGCCGCTATAACTTCAACATTCCTTGGTATGCTCCGGCCAACGATGTTGTAACGACGACGCAAATTCCTATCATGATCTGCCCATCTGCCCCAACGCCACGGGATGTTCCACCACAAAACCTTTACGCAGCGATCTCGAACAATCTCCGTACCGACACCCCGATTTGGGGCTACTCGGACTACGGTTCGATCAACGCTGTTCGAAACGCAGCATTTGTTGCAGCGGGGCTTCCAAGCATCGGGACTCGTGAAGTTATGGGTGCTATGGGCCGCGGTCCTGAAGGTGTTAAGTTAGCGACCATTGTTGATGGGCTTTCGAACACGCTGGTCATCGGCGAAGGTGCTGGTCGTCCTTCGATGTACGTCAGCGGTCGAAAAGTTGCCAATCCTCGTACGGGTATCGCTTCGGGCACGCTTGTTGTAGCAGATGGTTGGGGATGGGCCGACATCAACGGTGGCTTTAGCGTTGACGGTTCGCGTGCCGATGGTCAGCAAAACAGCACGTCAAGTTCGGGAGCCACGACTATCGTTGGCAACTGCTTTATGAACTGCACAAACGATTCGGAATTCTATGCCTTCCACGGCAGCGGTGCTCACTTCGTCGTCGGTGACGGATCGGTTCAATTCCTCTCTGCGAACATTTCTGGTCCTTCCTTCGTTGCACTATGTACCAGAGATCGCGGTGACATCGGTAAGTTCGAAGACTAAATTGTGCGGAAGCACGGTTAGTTGATCTGAGATAAGATCGACTTTCACGATAATTTCAAGAGCTTACGCAATCGCTTGTGTAAGCTCTTTTTGATGGTGGATTCACCAAACGGTGTGGCAGCGCATGTACGCTGATGTTTTACCCACTCGCAACCAATGGAAAGTTGTCCTCTTATGAGTTTTGCAAGGACGGATCGATTCTTGTCTTCATGGATCTTGTCAGTCGTGCGGCTATCCGTTGTCTCAATATCGGCTGGATGGTTTTGCCTGCTGGGAATGCAGCCTGCCTACAGCCAAGTTGAGTTTCTAGGATCGACAAAACTCTCAGGCGATTTGACGGATAAAAGTGGTCTCAGTGGCATGCTCGAAACCAACACACCGATCGACGCATTCGGGGGACTCTCGGCGATCGACTACACGGGTAAGGAGAATCTTTATGTGGTTCTCTCCGATCGGGGTGCGGGTGATGGTGCAGCGTCCTTCCCTTGCCGGTTCCATTATGTTGAGTTGAAACTCAATCCTGTAAATCGTTCGATCGATTTCAAGCTCGATCGAACCGCGATGCTAAAAGACGCCTCGGGCAAATCCTTGACCGGTAGCTTGTCGCAGTTGAAGGCCTGGGACAAAGCCGAAAGATGTCCGAGTTATGATCCTGAAGGGATCCGATCACTGGGTGACGCTGGGGTGGTTATCAGCGATGAATACGGACCGTTTATCGATCAATTTGCCAGCGATGGGCGACATATTAAAAACTTCGCTCTACCCGCATCCTTTCAACTTAGCGAAAAACTCAATCCTGCGTTTACTCAAGGTGCATTCAGCAACCGCGGACTCGAAGGAATCGCCATTAGCCCCGATGGCAAAACGATCGTTGGTGCGATGCAAGGCCCCTTGGTCCAAGACGGGAGAATCGAAAAAAACAAATGCTTAGGTGTCTGGACTCGCTGGGCCGTCATCGACGCTGCTTCCGGCAAAAGCAGACAGTGGGCCTATAAGCTCGATAACGAATCGACTGGGATCAGCGAAGTTCTTGCGGTCGATTCAAACCGCTTTCTTGTCCTCGAAAGAGACTCCAACGCCGGAGATGCAGCAAAGATCAAACGGATCTATTTGGCAGATGCCTCAGGAGCAACCGACATCACCCAGGTCCAATCGATGCGTCAAGGGCCTCCTGAAGCGACCGTAGTGATCCGAAAAACGTTACTCATCGACCTGCTCAATCCAGCCTACGGTTTTGCCGGAAGCAATGCTCCTGAAAAACCTGAAGGAATCACTTGGGGGCCAAAACTCTCGGACGGAAGAAGGCTGTTGATGCTCTGCTTTGACAACGACTTTGAACCCGCTAACCCCACGATATTTGTTGCGTTTGCCGTCAGTCTCTAAAGGCTTTTGGCGTGCCTGAGGAACGGGAAGTTGCCAATCGAAACGCGCTAGTTAGAATTTAGCCAGCGTGTTAGGTGGCTCAAAATCTCTACTATAGCCCGGGTTCCTCAGCCAACCATGCAAGAATATCTCTTGGAATCACCCTGGATCGTAGGTTCCCTTGGCTCATTCCTCTCGGGTGTTCTGGTTTACGCCTGGATCGAATCTGGCCGGGGCGTTTTTTGGAAGTGGAGCTTAGGCATCGCCATTGCAACCCTGCTGTGCCTGCTGGTGAATATCGGCTTTAAAACCGACCGAGAAGTCCTGAGTCAGTTCATGACTAAACTTGCTGCAGACCTTGAAGCCAACCGCTTCAAAGAGGTCACCGCTTGTGTTCACCCGGATGCCAGTGAGAATCTCAGAAACCTCAAAAACCAACTTGAAACGGTCCAGTTTGAATCCGTGCGGATTAAGAAAATCCATGGCATCGAAATCGGCAAAACGCAAAACCCAAAAACCGCCGCCATCCGCATGAATGTTTTTGTCCGTGCATCGCGAGACGGAAACTCCGGTTCCGTCCCCCGATGGGTCAGAATCCACCTCGAACAGGAAAAAAACAAATGGATGGTTGTCGACTACGAGCACCGGGATCCCCAGTACGAAATGCTTAACCGCGACGCTCAGGATCGCATGGATTCACTTTATCGAAGATAATTTCCTAATTCTCAGTTGACATTGAGGCTTTCGGATCGAATCATGGAACGAATCAGGGAATCACTCCCTCTGATCCTCGTCGCTATTCTTTTTCAGCCCCAAGTTGTCCCAACCTTCGATTCGATCCGATGTCCGTTCCTCGGTCCATAAATCGAACTCAAACTGACCCCTCTTGCTGGGGGGCTCTGGGTCTGTTGGGATTGCCGTCTTCGAGTTTGCTCAATAGGCTCGTTAAGCTCTCCTTGGTAGTTGTCTTTTGCCTCGGTATGTCCTTGGAAGTATCTGCCAAGTGTGGTTCCTCGACTCGGCAAATGATTTGGCGAAACGCCACGAACGCAGAACTCATTCGGCTCGACAACTCCTACTTTGTTCCGCGAACCGCTTCAAAAACCGGGATCGAGACGACGCTAGTAACGGCGATGAGCCACGAGTCGGATCGGCCCTGTAGCTCGTGCCATTGCAGGGACGAAAAACAACCCTCCGTTCCGGTCAACTCGGTGATTAGCAAAACGACCAATCTGCCAATTTGCCGGTTCTCCGAAATACCTGTGGCTGTGCTTTTGCCACTCTTGGATAGCTCTTTAGCAAATCTCTCAGATACGTTTCTTAGCCCACCGCTTGGGCTCTTGGAAAGACCTCCACGGACGCTGTGCGCATAGCACTCTTTTGTGTCCAACCTAGCCATCTTGTCTTTGCCATCGTCCACAAAGACTTTCTGGTTGATCAGGTCGAGAAGGTACTCTTAGCCCAAAGTGCAAAAGTACTTTAACGACGCTCCAATTCGGTCGTCTTCCAAAACATCTTATTCGAAAGAAACGTAATTATTACTATGCAAAAAAACACATCACTCAGTGCTCGCGCAGGTCGCTTGGCTGGATTTACCTTGGTCGAACTCCTTGTGGTCATCGCCATCATCGGTGTCTTGGTTGGCTTGCTCCTACCTGCTGTCCAATCGGCACGAGAAGCAGCCCGTCGCATGTCATGCAGCAATAACATGCGTCAAATCGCCTTGGCTGCCTTGAATTACGAGTCTGCTTACAAACGACTCCCGGCATCGCGGGTCTCTAGAACAGCCGACCGACTGGGACCAGCAAGCGGTATCTCTGTCCATGCTCGGCTGCTGCCGTTTATGGAAGCCACCACGACTTACTCGATGATCAACTTTGGAGTCGATTGGAACGATCCGCTCAACGATGCAGCTCGACTCACGAGTGTTGCGACGTTCCGTTGCCCATCGGATCCTATCTCGAATATCCCTAGTACAGCCGGTGGTGCAAACAACTACTATGTGAACTCCGGAACCATTCCGCTTTGGAATCGAACTACGGCAGCCCCCCTGCCCCAAGTTCCCGACTGCAATGGCGTTTTTTTCAGGGACTCTTTTCTCAAGCTTGCATCGATCACCGATGGATTGAGCACCACTGCGGCTATCAGCGAGCGGTTGGCAGGGGATTTTTCTCAGACCATCTCCACCCCCAAGACGGACACTTTTCAACCAGGCACCAATCCAATGACGGCTGACGAAGCTCTCCGCGATTGCCTTGCGGTCAACGTTACAGACCTAAGCAAACAAGGCTTCTCCGATATCGGTGCTCCATGGATACGAGGTTACCATTCGACGACCGAATATTATCACATCAACAACCCTAACGGTCGCTCATGCATGTTCCCTCCAGGACGCATCATGACGACGGCCAACTCCCAGCATGCGAACTTGGTGAACATGGCCTTGTGCGATGGCTCAACCCAAAATGTTTCGTCGACCATTGACTTGGTCATCTATCGGGCTTTGGGTACGAGAAATGGTGGTGAAGTCGTTAACCTTTCCGAAGTAGCCCCCTAACCCATAGCCAATAATTCATCATGAAAAAAACATTCCAGTACCTCGTGTTGTCCTTTGCGATCTGGTGCGGAGCAGCTTTCGCCGAAGATGGCCCAAGTCCGCAGCCGAAGTCGATTCCCAAGACCCGCTCGGAAACCAAAAAAGTACTCGGATCGCTCAAAGAGCGATCCCCAAGGCTTCCTGTTCCTGAAACGGTTCCAGGTGGTACAAACCCAGCTAGCTCGAACGTGATCAATGGACGAGCACGGCGCTACTACCTGCCCGAATCTTGGTTGCAAGCCGAACGCTGGGGCAACGAAGCTCAGTCTAAAGTATCCTATGAGCTCAAGACCCAATGTTTTTGGGTCGTATCTAGGGGAAACAATTGCCATTACTGCCTCGGCCACCAAGAGCATAAACTCAAAGTGGCCGGACTTACCGATGATCAAATTGGGGCATTGGATCGCAACTGGGAACTGCTCGATCCGAGAACTCGCAAAGGGGTCGAACTGGCTCGCAAGATGACCGTTCTGCCCTTTGCGATCAGCGATCGAGATTTAGCGGCCATGAAGTCCGAGTACTCCGATGCGGAGATCGTTGAATTGGTTTACAGCATTGCTCGATTCAATTCGATGAACCGCTGGACCGATTCGATGGGACTCCCACAAGACTCCGAAATGCGAGGTGAACATATCGAGTTCGATTCACCGACGGAGTCCAAGTGGGATCAAGGTGACTCGCTGGTCGTTGCAGGCCCAGATATCGTTCGCCCCTTGCCATGGACTTGGGACGAATGTCAAAAGCAGTTCCAAGTCGCAGCGACTCGAAGCCCCCGTGTGGAGTTGGTTTCCAATGAGTCCGCAGCGGAGATACTCAAGCAAGACCCATCGAAAACCAACGACTGGCATCGCGTGATTGCGACTTTGCCGGCAGCAGGCCCCGAAATGGTACAAGCTTGGACAGCCATGCTCAGCGACACCGAGTTGGATCCGAAAATCAAAGCGGCTATTTGCTGGACGACGGCTCGATGCAATCGCAGCGCCGGTTCTCTGAGCATGGCACGTCAGTTTGCAAAGCAACTGGGCATCTCCGAGCAAGAAATGCAGCTTTGGGATTCCAGAGGACAGGCCAATTTGCCAGTGGGCTTGGCAAAAGCGATTCGATTTGCTGACAAGCTTACTTGTCAACCAACAAAGATCACCGATGCCGATATCGCCGAGCTTCGAAAGGACTTTAGCGATCGCCAAACGGCACACGTGATTTACACGGCTGCAACGGCCAACGCTTTGGATCGGCTGACCGAAACGCTACAACTCGCAGTGCCTAACTAAGCGTTAGGCATTGGAGGTGTCTCGGTATTCAAGCTCAGACTCTTGGACGCATGTCGGGGTGAACTCAACACCTTCGTAGATGGCGCTCAATGCCAGCGAGACTTGGAGAAATGGCAAGTCGATCACCGCCCCGATGCCTTGGTATTGCTGCTGTAAGGTCGAATCGCCATCGCGAAAAGTCGCGGTGGCGATCGGTTGGTGTTGTTCAAGAATCAAATAGCATTTGAGCGAAGGGATCATTAGGTAAGCGTTGAGCTTTTCATCCAAGTCGTAGAGCCGCGTCGAGGGCGAGAGGACTTCAACGATAAGTACGGGGCGATCTTGAAAGACATCCGTACCCGGATTTGGATCGCACACGACCTGCACGTCCGGATAGTAGAATCGATTCATCCATGAATTCCTGATTCGGACTTTCGTATCGCTGCAGTAGGGCTCACAGGGCGATCCTTTGAGCAGACGTTTTAACTCGCATGCACAGTTGAGCGAAACTTTTGAGTGACGGTTCGTCGCTCCGGTCATCGCCCGAATCCATCCATCGATGTATTCGTTTTTGACGAGCGAATTTCCCTCGATTTCAAGGTATTGTTGAAGGGAAAAGAAATCGGGTTGCTCTGCAGTGCTCATCGAAAACCTCCATAAAAACAATTAAGTCATCATGGCATCTTATGGATCAAGTACTCCCGAGTCCATTGGCAGGTGTGCTCGGGGTTGAATTGAACTCCGACAATTCTCGCCGTAGGATGCTCAAGGTCGTTTGCAGCAGAGTCACCGCCAAGGGGCCGATGAGAATCCCGATAGGGCCTAGAGCCTGCATCCCACCGAGCACGCTCAAGAGTGCAAGGAGCGGATGCAACTGACTTTGTCCGTGAAGGATCAGCATCTTAATCAGATTGTCGATCGTTCCGACGACCAGCAGGGCATAGATGGCAAGGCCGATGGCATTTGGAATCTTCTCTTGGTAGAAGGCCATATATAAGGCCACTGGTACCCAGACGATTGCCGTTCCTACAAAAGGGATCAAGGCGCAAACGATGGTCAAGGCCGTGAGCAAGAATGCCGATGGTGCACCGAGAAAAAAATAAGCAAGTCCTGCAGCAAGGCCTTGGGCAACCGCCGAGAGTATCGTCGCAAGGACAATCGCTCGCGAGGTACGATCGAATTCCGCCAAGAGCTCCTCTTCGTAACGGTTGTCCAAAGGACTCAGTTCCATAAGAGTCCTAACCATGCTCGGCCCATCGCAAAGGAAAAAATAGAGCGATACAAGAAGTATGGTCAGTCCCACAAGAAGCTTGATGACAAAAGCGACTGAGCCACCCCCGAAGCTGATGAGTTTGGGTTGCAGGTATGCAAATGCATTATCGAGCGTCTGTCGGACTTGCTCGGGCGAGGGATTGGCAATCTCCTTCAAGGTGCCGACGATTCGCCCACCCAGGAGTGTCTCGCGAGAGATCTGCCAGGTCGAGTTTACGTTCCAGACCGATTCCTGGAGGCTATTTAAGTTGCCAACATCCGATGGAGCCAAACGATCCATCGAAGCGTTTAATTGGGCTGCGACGAACGATGACTCGAGGGTTTGATCAATCAATGCAGACCGTACGGAGCTGACATGTGCCATTGAAGCCGGATCTAGACCTTCGATTGCGATGATCTGCGATTTGATCGTGCCTGCTTTCTCCCGCAAGTCGTCCAGATGTTCGGCGAGCTCGTTGTCGGTCGGATCGTTGCCGAGGAACTTAGGCAGCGAGACCGTAAGCTGTTGGACTTTTTCAAAGGTTGATTGGAGATAGGCATCGACCTTCTGCTTGAGCATTGGATCGCCTGGATCTTTAGCAGCTTTTTTTCCGTTGGCCTTCGAGTGATTGGCTCCTTTTTCTTTCGCATGCGAAAGGATTGCGAGAGGGATTTCATCGAGTCTCAATCGCACATCGGCGATATCGCCGGCCATTCGACCTTTAGGGTCGGTCACTTCGGCGTAGCTGGTCGATTCGGAGACAACTTTTTTGATCTCAGCAAGCTTCGCATCGATCGAGCGAAACTGGAGTGCCGCAGGCGATTCCAAGTTGACGAAGTCATTCGATCGTAGGCGACTGAGTCCGAGTCGGATATTCGATTCGTTGAATTCATCGAGCAATTTGATTCCTTGAACTGCGGCCAAGCCAACGACGACTCCGGCAGGAACCAGCACGCTTGCGACAATCATCAGGGTCGTCAGCGACGCTGCCAGATGAGTTTTGTTCTTGACCTTCTTAAGCACCCAGCGATGGAGCGGTTGAAAGACGACCACCAAGACGACGGCGATGAAGACCGGGACAAAAAAACCAATCATCACTCTGTAGAAGAGGATCCCGATGAGGGCAAGGATCGCCAACAAGACGGCAAAAGAGATGTAGCGAGCCATGGGAAGTAGGTTTAAGATGACAGTTTAATGGGGAAATCTCAGAGCTCAATCTTAACACAGGCCAAGACATCTTGCATCCACCAGAAGCGCCTGACGAGAGTAAGCGAGAGCATCCGAAATGGTATCGGCGAGGTGAAATTAAGTTCGCTTTGCGGATGACAATCTTGGCATCGGCAATCCTCTTCTTTGGATTAGCAATCCGACATGCCGCGGTCGAATTATCAGGTAGCGAAATTTCCCTGCGTTGGAATTCGATTCGCTGGAGTTATTTGGGATTGAGCGTCCTGATTGGAATGCTCGCTCTGATGCCACCCTACCTTGGCTGGCACGCGATCCTTAAGGATTTCGGTCAGAGTGTGCCTTGGCACTTTACGATGTACGCTTATTTCTTGGGCCATTTGGGAAAGTATGTCCCCGGTAAAGCCATGGCGGTACTCCTTAGGGTTGCCGAGTTGCATCGCCATAAAGGTTCGATGAGTGCCGGTGGATTGAGCGTGCTGATCGAGACTTTGATCGGATTTGCTAGTGGCGGGATTCTAGGTGCATTACTGCTGCAAGGGATCGACTCCCCTCGATGGTTGCAGTGGTCGGCGATCTTGGGAATCCCCTTGGCAAGCTTAAGCCTTTTACCCTACAGTTACCGATGGATTTTAGGACCGATGATTCGCACTCGAATCGGCAAGGGTTTTGAGTCCTTCCTCGGTGCGATCGATGCAACGATGATGCTTCGCACCGGAGCCTTGGCTTGGGCAGGATGGATGCTCCAAGGAACCGCATTGTGGTGCGTCCTAGAGTCTCTCGTAGGAATTCATCCTGAGCTTACGACGGACAGGAGTCGTTGGTATGTTTGGATGGTCTGCGTTGCAAGCATGAGTCTAGGCGGGCTTGCAGGATTCCTATCTATGCTGCCAGGAGGTGCATTGGCACGAGAGCTTGCCTCGGTCGGCATCCTGGTGTCGATCATCCCTCAACCCATCGCCTTAATCGCAACGGTGCTCGTGCGACTGACATCGATGCTAGCCGAATTGCTGATGATCCTTCTAAGCCGATCGATCCAGATCCGTGCCAAGCGATCCGAATCCGATCATGCCAGCTAGGACTCTCTTTAGTGAGCTTTGAACGAAATTGGACTTGGGTTGCGAACCGCTTGGGAATAGATCGCAACGATGCTACCGACGGCTAAGAGTGACCAGGGGAACCAATCCTTGGGACGAAAAATTTTCCCTTGAGGCATCGGCGGTTGGGAGTTTAGCCAAGGGTTCTGCTGCGTCGCTGCGGCAGTGTCCTCGAAGATCCCGGGCGAGAACAAAGCGCTCTCGATAGCAAGGCATTCCAAACCGACGATGATCATCACCAGACCCAAGGCGCAGAAGAAAGCTCGGTAGAGGTTCGAAGGTCGCAGAAACATAATTGCTGAGGATTTCGAGTTAGCGGGATCCAAAAACCAGGCCAGACCCCACGGGGATCTTTCACTAAACTCATCGGCCTTGGAAATTTAGGGAATTCGGTTCGAACGAACAGTTCCACGGAAAAAACCGAAGGAAAGACGACCTAAGACCCAAAATCCAAAGGTTGGAAAAAATCCGCGTGTTCGGCAGAACCGTTTCGACCGGTTTGAAATCTCCAATGGCTTCGGGTACCCTTTACATCTTCTGGCTTCGGGCAATTCGACTGCTCGGCCATTTCCCACCTCTCTTTTTCATTTTATAGAGTCGCTATGAGCCATACCAATCGTCGTCGCTTCCTCCAAACCACCTCGGCCGTATCGGCTGGTTATTGGGTGGCCGGAGGCGTTGCTCCCAAGGAAAGTCGTTCCGCTATTGAAGAGATCCGTTTCGGTTGCATCGGTGTCGGGGGCAAAGGCTCCAGCGACTCGAAGGACGCAGCCAACAACGGCAAGATCGTCGCGATTTGCGATGTCGACGACAACACCCTCAATGGTCGCAAAAAAGACGAAGACTTTGAAGACGCACAGGTCTTCAATGACTTCCGAAAGATGTTCGACAAAGTGGGTAAGGAGATCGATGCGGTGACGGTCAGTACACCTGACCATACCCACGCAGTTGCAACAGGTATGGCACTGAAGATGGGCAAGGCTTGTTATACCCAAAAGCCATTGACTCGCACGATTTGGGAAGCTCGCCGAATCGCAGAACTGGCCGCAAATGCCAAGGTTGCAACTCAGATGGGCAATCAAGGATCCGAGAGTCCAGGCTTGCGAAGTGCTGCGGCCAAGCTCAAGTCAGGTATCATTGGAAACGTCAAAGAGATTCATATTTGGACCAATCGTCCTGTATGGCCTCAAGGCATTCCTCGTCCTGCCGAACAGCCGATCCCCAAGGAACTGCACTGGGATGAATTTATCGGCCCAGTTGAAATGCGTCCTTACAACGCCGCTTATCACCCCTTCAAATGGCGCGGGTTCTGGGCCTTTGGCACCGGAGCGCTCGGAGATATGGCTTGCCATACCCTCAACGTTGCCTTCGCAGGCTGCGACTTGGTCAACCCAGTGAGCGTCCAAGCCACGACAACGGGACACAACGGCGAAACCTTCCCAGGCTCCTCGAAGATCAATTTCGAGTTCGCTGCAACGAAGAATCGTCCTGCTTTGAACATGATTTGGTACGACGGTGGAAACAAAGTCGATCCAGAGATGCTCGAAGGTCGCAAACGCAGCGACAGCGGTCTTTTGATCATTGGCGACAAAGGCAAGATGTACTCGCCAAACGACTACGGTGCCGAATGCTACTTTACCGGAGTCGAAGACAAGGAAGTCGACTTTGAACGAAGCCCAGGGCACTTCAAGGAATTCGCCATCGCCATCAAGACCGGCAAACCGACTTGGTCGAACTTTGCTAATTACGCAGGCAAGATGACCGAAGTCATCCTGCTTGGTAACCTCTCTGTTTGGGCCGCGGGTAAGGCTCAGCAAGAAGGTCAACAAGTCACCAGCGCCAAACTCGAATGGGATGCCGAAAACCTCAAGGTCAAGGGAACCAGTGAGTTTGACTCGATGATCAAGCCCGCCTATCGAGCCGGTTACGAACTGTAAGACTCAGTCTTGGCAGAAATTTAGAAACCGTTGCGATTCGTTTTGTGACGATTTTTACGATCAGCCGATCCCGTTTGCAACAAGAACACAAGACGCACAGGGCCTTCCTAGTGCGTCTTGTCGTTTCTACCCTGTAAAAAACTTGGGATCCTACTACTATGGAGTGTCCTTTGACAGCCGATCCAACACGATTTACTCATCCATGACAGATAACAAAACCTCCACCATCTCCAACGTGCTGTTGGGTTGGCTAATCCCGATCGCGATCGCCACCTTGGGTGTATTTGCTTTCCTAGGATTGGGAAAACAAACCCCGAAACAAGTCGGAAGCGATCCGTCCGACCCACGCGTGATCCTGACGAAAATGCCGATGGTCAACGTCGATAGCATGGAGAGCTTTGAAGGGATCGAAACCCTCGATATCGATCTTTCGGGCACGGTGGTGCCGTTCCGACAAGTCACCATCGGAGCAGAGGTTGCTGGCCGTGTGGTTTTCAAAAGCGATCAATGCCGTATCGGTCGCTACGTCAACCGAGGGGACCTGTTGCTCAAACTCAACCCCAAAGACTATGAACTGGAAATCGAACGGATTACCTCACTGAAGGAATCGGAATATGCCCAGCAGCGGGAACTCGAACAAGAGATCTCAAACATCAAACGTTCGCTGGCACTAGCCGAAGAGGAATTGGAGCTTCAGGAAAAAGATCTATCTAGAATTGCAGCATTGCCCGAGGGATTTGCAAGCGACACCGAGCGAGATCAAGCACGTCGGCAAAGGATCGCTAGTGCCAACCAAGTCGTCACGTTTCAAAATCAATTGCAGTTGCTCCAAACACGTCGGATGCGAATCGAATTGGCCGAACGTCTAGCAGACACACAGCTTGCTCAAGCAAAGGTCAATCTGGAACGCTCCGAGGTCAAATCTCCCATATCGGGCGTGATTATCAATGAGACCGTTCAAGAGGACTCGTATGTACAACGTGGAGACAAACTTTGCATTATAGAAGACACCGAAAAAGTTGAGGTCAGTTGCAATCTTAGAACAGATCAGTTGCTTTTGATCCTCGATCAGCTATCAGAGCATGGCTCAAAAGACCCCTCATCTCAAGTGCTCCGATCCTCAAGCTATGAGCTACCACCAACACCTGTGGAGATTTCCTACCAAGTCGCAGGTCGCAGCGATGTTGTCTATCAATGGAATGGCAAGCTAAGTCGCTACGAAGGAATCGGTCTCGATACTCAAAGCCGAACCGTCCCGGTTCGAATCACTGTCGAGAATCCCAGAGATGTTCGCCGCAACGGAGAGTCGATCTCCGAAGAGGGAAATGGTGGACTGCCTGCTCTCGTTCGAGGTATGTTCGTCGATGTGAAGATTAAAACCAAACCCCGAAGACAATTGGTACTCTTGCCAAAGTTGGCCCTCAAACCAGGCGGACAACTCTGGCTATTCGAGACACAGGCACCTGGATCAGTGGCCGGCTCAGAAAACAAAGCACAGGAGCAAGCATCCAAAAGCCCATCGGTGCTTGATTTGAATTTATCAAACCCCGACGAGTGGATCCTCGGTCGCGTTCAAGTCGTAAGCGGAATAAAGGCCATTCGGATGTCCAAGGTGCCGCACCTTGGTGATCGAGAATATTGGGTGGCAGAAGCAGACGATCGCCTCAAGCCAGGTAGCAAGTTGATCACCACGCCCCTTGCAAATCTCATCGGGGACGGAACCGATAAGGTTCGGACAGCCAAATCGAACATGGTTCAAGAAGGTACAAACCCATGAACACGATAGTACGTTGGGCAGTCAAGCATATGGCGGGGATCAATTTTTTGGTCGTCGCGATTCTCATCGGTGGATTGGCAAGCTTCTTCGGTATGCGTCGCGAGACGTTTCCAGAATTCCAACTCGAAGTCATCTTGGTCACCGTCCCTTACCCAGGTGCCACCCCCGATGAAGTCGAAACTGGAATCTGCCAGAAGATCGAAGAATCCGTTCAGTCGTTAGCGGGGATCAAAAAGCTCACGAGTATCTGTCGCGAGGGGAGTGGGTTTACGCTCATTCAGCTTGAACCAAGTGTTCAAGATGTGCCCAGAGTTCTCTCTGAAGTGCGATCTGCAGTGGACCGAATCTCCGTATTTTTCCCCGAAAGAAGTGAAAAGCCCACCGTCGAGCAGATCACTTTTAGAACCCCGGCGATCCGGGTGGCTGTGCTCGGTCCAGCGCATAGAGACCAGCAGAGCGAACTGAAACTGAGAAACTTTGCCGAGGATGTTCGAGACCGTTTGATCGAACTTCCAAACGTTTCTCAGGCTCAAGTCGTCAACGTGAAACCTTATCAAATCGACGTAGAGGTTAGCGAAGATACGCTCCGAAAGTACGGGCTGACGCTCAGCCAGGTCGCCAATATTATCCGTAAAGAGAACATGGAGCTTCCCAGCGGCCAGATCCGAAGCGAAGGCCAAGAGATCTTGCTGCGTGGAAAGAACAAGCGAGAGATCGGCGAAGACATCGCCAAGTTGCCGTTGGTGACTCAGCCCAATGGAGTGATTCTGAGCGTTGGCGATATTGCCAAGGTTAAAGACGAGTTTGACGATATCGCGGCGCTCAACGAGATAAACGGGCGGCCCGCAACGACGATGGTGCGCGAAAGAACA
>Ga0082207_1000165_pt1 | contig 37963 bp, 38 predicted proteins | sample LakMenEpi10Aug09_FD_71540 | JGI IMG/M metagenome (GOLD analysis project Ga0082207, IMG submission 71540) | reverse complement strand
CTCCCGCTGTGGGCCACCAGTCATGCCGGCTGCAGCTTGACCACCATGTGACCACCAACGGGTGGTCGGAGGCTACTGTCACGAGCGTGCTTCGCTACGTAACTTATTGATTTTGGCGCGGCTGGCGGGGATCGAACCCACGACCCTTGGCTTCGGAGGCCAATACTCTATCCACTGAGCTACAGCCGCTACGTTGGAGGCCCCACATTCTACCAGTCGACCCCAGGCGTCACGGCCATGCCCCCGGCCCGCAAGCCCGGCGCAAGCCGCGCCGCTCATATAATCAGGGGCTTTGCACAAGGCTGCGATTTGCTGATCGCGATTTGCGCCTGGATGCCCCCACCCCACGTCATCTGAAGTAGAGGACCGAGATGAGCCACCACGACCACCACGATCAAGCCGCCGGCCATGACATGCCGCACGAAGGCCCGATCAAGACGCCCAAGCAGCTGGTGGCGGCGGTGGTGGCCTCTTTCGTGATTCCGATCGTGGCCATCATCCTGTTGGTGAACTATGTGTCCACCCAGCCCAAGGAAGGCGCCGGCACGGCCGTGTTGGACGCACAGGCGGTGGCCGCGCGCATTGCGCCGGTGGGCACGGTGGAGGTGCGCGACGCCAGCAACCCGGCCACGCTGAAGACCGGCGAGCAGGTGTACCAGGCGCAGTGCGCGGCTTGCCACAACGCTGGCGCCGCCGGCGCGCCCAAGCTGGGTGATGCGGGCGCCTGGGGCAAGCGCATCAAGGAAGGCTACGACCACTTGTTGACCTCCGCCATCAAGGGCAAAGGCGCCATGGGTGCGCAAGGCGGCGGCGACTACAGCGACTTCGAAATCGGCCGGGCCGTGGTCTACCTGGCCAACCAGAGCGGCGCCAAGTTCGCCGAACCCAAGGCGCCGGAAGCCGCGGCCAAGTAAGTTCGGCGCCGGGCCGATCGGCACCTTCGAAGAAAACGGCTGCACCTGCAGCCGTTTTGCATTGGGTCAGCGCCCAGCCCCGGGCCGCTCATGCCTGGGGTGCGGCACAAAGCCCCAAAGCTGCGGCAACTCGCCTGCCTGCACCGTCTGTGGTTCGGCCAGCCGTTGGCCGGCCGCGCCGCGCCAGGCCCCCGCCTCCAAGGCCCGAGCGGCCGTGCCCACGTCCAGGCTGTGGACCAACCCCGGCCCGATGTCGGTGGTCAGGTACAAGCGCCCCACCTCATCCAGCCATACGCCCTGCACCTGCGCGGCCCGCCCAGTGTGGCTGACGACGGCATGCTCGGCCGAGTCCATCACGCGCCATACCCAGGGGGTGACTTCCAGCGTCACGTACACGCGCTGCGGCCCGTTCTGGAAGAACCACGCGCCGGCCTCATCGCATTCGTAGTTGCGGTGGATGAAGTCGAGCAGCTTCTCGTGTTCGATGCGGCTTCCCTTGGCCTGCGGAAATGGACCGGCTGCCTGCGTGCGTTCATCGCGCATCCACCATTGGCCGCGCGCGTCCAAGGCCAGCCAGTCGTAGCAGGCGGGCACGTTGGGCCACTTCTTCAGGGCGGCCTTGACGATGTCATCCATGGGCCTATTGTGCGAGCCAAGCCGCCACCGCCTGCGGCATGGCCAGCACATGTCCGGGCGGCGCGCCGGCCGGGAAACCCACGTGGCCGCCGTGCGCGGGCTGCCACAGTTCCACATGCGAACCCACCTCCCCACGCACGGGCAGGGACCAGGCCGGGATGAAGGGGTCGTTGCGCGCGTTGAGCGCCAGCGCGGGTATACGGATGCGGCTCAGGTGGGGTTTGGCCGAGGCGCGGCTCCAGTAGTCGTCGGTGCCCTTGAAGCCGTGCAGGGGCCCAGTGAACACCTCATCGAACTCGCGTAGGTCGCGTGCGGCGATCAAACGATCGCGGTCGAACAGGCCAGGGTGCTGCGCCCACTTGGCCAGGGCGCGCGGCTTCATGGTGCGCAGGAACATGCGGGTGTAGACCTGCCTGTTCAGGCCGCTGCCAATGGCCTCCCCTGAGGCCATGAGGTCCAGCGGGGAACACACGCTGGCCACGGCGCGTGCAGTGGCTGCGGCGGTGTTGCCGGCCTCCTCGGCCCAGCGCATCAGGGCGTTGCCGCCCAGCGAAATCCCCACGGCCATCACCGGTGCGGCGCTGCGGGCGCGCAGGCCTGCCAGCAACCAGCCGATTTCCTCAAAGTCGCCCGAGTGGTAGGCGCGTGGCGCCAGGTTCATTTCGCCCGAACAGCCGCGAAAGTGTGGCACCGCGTAGTTCCACCCGTGGCGGTGGGCCACATCGGCAAAGGCCAGCGCATAGCTTCCGCGTGAGGCCCCCTCCAGGCCATGGAAGAGCACCAGCCAGGGCGCCTGCGCGTCCAGCGCGCCGTCAAGGCCAGGCCCCTGGAAATCCACATCGATGAAGTCCCCATCCGGGGCCGTCCAGCGTTCACGCCGATAGCAGGGCTCGCGGCCCGTGTGGCTGAACAGGGCTGGCCAGATGGTTTGCGCGTGGCCACCGGGCAGCCACGCGGGGGCACGGTAGTCCCTCAATGCAGCACCGAAGGCGCCTCGGTCACTTCCTGCAGCTCCTTCGGGGAGCCAGGGCTGGCGTGGTGCGCCACCAGGCGCCACCCCTGCGCGGTCTTGATGAAGACGTTGGTGGCGATCACCCAGGCCGTCTGCGGGCCTTCGTCGGTGCTGATGTCGATGCGTTCCAGCACGTTGTGCACCGCACAGTGGCCGGTGTTCACCGCACGGATCTTTTCCGGGTGCACGGTGATCGGCCCATTGGCGAAGATGGAATCGAAGGTGGCGCGAATGGCCGCCGCGCCAATGATGCGCGGGCCTCCGGGGTGCACGCAGACGATTTCTTCGTCGTCGCTCCACACGCCCATGAGGGAGTCGATGTCACCACGCTGCAGCGCCTCGTAGAACTGCGATTCGATGTCCTGCGGCGTGGCCATCAGGGCGGCGGTCTTGGGCTTGCTCTGCGACATGGGATGGCTCGGTCAGCGGAACACCACGGTCTTGTGGCCGTTCATCAGCACGCGGCGCTGCACATGCCAGCGAACGGCACGGGCCAGCACCACGCACTCGACATCGCGGCCCACGGCGGTCAGGTCTTCGGCCGACAGCGAATGGTCCACGCGCGCCACGTCTTGCTCGATGATGGGCCCCTCGTCCAAGTCCGGCGTCACATAGTGGGCCGTGGCGCCGATCAGCTTCACGCCGCGTGCATGGGCCTGGTAGTAGGGCTTGGCGCCCTTGAAGCTGGGCAGGAAGCTGTGGTGGATGTTGATCGCCCGGCCATGAAGGCGCTGGCAGAACTCGGGCGAGAGGATCTGCATGTAGCGCGCCAGCACCACCAGATCGATGCGCTCACGCTCGATGAGCGCTTCGATCTGCTGCTCCTGCTCGCGCTTGGCCGCGCTGCTGCTGCCTCTGGCCAGTGGCAGGTGGTGGAAGGGGATGCCGTAGCTGGCGGCCAGGTCTGCGAAATCGGGGTGGTTCGACACGATGGCCGGAATGTCCACCGGCAGCTGCCCGCTCTTCCAGCGAAAAAGCAAATCGTTCAGGCAGTGCCCGTGCTGGCTGACAAGCAAGAGCAAGCGTGAGCGCTCACTCATGGCGTGGAGGGCGACCTCCATCTGGAACTGGCCACGCACATGGCCGAAGAGCTTGTGAAGTGTGCCCACATCGGCCAGATCGGCCGGTGCCTCGAAGTGGACCCGCATGAAGAACAGGCCGGTGGCGTCTTCGCCGTGCACATCGCCGAACTGCTGGGAGTCGAGGATGTTGCACCCGGCCTGGTAGAGAAGACCCGACACCCCATGCACGATCCCCTTGGTATCGCGGCACGACAGCGTCAGCACGAACTCTCGGGAGGGGGTCGAATCGTTGCCTTGCATCCCAAGATTGTAGGGAGCCGCGCAGGCCGGCCGGGGCCTGCAGGCTCAGTGGCCGTGGGCGAGCTTTTCGCCTTGCTTGAGTCGGTATTCCGTGCCGCAATAGGGGCACTTGCCCTGACCCTCGTGGCTGAGGTCGATGAACACCCGCGGGTGGTTGCTCCACAGGGGCATGCGGGGGTTTGGGCAGAACACCACGCCCGGACCCTGCAGCTCGGCGGCGGTGACTTCAACAGGGGCTTGGGACTGCATGGACATGGGCATCACACCTGGGTCAGCCAGTGGGCGTACTTCTCATTGCGCCCGTTGACGATGTCGAAGAAAGCACTCTGGATCTTCTCGGTGATGGGGCCACGTGAGCCGGCGCCGATCTCGATGCGGTCCAATTCGCGGATGGGCGTGACCTCGGCAGCGGTGCCGGTGAAGAAGGCCTCGTCGCAGATGTAGACCTCGTCGCGGGTGATGCGCTTTTGCACGATCTCCAGGCCCAGGTCCTTGGCGATGTGGAAGATGGTGTTGCGCGTGATGCCGTTGAGCGCGCCGGCCGACAGGTCGGGCGTGTAGATCACGCCGCCCTTGATCACAAACAGGTTCTCGCCCGCGCCTTCACTGACGAAGCCGGCCGAATCCAGCAGCAGGGCTTCGTCGTAGCCCTCATCCGTGGCTTCCATATTGGCCAGGATGGAGTTGGTGTAGTTGCTCACCGCCTTGGCCTGCGTCATGGTGATGTTGACGTGGTGTCGGGTGTAGCTGCTGGTCTTGACGCGGATGCCGCGCTTCAGGCCCTCTTCACCCAGGTAGGCGCCCCAAGCCCAGGCCGCCACCATCAGGTGGATCTTGTTGCCCTTGGGGCTGACGCCGAGTTTTTCGCTGCCGATCCAGGTCAGTGGCCGCAGGTAGCAGCTTTCCAGCTTGTTTTCGCGCACCACCTGCTTCTGCGCTTCCTCGACCTGCTCGATGGTGAAGGGGATCTTCATGCGCAGGATCTTGGCGCTGTTGAACAGCCGCTCGGTGTGCTCGCGCAGGCGGAAGATGGCGGTGCCCTTGACCGTGTTGTAGGCCCGCACGCCCTCGAAGGCGCCACAGCCGTAGTGCAGCGTATGGGTGAGCACGTGGATCTTGGCGTCGCGCCAATCGACCAACTGGCCGTCCATCCAGATCTTGCCGTCGCGGTCGTCCATGCCCATGTTGAATCCCTCGAGTGTCGGAGTGAACCCTTGATTTTAGGGGATCAGGGCGCTGGGCGGCTGCGCCTCGTCCACGGGTGCGCGCACCAAGGCCATGCCCACGCAGCGACCGCGGGCGAAGTCCACCACCAGGGCGTCGCCCCCGCGGTCGCGCCACTCCCAGCTTTCCTGGGCACCGGGGCTGGGGTGGGGCAGTCGCTGCCCCAAGCTCTTGGTTTCGCGCATCACCTGCAACATCTTCATGCCGCGCTGGATGCGGGTGTGGGCCATGAAGGCGCTGTCCACCGAGCCCACCGGGTTGGTGGCGGCCGCACGCATCACGCGCAATGCGCGGCTGAACTGCAGCAGCAGCCAAAAAACGATCATCGTGAACGCCAGGAACACGCCGGGCCATCCGTAAATCGTGTACCCGATGGCGATGGCGGCCACAGCCAGGCCCCAGGAGACCAGGGATGAGGCGCGATGCAAGAGGGCAGAGTCCATGGGGTGGATGTTAGCGACACCGCACTGCACAATCGCCGCCGTGGACAAGCTGCACACCTGGGTGATCAACCTCGACCGCGCGCCGCAGCGCTTGGCGCGCATCGGCGTGCGATTGGACGCGCTGGGCCTGTCATGGACGCGGTTTTCCGCGGTGGAGGGCAAGTTGGTGCCCCCCGGTGAGCAAGCCGCGCTGTTGGACCGAGCCGGCTTCGAGCGCCTGCACGGCATGACCCCCTCATTGGGTGAGTTGGGCTGCTACCTGTCCCATGTGCGGGTGATGCAGGCCTTCCTGGCGGGTCCGCATGAATTCGCGCTGATTCTGGAAGACGATGTGCGACCCACCGCCGCCCTGCCCGAGGTGCTGCAGCGCCTGGTGGCTGCGCGTGAACGATGGGACATGGTGAAGCTTTCCGCCATTCACAGCGGCTCGCCCGTGGGCGTGTTGTCTGTGGGGCAGGGGCATCAACTGGGCGTGATGTTCAGCCGCTGCACGGGATCTTCAGCGTATCTGGTCAACCGCGCGGCGGCACAGCGCTATGCCGAACAACTGCTGCCCATGCAGCTGCCCTACGACCACGCCTATGACCGCGGCTGGGTGTACGGGCTGAAGGTGCGGCGTGTGTTTCCCGAGGTGTGTGTGCACGATGATCAGGTGGAAAGCACCATCGGCAACCCAGGGCCTTCGCGCAAGTTCGTGTGGTGGCGCCGTTGGGGAACCTACGGGCACCGTTTGCGCACCGAGTTGGCGCGGCTGGGGTATGGGCTGGGGCAGCTGCTGATGCACCGCTGAGGGCGCCGCGACGACCGGGCCTCAGAGACCCCGCACCAAACCCATCGCCTCCTCAATCCGGTCCACCCCATGCACCGTCAGGCCCTCGATGGGCTTCTTGGGCAGGTTGGCCTTGGGCACGACGGCCGTGGCAAAGCCCAGCTTGGCCGCTTCCTTCAGGCGTTCCTGCCCGCGCGGGGCGGGCCTGACCTCGCCGGCCAGGCCCACTTCGCCAAACGCAATGAAGCCGCGCGGAAGGGCCTTGCCGCGCAGGCTGCTTTGAATGGCCAACAGCACCGACAGATCGGCTGCAGGCTCGCTGATGCGCACGCCGCCCACGGCGTTCACGAACACGTCCTGGTCCATGCACGCCACACCCGCGTGGCGATGCAGCACGGCCAGCAGCATGGCCAGGCGGTCGCGCTCCAGGCCCACCGACAGGCGCCGAGGCGAGGGCCCGCCGCTGTCGACCAGGGCCTGGATTTCCACCAACATGGGGCGCGTGCCCTCCAGCGTCACCAGCACGCAGGAGCCCGGCACCGGGGCTTCGTGGGTGGACAGGAAGATGGCGCTGGGGTTGGTGACGCCCTTGAGACCCTTTTCCGTCATGGCGAAGACGCCGATTTCATTGACTGCGCCAAAGCGGTTCTTGATGGCCCGCACCAGCCGGAAGCTGCTGTGGGTGTCGCCTTCGAAGTACAGCACCGTGTCGACGATGTGTTCCAGCACGCGCGGGCCGGCCAGTGCGCCTTCCTTGGTCACATGGCCCACCAGCACCATGGCGCAGCCGCTGGCCTTGGCGGTGCGGGTAAGGTGGGCAGCACATTCGCGCACCTGGGCCACCGAGCCGGGGGCGCTGGACAACTGTTCCGAGTACAAGGTTTGGATGGAGTCGATGATGACGAAGGCGGGCTGGTGCTCGGCGATGGTGGCCAGGATGCGTTCAAGCTGGATTTCCGCCATCACCTGCACATTGGCACCGGAAAGCCCCAGGCGCTGCGCGCGCATGGCCACCTGGGCGCCACTTTCTTCGCCGGTGACGTAGAGCACCTTCAACCGGTTGCTGAGGGATTCGGCAGCCTGCAGCAACAGGGTGGACTTGCCGATGCCAGGATCGCCCCCGATCAGCACCACGCCGCCAGGCACGATGCCGCCACCCAGCACACGGTCGAGTTCCTCCTGGCCGGTGGGGGTGCGTTGAACGTCCTGGGCCTCGATGTCGGCCAAGCGGGTGACCGGGGCGCTGCGGGCCAGGGCCTCAAAGCGGTTCTTGCCGCTGCCGGCGTTGGGCGCGGCGGTTTCGCTCAGGGTGTTCCAGGCTTGGCAGTGGGGACACTGGCCCAGCCACTTGGGGGTGGTTCCGCCACATTCGCTGCAGGTGTAGAGGGTCTTGTCCTTGGCCATGGGGGCATGATGGCACGGCGGTGGCTCAGGGGGTGAGCCCCCTGAGGGTGGGTGGCGGCCAACCGGCGCTACTCGGAAGGTTGGCTCAGTCGCCGCTGGACCGTCTCATCGCCTTCACCCGCGCATCCCGCGCCTTGGATTGCAGACGGCGCTCCACGCTGGCGCGGGTGGGGTGCGTGGCGCGGCGGGCGGCCGGAACGTGGGCAGCCTGGTCCAGCAATTCGAGCAGGCGCTGCAGCGCCGCCTCGCGGTTCATGGGCAGGCTGCGGTGTTCCTGGGCCTTGATGACCACGACGCCCTCGCTGGAGATGCGCTGGTCGCCCAGGGCCAACACGCGCGTCTTGAGGATGTCGGGCAGGGAAGACGCGCGCACATCGAAGCGCAGCTGGCTGGCGTTGCTGACCTTGTTCACGTTCTGTCCGCCCGCGCCTTGGGCACGAGTGGCGCTGAACTCGACCTCCGCCGGGTTCAGGCGGTAGGCGATGCGGGGCATGGTGTGGCAGCCACGGGCACGCGGGCGGCCAGGGCGCACATCAGTTCATAGCCGATGGTGCCGGCGGCATGGGCCACTTCGTCGATCGGCAGCACGGTGCCATGGGGTCCGTAGCCCCAAAGCGTGACTTCGCTGCCCATGCCGGCCTGGGGCGTGGGGCTGAGGTCCACCGTGATCATGTCCATGCTCACACGGCCCACCAGCGGGCAGCGCACGCCATCCACCAGGATGGGCGTGCCGGTGGGCGCGTGGCGGGGGTAGCCGTCGGCGTAGCCGCAGGCCACGATGCCGATGCGCGTTGGGCCTGTGGCGGTGTAGGTGCTGCCGTACCCCACCGTGTCGCCTTCCTGCAGTTGCTGCATGCCGATGAGGCGACTGCGCAGGGTCATGGTGGGCTGCAGGCCCCAGGATTGCACGGTGCCACTCGGCGCATCGGGCGCGCTGCCATAGAGCATGATGCCCGCGCGCACCCAATCTGCGGCCACGCCCGCACCGCTGGCATGTCGCAACACCGCCGCACTGTTGGCCAGGCTGCGTTCACCCGGCAGGTCGGCCGTGGCGCGTGCAAAGGCCTGGACCTGGTGCGCGATGCCGCGGGGGCCATCGGCATCGGAGAAATGCGTCATCAGCGAGATTTCATCGACCTGCGGCAGGGCATTGAGCCGGGCCCAGGCGCCGCGCAAGGCGGATTCGGTGAAACCCAGCCGGTTCATGCCGCTGTTCATCTTCAGGAACACGCGGTGCGGGGCGTTGGTCTTGTGCGCCGCCAGCCAGTCGATCTGCTCGGCGGTGTGCACCACGTGCCACAGGCTCAGCCGCGAGCACAGCTCCAGGTCACGCGGCTCGAAGCAACCCTCGAGCAGCAGAATAGGCCCGCGCCAGTCAAGCGCGCGCAGGCGCTGGGCTTCTTCCAGGTCCAGCAGGGCAAAGCCGTCGGCGCGACGCAGCCCCTCGAAAGCGCGCTCCAGGCCGTGCCCGTAGGCGTTGGCCTTGACCACGGCCCAAAGGCGCGCGTCGGGCGCGTGTGCGGCCGCCACGGCGAGGTTGTGGGCCAAGGCGTCGGCATGGATGAGGGCCTGCAGGGGGCGGGGCATAGGGTGTGATCCTACCGACAGTCGGGTCTTCACCCGGTGCCAGCCCGACCCGGCGGTGAGCGGGTGCTATAAACCGCCCCGGGCTGGCGCGCACGTCGTGGGTGGCCTTTCGGTGGTCCCGCGGCTTTTACCAACGTCTGCTTGCGCTCTCGCATGGAAGTCTTCGAATTCCTGATGCCCATCTTCACCGAATACGGCTACCTGGCCGTGTTCGTGATGCTCTTGATCTGCGGCTTTGGCGTGCCGGTGCCCGAGGACGTGACCCTGGTGACCGGCGGCGTGATTGCAGGCCTGGGCTATGCCGACCCGCATGTGATGTTTGCGGTGGGCATGGCCGGCGTGCTGGTGGGTGACGGCCTGATCTTCACCCTGGGTCGGGTCTACGGCCAACGCATTCAAACCCTGCCCGGCTTTCGCAAGGTGCTCACGCCCGAGCGCTTCGAGAAGGCGGCGCAGCTGTTCCAGAAGTACGGCAAGTGGGTGATGTTCGTCGCCCGCTTCCTGCCGGGTTTGCGCACGCCCGTGTTCTTCAGCGCGGGCATGTCGCGCCGCGTGCCCTTCACCACCTGGCTGATGATGGATGGCTTTGCGGCCGTGATCAGCGTGCCGATTTGGGTCTATCTGGGCTATTTCGGTGCCTTGAACCGCGACTGGATGTTCAGCGTGCTGCGCCAGTTCCAGGTGGGCATCTTTGTGCTGCTGGGTATCGGGGCCGTGGTGGGTGGGATCGTCTGGTGGCGTCGACGCAAGGCCTCGCAGCCGCAGCCCTAGTCCTCAATGCGCTGGTGTGGGGTTTGTCGTGGTGGCCGTTTCGCCAACTCGACGAACTCGGTCTGCACCCGCTGTGGGCCACCACGCTGGTGTATGCGGCCATCTCGGTGCTGTTGTTGGCGGTGCGTCCGCGCAGCGTCGCCGAGCTGCTTCGGCCCAGTGCCTTGTGGGTCCTGATCGCCGCAGCCGGCACCACCAACGCAGCCTTCAATTGGGCGGTGAGCATCGGCGACGTGGTTCGCGTGGTGCTGCTGTTCTACCTGATGCCCTTGTGGGCCGTCTTGCTGGCGAGGGTTCTGCTGCACGAGGCGGTGACGCCGCGCGCGCTGTTGCGGGTGGCCCTGGGGCTGTTGGGGGCGGTGATCGTGTTGTGGCCCGAGGGCGGTGCATCGGCGGCGTCGACTTTCTCGGCGGCCTTCAGCCTGTCGGACGCGCTGGCCATCGTGGGGGGCTTCTCCTTCGCGTTGAACAACATCATGGTGCGGCGTGAACAGGCCCGCAGCGAGGCAGCTCGCGCGGCGGCCATGTTCATCGGCGGCGCCCTGGTGGCCGGCGTGGTGGGCCTGGCGCTGCAGCACACGGGGTCGGTGTCCATGCCGCGCTGGGAGGTGGCGGCCGATTGGTGGCCCTGGGCCTTGGGGCTGACGGCCGCCTTCCTCGTGGCCAACCTGAGCCTGCAGTACGGCGCGTCCCGCTTGCCCGCGCACCGCACGGCGGTGATCATGCTCACCGAGGTGCTGTTCGCATCGGTGTCGGCGGTGGCGCTGGGGGCCGGCACCCTGGGGCCGGCGCTGCTGCTGGGCGGGGCCTGCATCCTGGGCTCGGCCTGGCTGGCCGCCTGGGACTGAGCGGGCCTGCGCGGCGCCCACACCCCTGCACGGCGCTGGGTCGCGGCGCTGCATTACGATGCCGCCATGAGCAAGAACCTGAGCGACTTCGAGGCCATCGACATCACCGGTCAGCCGGTGAAGATGGCTGACTTCAAGGGCCGCGTGGTGCTGGTGGTCAACACGGCCAGCGCCTGCGGATTCACGCCCCAGTTCCGTGGCCTGGAAGACCTGTGGAAGCGCTACGGCGAACGCGGGCTGATGGTGGTGGGTTTCCCCTGCAACCAGTTCGGCGGGCAGGACCCCAAGGACAATGCCGACATCGCCTCGTTTTGCCAACTCAATTACGGCGTGACCTTCCCGATGATGGCCAAGGTGGAGGTCAACGGCGCCGGCGCCCATCCCTTGTTCCGATGGCTCAAGAGCGAGGCGCCGGGCCTGTTGGGGTCGCAGGGCATCAAGTGGAACTTCACGAAGTTCCTGGTGGGGCGCGACGGACAGGTGGTCCGCCGCTACGCACCCCAGGATGCGCCGGCCAAGCTGGCCTCCGACATCGAAGCCGCGCTGGGCTGAGCCATGTTCGAGCACATCACCCCCTACGCGGGCGACCCCATCTTTGCCCTGGTCGATGCCTTCAACCAGGACGCGCGGCCGCAGAAGGTGAACCTGTCCATCGGCATCTACTTCGATGAGCAGGGGCGCCTGCCGGTGCTGCAGTGCGTGCAGGAAGCCGAGAAGCGGATCTTGGCCGAGGGTGGCGCCAAGCCCTACCTGCCGATGGAGGGTGAGGCTGCGTGCCGCGCCCAAGTGGGCCAGCTGCTCCTGGGTGCGAGCCACCCGGCGCTTGCCGAGGCACGCGTGGCCACGATCCAAACGGTGGGCTCATCCGGCGGTCTGAAGGTGGGTGCGGATTTCCTTCGCACCTGGCTGCCGCAAAGCGAGGTCTGGGTGAGCGACCCCACCTGGGACAACCACCGCTCGATGTTCGAGGGCAGCGGCTTCCAGGTGAACAGCTACCCCTACTACGACCCGGCCACCGGTGGCCTGCGGTTCGAGGACATGCTGGCCTGCCTGAAGGGCCTGCCTGCGCGCAGCATCGTGCTGCTGCACGCCTGCTGCCACAACCCCACGGGAGTGGACTTGAGCCCGGCCCAGTGGGACGCACTGATTCCGGTGCTGCGCGACCGTGAGCTGCTGCCCTACCTGGACCTGGCCTACCAAGGCTTTGGTGACGGCATCGAGGAAGACGCCCATTCGGTGCGGGCCCTGGCCTCATCGGGCCTCGCCTTCTTCGTGGCCAATTCGTTTTCCAAGAGCATGAGCGTGTACGGCGAGCGCTGTGGCGCGCTGTCGGCGGTGTGCGCCAGCAAGGCCGAGGCCGACCTGGTCATGGGCCAGCTGCGCTACACCGTGCGCCGCATCTATTCCAGTCCGGCCATCCATTCGGCGCGCATCGTGGCGCATGTGCTGGGTGACGCCGACCTTCGTGCGATGTGGGAAGGTGAACTGGCTGTGATGCGCCAGCGCATGGCGGATGTGCGCCGGGCCCTGCATGCACGGCTGAGTGTCCTGCGGCCTGACCGCGACTTCGGCTACCTGCTCAGCCAGCGCGGCATGTTCAGCTACACCGGTCTGAGCGCCGCGCAGGTAGACCGATTGCGTGATGAGCATGCCGTATACCTCATCCGCTCTGGCCGGATGTGCGTGGCGGGGCTGACGCAGGCCAACGTAGACCGCGTGGCGCAGGCCTTGGCCAGCGTGGTGTGAGCCGCTGCCTGGTGTGGCTCAAGCGCGATCTGCGCTTGATGGACCACGCACCCCTGCAAGCCGCTTCCCTCCTGGGGCCCAGCGCGGCCCTTTGGATCTTGGAGCCGCAGTGGCTGGAAAGCCCCGAGTTTCATCCTCGACAGCTCGCCTTCGCGCAGGCCTGCGTGACCGAGCTGCGCGCCGCGCTGGCCCCGCGTGGCCTGCCGCTGCTGGTGCGGGTGGGGCCTGCGGTTCAGGTGCTGCAGGAACTGCATGCAGCCCATGGCTTTGACCAGCTGCTCAGCCACGAGGAAACCGGCCCCGGGTGGACCTACGCGCGTGACCTGGCGGTAGCGGCTTGGTGTCGGGAGCGCAGCGTCCGATGGTGCGAATGGCCCCAGCACGGCGTGGTGCGACGACTGAAGAGCCGAAGCGGTTGGGCGGGGCGCTGGGCACAGCGCATGGACGCGCCGGTCGGGCCCGCGCCGCTCGCCTTTGTGCCTTGGGCCGGGGCCGATGCGGGTGAACTGCCCACAGCCATTCATCGAGCGGGTGTGCCGGACGCGGTAAAGGCGCCGGTGGCCGAGGTGCCGCTGCCCGGTGAACGCGCCGGCCTGCAGGTACTGGACGACTTTTTGGGCGGGCGCGGGCGCGGCTACCGCCGGTCCTTGTCGAGCCCACTGACCGCCGAGACCGGCTGCAGCCGCATCAGCGCGCACCTGGCGTTCGGCGCGCTCAGCCTGCGTGTGGTGCACCAGCGAACCGAAGCGGCGATCGCGGCGGCGCAGGCCGGTGGTGACCGCGCGCTGGCCTCGGGCCTGAGGGGATTTGCCGGGCGTTTGCGCTGGCACTGCCATTTCATGCAAAAGCTGGAGTCAGAGCCTGCCATCGAATTCCGCCACTTCGCGCGGGCCTGCGATGGCTTGCGCCCCGGCGACGATGCACCGGAATCACCGGTGTGGGGTGTGACACAGGATTCGCGCTTGCGCGCCTGGCAGGATGGCATGACCGGATACCCCATGGTGGACGCCTGCATGCGCAGCCTGAACGCCACCGGCTGGCTGAACTTCCGCATGCGGGCCATGTTGGTGAGCTTCGCGTCCTACCACCTGTGGCTGCATTGGCGGCCCACCGGGCTGCATCTGGCGCGTCAGTTCACCGATTTCGAAGCGGGCATCCATTGGAGCCAGATGCAGATGCAAAGCGGCACCACGGGCATCAACACGCTGCGCATCTACTCGCCGTCCAAGCAGGCCCTGGACCAGGACCCGCAGGGCGACTTCATCCGGCGCTGGGTGCCGGAACTGGCCCAAGTGCCCCTCGCATGGCTGCACCGACCCTGGACGATGGACGCCACGCGGCAGCGCGAATCCCTGTGCGTGATCGACACCCACTACCCCGCGCCGATCGTGGAAGAGCAGGCGGCGGCGCGCTTGGCCAAGGACGCCATGTTCGGTCTGCGCAAGCAGCGGGCTGCACGGGCCGAGGCCGACCGCATCCAGGACCGTCATGGTTCGCGCAAGAGTGGGCTGCCGCCGGTAGGCCAGCGGCGGGGAGGCTCCAAACCGCGACCCGATACCCAACTGGATCTCTTCGGCATGGCAGACGTGCCACCATCCCAGGATGAGCCGAGGTGACCACAAACGCAGCGACCAGGCCACGGGGTTTCGCGGCAACAAGGCGCACTTGCCTTCCAAACCCTGTGCGACTTGTGGCCGCGCCATGACCTGGCGCAAGGCCTGGGCGCGCAACTGGGATGAGGTGAAGCACTGCTCAGATGCCTGCCGCGCCACGGCACGACGCGCACGCTGACGCATGAGTCGCCAACTCATCATCGTCCTGGGCGATCAACTGGACCTGCAGGCGTCCTGTTTCGATGGCGCCGATCCGAAGCACGACCTTGTGTGGATGGCCGAGGCGGTCGAAGAGTCGACCCACGTGTGGTCATCCAAGTCGCGCATCGCCCTGTTCCTGTCGGCCATGCGCCACCATGCGCGGGCCTTGTCGGCCGCCGGGTGGCGCGTGGATTACCGTCGCCTCGACGATGCGGGCAACGCAGGTTCGCTGGCGGCCGAGCTGTGTGGGGCCATCGCGCGGCACCGGCCCGAGCGACTGGTGATGACCGCGCCGGGTGACTGGCGTGTGCTGGAGGCGCTCAAGGCTGTCGCAGCCGAATCGGGCCTTGCGCTGGATATCCGCGAGGACCGGCACTTCTTCAGCACCGTTCGTGAATTCGCGGCGCATGCCAAGGGCCGCAAGCAGCTGCGTCTGGAGTATTGGTACCGCGAATTGCGGGTGCGCCACCAGGTGCTGATGGACGGAGCGCAACCGGCGGGCGGGCAATGGAACTTTGATGCGGACAACCGTGAATCCTTCGGCAAGGAGGGGCCGCCGCCGATTCCCGAGCCTGCGCGGTTCAAGCCCGACGACATCACCCAAGAGGTGCTGCAACTCGTGGCCAACCGCTTCGCCGACCACCCCGGCTCACTGGACTCATTCGCCTGGCCCGTGACGCGTGCGCAGGCACTGCAAGCGTTGCAGCGATTTATCCGCGAACGCTTGCCACATTTCGGGCGCTGGCAGGATGCGATGTGGACCGGTGAGGTGTGGCTCTTCCATTCGCACTTGGCCTCGGCGATGAACCTCAAGCTCTTGTCGGCCCACGAGGTGGTGCAGGCCGCGCAAGCCGAGTGGCACGCGGGGCGCGTGGACCTGGCCTCGGCCGAGGGCTTCATCCGGCAGATTCTGGGCTGGCGCGAGTACGTGCGTGGCATCTACTGGCTGCATATGCCGCAGTACCTGGAGCGCAATGCACTTCAGGCCACGCGCGGTCTGCCGGCCTTCTTCTGGGACGCCAAGACGGACATGGCCTGCCTGCGCGATGCGCTGGAGCTGACCCTGCAGCACGGTTATGCGCACCACATCCAGCGCCTGATGGTGACGGGCTTGTACGCGCTGCTGCTGGGGGTGGAGCCCAAGGCGGTGCACGCCTGGTACCTGAGCGTGTACGTGGACGCGGTGGAGTGGGTGGAGCTGCCCAACACCCTGGGCATGAGCCAGTACGCCGACGGTGGCCTGATGGCCAGCAAACCGTACGCGGCTTCAGGCAAGTACCTCCAGCGCATGGGCAACCACTGCAAGGGCTGCCGTTACGACCCCGCGCAGGCCACGGGCGAAAAGGCCTGCCCCTACACCACCTTGTACTGGGACTTCCTGCTTCGGCACGAAGACCGACTGGCCAAGAACCCGCGCATGGTGATGCAGGTGAAGAACCTCAAGCGCTTGGACGACAGCAGGCGCGAGGCCATCCGCGCACAGGCCCTGGAGCATGTCAGGCGCGTGGGCGCCGAGAGCCCCTGAGGCGGGGCGTTTCTTCGACTGAGGTCTAATCCTGGCCCATCGATATGGACACCCTGATCCAACAAATCATCAACGGTTTGGTGCTGGGCAGCATGTACGCCCTGGTGGCCCTGGGCTACACGATGGTCTACGGCATCATCAACCTGATCAATTTCGCCCACGGCGAGGTGCTGATGGTGGGCGCCCTGGTGAGCTGGAGCGTGGTCACGGCCTTGGGTGGCAGTGGGCTGCCGGGTTGGGTGCTGATGCTGATCTCTCTGCCGATCGCCGTGCTGGTGTGCTGCACGCTGAATTTCGGCATTGAAAAGCTGGCCTATCGCCCGCTGCGAAACGCGCCGCGTCTGGCGCCCCTGATCACCGCCATGGGCATGAGCCTGCTGCTGCAGACCCTGGCCATGATCGTGTGGAAGCCCAATCCCAAGCCGTATCCACAACTGCTGCCGGTGGAGCCCATGCACATCGGCGGCGCGGTGATCTCGGTGACCCAGGTGCTGATCCTGGGCACCACCGCGGTGACCCTGGCGGGCCTGATGTTCCTGGTGAACCGCACACGCCTGGGCCGTGCGATGCGCGCCACCGCCGAGAACCCACGCGTGGCCGCCCTCATGGGCGTGAAGCCCGATGTCGTGATCTCCACCACCTTCATCATCGGCGCGGCCCTGGCGGCCCTGGCCGGTGTGATGTGGGCAGCCAACTACGGCACGGTGCAGCACACGATGGGATTTCTGCCAGGCCTGAAGGCCTTCACGGCAGCCGTGTTGGGTGGCATCGGCAACTTGGGTGGTGCGGTGGTGGGCGGCCTGTTGTTGGGGCTGCTGGAGGCCATCGGCGCAGGCTACCTGGGCGAGCTCACCGGCGGCGTGCTGGGCAGCCACTATGTGGACATCTTCGCCTTCGCGGCTCTGATCCTGGTGCTCACCTTGCGGCCTTCGGGCCTGCTGGGCGAGCGGGTGGCCGATCGTGCTTGAGGGGTTCAGGGGCATGTCCTTCATGAAATCTCCCCGCGCGCAGATGGCGGCCTTTGCCCTGGCGGCGGTGGCCCTGTTGGTGCTGCCCCTGTTGGTGCAGCAGATCGGTTCGGGCTGGGTGCGCATCATGGCCACCGCGCTGCTCTATGTGTTGCTGGCCCTGGGCTTGAACATCGTGGTCGGTTACGCGGGCCTGCTGGACCTGGGCTTTGTGGCCTTCTATGCGGTGGGCGCCTACATGGTGGCCCTGCTGACATCGCCCCACCTGGCCGAGCAGTTTGCGTGGTTCGCACAGCACTTTCCCCAGGGCATCCACACACCGCTGTGGGTGGTGATTCCGCTGGCCGCGCTGCTGGCCGCGCTGGCAGGTGTGCTGCTGGGCACCCCGGTGCTCAAGCTGCGTGGCGACTATCTGGCCATCGTCACCTTGGGCTTTGGCGAAATCATCCGGGTGTTCATGAACAACCTGGAGCATCCGGTCAATCTCACCAATGGCCCGCGTGGACTGGACCGCATCGACCCGGTCACCTTCTTCGGCTTCAGCCTGGGGCGGCCGCTGGATGTCCCGCTGCCCTGGGGCGATGTGCGCGTGGCCTCGGTGACGCTGTACTACTGGCTCTTTCTGGTGCTGGTGGTGGCCAGCGTCGTGATCTGCCGGCGGCTGGAGGCCTCCCGCATCGGTCGCGCCTGGATGGCCATCCGCGAAGACGAGATCGCCGCGCGCGCCATGGGTATCAACACCCGCAACATGAAGTTGCTGGCCTTCGGCATGGGCGCCACCTTCGGGGGTGTGGCCGGCGCCATGTTCGCGTCATTCCAGGGCTTCGTGTCGCCTGAATCCTTCAGCCTGATGGAGTCGGTGATGATCGTGGCCATGGTGGTGCTTGGCGGCTTGGGCCATCTGCCCGGGGTGATCCTGGGGGCCCTGCTGCTGGCCGCCCTGCCAGAGGTCTTGCGCTATGTCGCCGGCGACATCCAGAACCTGACCGGCGGGCGCATCGACGCGGCCATCTTGCGCCAGTTGCTGATCGCCGTGGCGATGATCGCCATCATGCTGCTGCGCCCGCGCGGTCTGTGGCCCACGCCGGAGCATGGACGCGCGGCCCTGGGGCAGCGGTCGAAGGCAGGTTCGGCATGAGCGCCGGCCTTGCCGCCATGCCGCATGGCCGCGCCGATGTGGTGCTCAAGGTGCAGGGTGCGAGCAAGCGCTTCGGCGGCCTACAGGCCCTGAGCGAGGTGAACCTGCGCATCGAGCGTGGCCAGGTGGCGGGGCTCATCGGCCCCAATGGCGCGGGCAAGACCACTTTCTTCAACGTGGTCACCGGTCTGTATGTGCCGGATGCCGGCACCTTCGAACTGGCGGGCCGGCCCTACAGGCCCAGCGCCGTCCATGAAGTGGCGCGCGCCGGCATTGCCCGGACGTTCCAGAACATCCGGCTGTTTCCCGACATGACCGCGCTGGAAAACGTGATGGTGGGCCGTCACGTGCGCACCGGATCGGGCCTCTTGGGTGCGATGCTCCGCACCGCGGCCTTCAAGCGTGAAGAGGCCGAGATCGAGCAGCGCGCGCGGGAATTGCTGGCCTATGTGGGTATCGAGCGCTATGCCGATTACCTGGCCCGAACCCTTTCATATGGCGACCAGCGCCGCCTGGAGATTGCCCGCGCCCTGGCCACCGATCCCCAACTGCTGGCCCTGGATGAGCCGGCCGCCGGCATGAACGCCACCGAGAAGGTGGTGCTGCGCCAGTTGATCGAGCGCATCCGAGCCGATGGCCGCACCGTGCTGCTGATCGAGCACGATGTGAAACTGGTGATGGGGCTTTGCGATGCGGTGACGGTGCTGGACTACGGCAAGGTGATCGCGCAGGGCACGCCGGCGCAGGTGCAGCGCGATGCGCAGGTGATCGAGGCCTATCTGGGGGCTGGGCATCATGCATGAGCCTTCCATGCCGCAAGGCGCGGGCGGGGCCCCGGCGCTGCTGCAGGTGCAGGGCCTGCGCGTAGCCTATGGCGGTATTCAGGCCGTCAAGGGCATCGATTTGGAGGTGCGTGAAGGCGAGCTGGTGAGCCTGATCGGCGCCAACGGCGCGGGCAAGACCACCACGCTAAAGGCCCTGACCGCCATGATCAAGCCCCAAGGCGGACAGATTGCGTATGCCGGCGAACCGATCGCGGGACTGGGGTCCTGGGACCTGGTGGCGCGCGGCCTGGTGATGGTGCCCGAAGGCCGCGGGACCTTTACCCGTATGACGATCCTCGAGAACCTACAGATGGGCGCCTACCTGCGCCACGATGCGGGTGTGGCGGACGATCTGGAACAGGTGTTCACCCTGTTTCCCCGCCTGAAGGAGCGGCAGGCGCAGTTGGCCGGCACACTGTCCGGCGGAGAGCAGCAGATGCTGGCCATGGGCCGCGCCTTGATGGCGCGCCCGCGCCTGCTGCTGCTCGATGAGCCCTCGATGGGCCTGTCCCCCCTCATGGTCGACAAGATTTTCGAGGTGATCCAGACAATTCACCGGCAGGGCACCACGGTCTTGTTGGTGGAGCAGAATGCCAGCCGTGCGCTCGCGGTGGCCAACCGGGCCTATGTGATGGACTCTGGTGACATGACGATGAGCGGCCCAGCCGGCGACTTGCTGCACGACCCACGCGTGCGGGCGGCCTACCTGGGCGAGTGACGGATCGATCCTGCAAACGTTTCCCCCAACCCTCTGAAGGAGTGTTCGAACCATGAGCAAGAAGTGGAATCTGGTACTGGCCACCCTGGCGGTGGCGGCCCTGGCGGCCTGCGGCAAGAAGGAGGCCTCAGCCCCGGCGGCGTCTGCGGGCCCGGCTGAGACGGTGGTCAAGATCGGCCACGTGGCCCCCACCAGCGGCGCCATTGCACACCTGGGCAAGGACAACGAGAACGGTGCGCGCATGGCCATCGAGGACCTCAATGCCAAGGGCCTGACCATCGACGGCAAGAAGATCAAGTTCGAGCTGCTGGCCGAAGACGATGCGGCAGACCCCAAGCAGGGCACGGCTGCCGCGCAAAAGCTCGTGGACAGCAAGGTGGCGGGTGTGATCGGTCACCTGAACTCCGGCACCTCGATTCCCGCCTCCAAGATCTACAGCGACGCGGGTATCCCGCAGATCAGTCCCTCGGCCACCAACCCCAAGTACACGCGCCAGGGCTTCAAGACCACCTTCCGGACCGTGGCCGATGACGTGCACCTGGGCGGCACCCTGGGCAAGTATGCGGTGACCGATCTCAAGGGCAAGAGCATTGCCGTGGTCGACGACCGCACCGCCTATGGCCAGGGCGTGGCCGACGAATTCGCCAAGGGCGTGGAAGCCGCCGGCGGCAAGGTCGTGGACCGTCAGTTCACCAACGACAAGGCCACCGATTTCACCGCCATCTTGACTGCCCTGAAGGCCAAGAAGCCCGACGTGGTGTTCTTCGGCGGGATGGATGCGGTGGCAGGCCCGATGCTGCGCCAGATGAAGCAGTTGGGCATCAATGCCAAGCTCATGGGCGGCGACGGTATCTGCACGGGCGAACTGCCCAAGCTGGCCGCTGGCGCGATGGCCGATGGTCAGGTGGTGTGCGCCGAAGCCGGCGGCGTGGAAGGCGAGGCCAAGACGGCCATGACCGACTTCGGCACCAAGTTCAAGGCCAAGTACAACGCCGATGTGCAGATCTATGCCCCCTATGTGTATGACGCGGTGATGGTGATGGCTGACGCCATGGTCAAGGCCAACAGCACCGACCCCGCCAAGTACCTGCCCGTGTTGGCCAAGACCGAGGGCTACAAGGGCGTGACGGGTGTCATCTCCTTCGACGAGAAGGGCGACATCAAGAACGGCGCACTGACCCTCTACACCTACAAGGCCGACAAGCGCGAGGCGATTGCGGTGGTGCGCTGAGCGCAGTTGGCCAGTGGTGTGGGCGCCGTCCATGCAAGCCGCGCAGCACCGCCTGATGGCGGTGCGCGCGCATGACTACGCCCGCACCCGCAACCACCTTGAAGGTGCGGTCACCCGGCTGTCGCCCTACATCACCCACGGCGCGCTGACCCTGCCCCAGGTGTTGCAGGCCGTTCAGGAGGCCGAGCAGGCCCGAGACCCCAAGGGACGGGCCCTGCCCCGCGACCACAAGTTCATCAACGAACTGGCCTGGCGGGAGTACTTCCACCATGTGTGGCAGCACGAAGGCAAGGGGATCTTTGCCTCGCTGCATGAAGGGCCGCTGCCCGAGAGCGCCTATGCGCGCGCGCTACCCGATGACATCCGCCAGGCCCTCACCGGCGTGCCCGTGATCGACCAGGCCGTGCGCGAACTCTATGCCACCGGCTACCTGCACAACCACGCACGCATGTGGCTGGCCTCCTACGTGGTGCACCTGCGCAAGGTGCATTGGCGCGCCGGCGCCGATTGGCTCTACGGTCACCTCTTGGACGGAGACCTGGCCAGCAACCACCTGAGTTGGCAGTGGGTGGCGGGCACGGGCAGCCACAAGCCCTACCTGTTCAATGCGGGCAATGTGGAGAAGTTCGCCCCGTCGGCCTGGCACTCCCGCGGCACGGTGATCGATGCGTCCTACGAGACCCTGGAGGATGTGGCCCGCAGCGGCAAGCGACTGGAGGGGCGGCCCGGGCGGGCGGCCCCATCCGCAGCATCATCCGCAGCCCCGGGCGCTGAGGATGCGCCACCATTTGAGCCAGCTTTGCTCGAACGCCCCCCGTTTGAGTTGCCCACCGCCCAGGCGGGCGACCTGGACGGCGCCTGGTTGATCCACCCCTGGAACCTGCGCGTTCCCGAGGACTGGAGCGGGCCGGTGGTGGGCATCTTCGCAGCGTCCTTCCACCAGCGTTGGCGCTGGAGCGAGCGACGCTGGAACTGGGTGCGTGCGCTGATGCAAGAGGCGCTGGGCCCTTCGCCTGGTCGCATCCTTTGGTGCGACGGGGCGCCGCCGCCCAGCGCCCGCACGGTGGCCGACCCCCATCTCCGGTCCTGGCTGTTGCCTGATCAAGGGCAGCCCGTGCCGCGGATTTGGCCGGACCCTGGCCGTCGTTGTCGCAGCTTTTCACAGTTCTGGACCCGTGTGCAGGAGGGGCGGTGAGTGCTTCCCTTCAACGGCATACGCCGCCGGCTGTCCCGGCTGAGCTGATGGCCGAACTTCGCACCGACCATGCCGGCGAAACCGGCGCGGTGTGGATTTACCGCGGTGTGCTGGCGGTGAGCCGCGATGCAGGCCTGCGCGATTTCGCGCGGCGTCACCTGGCCACCGAGCAGGAACACTTGGACCTGATCTGCGAACTGGTGCCTCCACGCCAAAGAAGTTGGCTGATCGTGCCCTGGCGGGCCGCGGGCTTCTTCACCGGCTTCCTGCCCGCCCTGTTTGGGCCTCGAGCGGTGTACGGCACCATCGCCGCAGTAGAGACCTTCGTGGACCGCCACTATGAAGATCAGATCCGCGCGCTCGATGGGCGGGCGGCCTATGCGGAACTGCAGCGTCTGTTGCAGCGCTGTCAGGAGGACGAATGCCACCACCGCGATGAGGCGGCCGCCAGTGCAGGCCGCCCCGGTCCCTTGCTGCGCCTGTGGTGTTCGGTGGTGGGCTGGGGTTCAGAGGCCGCGGTGAAGGTGGCGCGGCGGATCTGAGGGCAACGCGCCCGAAGCCTGTGCATCTGCGCGATCGCGCACCGGAACGCACGGCGCCCGCGGCGGCATCAGGGCGCCCGGGTCCACCAGGCCTCGCCGAACTGCCCCTGCAGCCAGCTCACGAACAGTTGCACCTTGGTGGGCACCAGGCGCGGCGAGGGGTACACCGCGTGCATTTCCTGCGCGGGCAGCAACCAGTCCTTGAGCAGCACCTGCACCGCGCCGCTGCGGATGGAGTCGTGCGCCACATACAGCGGCAGCACGGCCAGGCCCAGGCCGCCGCGCGCAGCCGTCAACAGCGCCGACAGGTTGTTCGAGCGCAGGGGCCCGTGCACCACCACCTCGCGCCGCTGCGCATCCCCACTGCGCTGCGGCCTGGTGAAGGACCAGCGCGCATCGCCTTGCACGGTGCTGTAGATCAGGGCTGAGTGCGCGCGCAGCTCATCGGGCGTGCGCGGCGTGCCGCGGGCCTTGAGGTAGCCGCCCGCGCCGACCAACACCCAGGGGTTGCTGCCCAGGTAACGCGAACCCAGGGTGGAGTCCGCCAGGCGCCCCATGCGCACGGCCACGTCAACGCCCTGCTCCAGCAGGTTCACATGGCGGTCCTCGCAGCTCAGGTCGATCTGCAGCTGCGGGTGCTCGCGGATGAACTGGATCAGCAGCGGTGCCAGCACCCGCCGCCCGAAGGCCACCGAGGTGCTGATGCGCAGCTGGCCCTGCATCTGCGACTGCGCCTGCAGCGCCACGTGGTCGGCCTCCTCCACCTCGTGGGCGATGCGCCGGCAATGCTCGGCATACAAGGCACCCACCTCGGTCACCGAAACGCCCTGCGTCGTGCGGTGCAGCAAACGCGAGCCCAGGTGCTTTTCCAGCTGGGCGATCTGCTTGGTGACGCTGGGCTGACCCACACCCAGGTCGGCTGCCGCCTTGCTGAACGATCCCAGCTCCACCACGCGAATGAAGGTGTGCATGGCCGCGAGTTTGTCCATCCCCTCAGCCTAGGCGGGAAGTGCCGGCAGGGCAAGGGGGTATTCCCAAACGGAATGGAGCAAATGCGCCGGTGGCGGATTCCCGCGAATGGCCCTGCGGCGCAAGATTCGACCCATCGACGCTGCGCACCTCCAGGCTCGCAAGCGCTCGGGCCCAAGTCCCCTCAATTCACCCGCAACCCCAGGAGCCCACCATGGCCAAGATGAAAGCCGCAATGGCAGCCGTACTCGTGATGGAGAAGGAAGGCGTGACCAACGCCTTTGGCGTGCCGGGTGCGGCCATCAACCCCCTGTATGCCGCCCTGCGCGAGCGCCAGAGCATCACGCACATCCTGGCGCGCCATGTGGAAGGCGCCTCGCATATGGCCGAGGGCTACACCCGCGCCAAGGCCGGCAACATCGGTGTGTGCATCGGCACCTCGGGCCCCGCAGGCACCGACATGATCACCGGCCTGTACTCCGCCATCGCCGATTCCATCCCCATTCTGTGCATCACCGGCCAGGCCCCGCGCGCACGCCTGCACAAGGAAGACTTCCAGGCGGTGGACATCCAGAGCATCGCCAAGCCGGTGACCAAGATGTCGACCACCGTGCTGGAGCCTGCCCAGGTGCCGCGCGTGTTCCAGCAGGCCTTTCACCTGATGCGTTCGGGCCGCCCCGGCCCCGTGCTGATCGACCTGCCCTTTGATGTGCAGATGGCCGAGATCGAGTTCGACATCGACACCTACGAACCCCTTCCGGTCTACAAGCCTGCGGCCAGCCGCAAGCAGATCGACAAGGCCCTGGACATGCTGATGGCCGCCGAGAAGCCGCTGATCGTGGCCGGTGGCGGCATCATCAACGCCGATGCGTCCGACTTGCTGGTGGAGTTCGCCGAGCTCACCGGCGTACCGGTGATCCCCACGCTGATGGGTTGGGGCACGATCCCCGACGACCACCCGCTGATGGCCGGCATGTGCGGCCTGCAGACCAGCCACCGCTACGGCAACGCCACGATGCTGGCGTCGGACTTCGTACTGGGCATCGGCAACCGCTGGGCCAACCGCCACACTGGTGGCATCGACACCTACACCAAGGGCCGTACCTTTGTGCATGTGGACATCGAGCCCACGCAGATCGGCCGCGTCTTCGAGCCGCAGTACGGCATCGTCAGCGATGCCAAGGCCGCATTGGAACTTTTCGTGCAAGCCGCCCGCGACCGGAAGGCCGCCGGTACGCTCAAGAGCTTTGCCACCTGGGCTGCCCGCTGTGCCGAGCGCAAGTCGCTCATGCACCGCAAGACGAACTACGACAACATCCCCATCAAGCCTCAGCGCGTGTACCAGGAGATGAACGCGGTGTTCCCGCGTGACACGGTGTATGTCTCCACCATCGGCTTGAGCCAGATCGCTGCGGCGCAGTTCCTCAACATCTATGGCCCGCGCCAGTGGATCAACTGTGGTCAAGCCGGCCCGCTGGGCTGGACGCTGCCGGCCGCGCTCGGTGTGGTGGCTGCCGACCCCACCCGTACCGTGGTGGGCATCGCCGGCGACTACGACTTCCAGTTCCTGATCGAGGAACTGGCTGCGGGCGCCCAGTTCAAGCTGCCCTATGTGCAGGTGCTGGTCAACAACAGCTACCTCGGCCTCATCCGCCAGTCGCAGCGCGGCTTCGAGATGGACTACTGTGTGCAACTGGCCTTCGACAACCAGAACGTGCAAGACGAAACCCTCAAGGGGTATGGCGTGGACCACCAGAAAGTGGTGGAGGGCCTGGGCTGCAAGTCCTTGCGCGTGACCGACCCCTCGAAGCTGCAGGATTCGCTGCGCCAGGCGCAGGCCATGGCCCGCGAGTTCAGCGTGCCGGTGGTGGTGGAGGTGATACTGGAAAAGGTCACCAACATCGCCATGGGTGTGGAGATCGACAAGATCAACGAGTTCGAGGACATCGACTGCCGCCACCCCCAAGGCACCCAAGGCCTCGTGGCGGCTGGCCTGCTCGACTGAGGACAACACCATGACCGTCTTCGCCGCCAACCTCTCGATGCTGTTCACCGAGGCCCCTTTCATCGAACGCTTCGGCCGCGCGGCACGCGCCGGTTTCACGCAGGTGGAGTGCCAGTTCCCTTACGAAGCCACGCCGCAGGCCATCCAGGCCGAACTCCAGGCCCATGGCCTGAGCCTGATCCTGCACAACCTGCCCGCGGGCAACTGGGCCGGCGGCGAGCGTGGCATTGCCTGCCACCCCGACCGTGTCGAGGAATTCAAGCGCGGCGTGGACCAGGCCATCACCTACGCCACGGCCCTGGGCGTCAAGAAGATCAACTGCCTGGCCGGCATCAAGCCGGCCAGCGTGAGTGATGAACAGGCCCGCGCCACCCTGGTGTCCAACCTGCGTCACGCCGCGCAGAAGTTGGCCGCGCACGGCATCGATCTGCTCATCGAGCCGATCAACACCTTCGACATTCCAGGCTTTTTCGTCAGCACCACCGCCCAGGGCGTGGCCATCCTGGATGAAGTCGGGGCTTCCAACGCCTACATCCAGTACGACGTCTATCACATGCAGCGCATGGAAGGCGAGTTGGCCGGCACGATCAACCGCTACCTGGCCCGCATCGGCCACATCCAGATCGCCGACAACCCGGGCCGCAACGAACCCGGCACCGGCGAGATCCACTACGCCTTCCTGTTCGCGCACCTCAAGCGCATCGGCTGGAAGGGCGCCATCGGTTGCGAGTACAAGCCAGCGGCCGGCACCGAGCAGGGCCTGGGCTGGCGCCAGCAGCTCGCCTCCTGAACCACACGCCCCACCGAGAGACACTTCAACATGACCACCACCGCGCAAAAGATCGGCTTCATCGGCTTGGGCATCATGGGCGCGCCCATGGCCGGCCACCTGCTGGCCGCCGGTCACACCCTTTATGTGCACACCCGCAGCCAGGTGCCGGCCGAGCTCAGCGCCAAGGGCGCCATTGCCTGTGCCGATGCGCGCAGCGTGGCCCAACAGGCCGACATCGTCTTCACCATGGTGCCCGACACACCGGATGTCGAGAAGGTGCTGTTCGGCGAGCGCGGCGTGGCTTCGGGCCTGTCCAAGGGCAAAACGGTGGTGGACATGAGTTCCATTTCGCCGATCGCCACGCAGGACTTCGCGCGCCGCATCGGTGAGCTGGGTTGCGACTACCTGGATGCACCGGTGTCCGGTGGTGAGGTCGGCGCCAAGGGCGCCACGCTCACCATCATGGTCGGCGGCAGCGAAGCGGCCTTCGAGCGCGTCAAGCCCCTGTTCGAGTTGATGGGCAAGAACATCACCCTGATCGGCCCGGCCGGTTCAGGCCAGGTGACCAAGGTGGCCAACCAGATCATCGTGGCACTCAACATTGAAGCCGTGGCCGAGGCCCTGGTGTTTGCGGCGCGCGCCGGCGCCGACCCCGCCAAGGTCCGCCAGGCCCTGATGGGGGGCTTTGCGGCCAGTCGCATCCTGGAGGTGCACGGCGAGCGCATGGTCAAGCGCACCTTCAACCCGGGCTTTCGCATCGAGCTGCACCAGAAGGACCTCAACCTGGCCCTGAGCAGCGCGCGCGCCTTGGGCGTGAGCCTGCCCAACACCGCCACGGCACAGGAGCTCTTCAACTCCTGCGCGGCACACGGTGGCAAGGCCTGGGACCATTCGGCGATGGTGCGGGCCCTGGAGAAGCTGGCGAACTTCGAAATCGGACAGGCGGGCTGAATCCCTGGCCGGCGCCCTGTGTGGGCGCGGCAGGTCGACCATGCGAAGATCTCGCGTTCTGTGCCCCGTATCGGCCTGTTGAATGAACGCCCCTGACTGCCCCAACCGCGCTCTGCTGCGCCGCCTGTTCGATGCGGCCGTGGCCAGTGCCCAGCCCGAGATCTGCGTGCCTGCGCACCTGCCGCGCATCGAAGAGCTGCCGGGCATGGGCCGTGGCCGGGTGATCGTCATCGGTGCGGGCAAGGCTTCTGCTGCGATGGCGCAGGCTCTTGAGGCCCACTACGCCGACTGGCCGGGCCGCTTGGAAGGCCTGGTGGTCACCCGCTACGGCTACGGTGCGCCGTGCACGCGCATCGAGATCGTTGAAGCCGCCCACCCAGTGCCCGATGAGGCAGGCCTGCGCGCCGCCCAGCGCATGCTGCAACTCGTGCAGGGTCTGAACCCGCATGACCTGGTGATCGCGCTGATTTCCGGCGGGGGCTCGGCCCTGCTGCCACTGCCGCTGCCTGGGCTCACGCTGGCCGACAAGCAGGTGGTCAACCGCGCGCTCCTGCAGTCCGGTGCCACCATCACCGAAATGAACACGGTTCGCCGGCACCTATCGGCCATCAAGGGCGGCCGTTTGGCCGCGGCCTGCCACCCAGCCCGCGTGGTCACGCTGATGATGAGCGATGTGCCCGGCGACCATGCCATCGACATCGCCTCTGGCCCCACGGTGCCCGACCCCAGCACCTGCCAGGATGCGCTCGAGCTCATCGATCGCTATCGCCTGAACCTGCCCGAACCCCTGAACACCGCCGTGCGCGACATCCTGGTGTCGGGGCGGGGGGAATCGGTCAAGCCGGGTGACCCGCGCCTGGCGCGGGCCGAGGCCCGACTGATTGCCGCCCCGCAGCAAGCCCTCGAAGCGGCGGCGTCGGTGGCGTTGGCCACGGGCCTGCCCGCCTTCATCCTGGGGGATTCGCTCGAGGGCGAGGCCCGCGATGTGGGACGCGTGCTCGGGGGCATGGCCCTGCAGGTGGCCCAGCGCGGTCAGCCCTTTCCCACGCCGTGCGTGCTGCTGTCCGGTGGCGAAACCACGGTCACCGTGCGCGGCGACGGCCGGGGCGGCCGCAACGTGGAGTGCCTGTTGAGCCTGGCCATCGCCACAGCCGGCCATTCCCGCATCTGGGGCCTGGCTGCCGACACGGACGGCGTCGATGGCCTGGAGGAGACCGCCGGCGCCACCTTCGGCCCCGACACGCTGGCGCGGGCCTGGTCGCGTGGCCTCAAACCCGCCGACAGCCTGGCCCGCAACGATGGCCACGGTTTCTTTGAAGCGTTGGGTGAGGCGGTGTTCACCGGCCCCACCCGCACCAATGTCAACGACTTCCGCGCCGTCCTGATCCGCTGACCGGGTGGGCTGCGCGGTGGCTCGGGCCATGGGCCCTGAACGCGCTGTCCACTCGAGATCGTGCGATGCTTGTGCCCATGCCACGCGACCCCGCTCAGCAAACCCGACGCGATCTGGCCGCCGCCTTTCGGCTGGCCGCGCTGCGCGGTTGGGACGACATCGTCTGGACGCACCTGTCGGCGGCCGTGCCCGGCGAGCCTGGCCACTACTTCATCAACCGCTTCGGCCTGCGCTTTTGCGAGGTCACACCGGCCAACCTGGTGAAGGTCGATGTGCAAGGCCGTGTGATTGATGGCTCGAACGCAGCGGTGAACCCCAGCGGCTTTGCCATCCACGGCTGCGTGCACGCGGCACGGTCCGATGCGGTGTGCGTCATCCACCTGCACACGCTGTGGGGGCAGACCCTGGCCGCGCGGCCCGAGGGCCTGCTGCCGTGTTCGCAACCGGCCCTGCGCCTGCACGGCCGCTTGGGACGGCATGCCTACGAGGGCTTGGCCTTCGATCAGGAAGAACGAACGCGCCTGGTGCAGGCCCTGGGCACACACGATGGCCTGATCCTTGAGAATCACGGCGTGCTGACCGTGGGCCGCACCGTGGCCGAGGCCTTCGTGCTGATGCACCTGCTCGAGCGCGCGGCCCAGGTGCAGCTGCAGGCGCAGGCCGCCGGCGCAGCGTTGGTGTGTGTACCCGCGGAGGTGATCGCCCGCACGCAAGCCCAATGGATGGGCGACGGCTCGGTGCCTGAGGGACAAGATGAATGGCCCGCCCTGCTGCGGCAGCTGCGCGACCAGGACCCCGATTTTTTTGGAGAAGAAGATGCCCCTGATCCGTGTTGAACTCTTCGAGGGCCGCACGCCCGAACAAAAGCGCGCGCTGGCGCAAGCGCTGACCGAGACCACGTGCCGCGTGCTGGGTGCCAAGCCCGAAGCCGTGGAGGTGATGTTCTTCGACATCGCCCGCCACGACTGGGCCACCGCCGGTGTGCTGTGGAGCGACAAGACGCCCGCGCCGCCGCCGGCGTCCACCTGAGCGGATGGGTTCGGCCGCGGCGGCTGCGCCGCTCAGGCGGCCAGCATGTCGTCGATCAGCTCCACCCAATGCTGCACCGGCGTGTCGGTTCCGCTTTGCAGGTGTTGGATGCAGCCGATGTTGGCCGAGACGATGGCCCGTGGCTTGAGCGCGCCCAGGTGCCCCAGCTTGCGGTCACGCAACTGGGTCGACAACTCGGGCTGCAGCACGGAATAGGTACCGGCTGAGCCGCAGCACAGGTGGCTTTCGCAAGCGGCCACCTCGATGGGAAGGCCCAGCGCCCGCAGCTGCGTTTCCACGCCCCCGCGAAGCTTCATGCCGTGCTGCAGGGTGCAGGGTGGGTGATAGGCGACCGTGCCACGACCGCCACCGGCGGCCACGCCGCCCTTGCCGCCGAGCAGCTTTTGCAGGCGGGGCATCAGCTCAGGCAGCAGTTCACTCAGGTCGCGGGTCTTCTCGCTGATCAGCTTGGCCCGTTCGGCGTACTCGGGGTCGTGCGCAAGGTGCTGCGCGTATTCCTTGACCGTGACGCCGCAGCCCGAGGCATTCATCACGATGGCCTCCACGGCGCCCGACTGCACCATCGACCACCAGGCGTCGATGTTGCGTCGCATGTCAGCCAGGCCGCCTTCATGGTCGTTGAGGTGGGCACGGATCGCGCCGCAGCACCCGGCACCTTCGGCCACCAGGGTCTGGATGCCGCAGGCGTCCAGCACGCGCGCCGTGGCGCTGTTGATGTTGGGCATCATGGCTGGCTGCACGCAACCGGCCAGCATCAGCACCTTGCGCGGATGCTGCCGGGTAGGCCACAGGCCCGCGCGGGGCGGTGTTGCGCCAGGCACCTTCTTCTTCAAGGAGTCCGGAAGCAAAGGCCTCACCATCTTGCCCATGGCCATCGCCGGCTTGAACAGGGGCGAGGTCAAGCCCTCCTTGAGCAGCCAGCGCACCGTCTTCTCGCGGCCTTGGCGCGGCACGCGTTCCTCCACGATGCCGCGACCTATCTCCACCAGCTGCCCGTACTGAACACCCGAGGGACAGGTGGTTTCGCAGTTGCGGCAGGTCAGGCAGCGGTCCAAGTGCAGCTGGGTCTTCTCGGTTACTGCCGCGCCTTCGAGCACCTGCTTGATCAGGTAGATGCGCCCGCGCGGACCATCGAGCTCGTCGCCCAGCAGTTGGTAGGTGGGGCAGGTGGCGGTGCAGAAGCCGCAATGCACGCACTTGCGCAGGATGGCCTCGGCAGCCTGGCCCTCGCGGGTGCCGGCGAATTCGGGGGCGAGATGGGTTTGCATGGCGCAGCGAAATCAGAATTCGGGATGCAGGCGGCCGCGGTTGAACAGGCCGTGGGGATCGAAGGCCGTCTTGAGTTGGCGGTGAATGCGCATCAGCACGGGGTCCAGATCGAGCGTCGTGCCCGAACGCGGGCCACGGAAAATCTGCGCATGGCCACTGGCCGCCCGCGCAGCCTTGAGCAGGGCCTGTTCCGTGGCGGTGTCGCCCGCAGCTGTCACCAGCCAGCGCTGGGCACCACCCCACTCGATCAGTGTGCCGCTGCCCAGCCCCTTTACACCCAGGGGCGCGGCGGTTTGGGGAACTGCGACTCGCCACAGGTGACCCGAGTGCTGAACCGCCTGCAAGGCCTCGGTGAAGAACTCGTCCTGTTGGTCGCGCAGTCCGGTCCAGAAGGCGGCGGCCATGTCGGCGGGAATCACCTCGCCGCCCAGCCGCTCACGGGCGGCCTGTACCGCGGCCCGCGCGCCTGACAGCCGCACCACCAACACACCGTCCCACCAGGCGCTGGCGTTGATGGGCAGGGGCTGTCCGCCCCATTCGTTCAGCCGCTGCAGCGCGGTGCGCTCGTCCACATCGAAGCGCAGCGTCATCACAGCCGGCGCCATCGGCAAGACCTTGATCGAGGCCTCCAACACCACGCCCAGCACGCCCATCGAGCCAGCCAGCAAGCGGGCCACGTCGTAGCCGGCCACGTTCTTCATCACCTGCCCGCCGAATGACATCACCTCGGCACGGCCGTTGAGCAGCGTGGCCCCGAGCATGTAGTCGCGTACGCCGCCAGCTGCCGCGCGCGAGGGCCCGGCCAGGCCGGCTGCCACCAGGCCACCGACCGTGCCACCGCCTTCGAAGCGAGGCGGCTCGAAGGCCAGGCATTGCCCTTTTTCGGCCAGCGCGGCTTCGAGCTCCGACAGCGGCGTGCCCGCCCGCGCGGTGATCACGAGTTCGCTGGGTTCGTAGCTGCTGATGCCCCGCAGCGCAGCGGTGCTCAGCACCTCGCCCTGCATCGGGCCACCCAGAAAGTCCTTGCTGCCCGAGCCCCGGATGCACAGCGCGCCGGCCGCCGGATCATCATCGCCCGCCGCCATTCGATCAGCGATGGTCGCGCGCACGCACTCCACCAATTCTTCCAGCGCCGCATCGCGCGGCGCCACTGCCGCGTCCTCCACCACGCTTTCCATCAGAAGCGCTCCAGTTCCGGGAAGGGCAGCAGCCCTTTCTTCACGTGCATCTTGCCGCCTTCGGCACAGCGCCTGAGCGTGGGGATCACCTTGCCGGGGTTGAGCAGGCCCACGGGGTCAAAGGCGCCCTTCACCCCGAACATCTGTTCGCGCTCCTGCGGTGAGAACTGCACGCACATGCTGCCCAGCTTTTCCACGCCCACGCCGTGTTCACCGGTGACCGTGCCGCCCATGCGCACGCTGGTCTCCAGGATGTCTGCACCGAACAATTCACAGCGGTGCAGTTGGTCCGGGTCGTTGGCATCGAACAGGATCAGTGGGTGAAGGTTGCCGTCGCCGGCGTGGAACACATTCAGGCAGCGCAGGCCGTATTGCTCTTCCATCTTGGCGATCGCCACCAGGATGTCGGCCAGGCGCTTGCGCGGTATGGTGGAGTCCATGCACATGTAGTCCGGGCTGATGCGCCCGCTGGCCGGGAAGGCGTTCTTGCGCCCGCTCCAGAACTTCAGGCGCTGGGCCTCGTCCTTGCTCACTTCCAGGCGCGTGGCGCCGCAGCCCGAGAGCACCTCCAGCATGCGGTCGACCTCTTCGGCCACCTCCTCGGGCGTGCCGTCGGCTTCGCACAGCAGGATGGCCTGCGCGTCCAGGTCATAGCCTGCGTGCACGAAGTCCTCGACGGCGGCAGTCATGGGCTTGTCCATCATCTCCAGGCCGGCGGGAATGATGCCGGCGGCGATCACCGCGGCGACGGCCTCACCGGCCCGTTGCACATCGTCGAAGCTGGCCATGATGCAGCGTGCCAGCTGCGGCTTGGGTACCAGCTTGACCACCACCTCGGTGGTCACGGCCAGCATGCCTTCGCTGCCCACGATCACACTGAGCAGGTCCAAGCCGGCCGCGTCCAGCGCGCGCGAGCCGAAGGTCACCGGCTCGCCTTCGATGGTGTAGCCGCGCACCTGCAGCACGTTGTGCACGGTCAGGCCGTACTTCAGGCAGTGCACGCCCCCGGAGTTCTCCGCCACATTGCCGCCGATCGTGCACGCGATCTGGCTGGACGGGTCGGGCGCGTAGTACAGGCCGTGGGGCGCGGCCGCTTCGCTGATGGCCAGGTTGCGCACCCCGCACTGCACGGTGGCCGTGCGCGATACCGGATCGACCTCCAGGATCTTGTTGAACTTGGCCAGCGACAGCGTCACACCGCGCTCGTGCGGCATGGCGCCACCCGACAGACCGGTGCCCGCACCGCGCGCCACCACCGGCACCTGCAGACGGTGGCAGGTGCGCAGCACCGCGGCCACCTGCTCCTCGGTTTCCGGCAGGGCCACACACAGGGGTTGCGCCCGGTAGGCGGTCAGGCCATCGCACTCATAGGGCACCACGTCTTCCTGTTGCCACAGCAGGGCGTGCGCGGGCAGCAGGCCGCGCAGGGCTTGCACCACTTCGGCTTGGCGCACGGTGCGAGGTGTGCTGTCTGCCGCGGCACCGGTAGAGGTTTCAGGCAAGGCCGCCAAGGCGCTGCCAGGCAGGGGGGCGTTCATGGGGTCAACACTCCAGACGGGCGTATCGGGTCGGGCACGGATGCGCCGACAGGTTCAATTTCGCAGGCAAGCCCGGTCGTAGGCCGGTTGCACAACCCACATCCTACGGCTCCCGCACAAAGACGGTGAGCACGCCGGTGTAGCCATACAGATGGTGATGGCCGATCTCGCCCGCGGCGAAGAATCCCACCAGTGGCACATCGCCCAGGGCATGCTGGATGATCTGCAGTTCCGCCGAGGGCCCACCGAAGTGTGCGCCACCACGGCCCGAGCAGCTGACGTAGAGCGCGCCGGCCACCCGTTGCACGGGGTCCAGCGGCTCGGAAACCGGCCCGGCGGCCACCGCCGGCAGTGTCTCGGCCAGTTCTTCGCGAATCTCGCTGCAGATGCGAACCAGGTCCCGACGCGCGGCCTCGACATCGCGGCGGCAGAACGCCAGGCGCATGCCGGGCTCCAGTTGGTCGGACACCGCGAATGCCTGTCGATTCGGGTCCAGCCCGATCAGATGGCGTACCCGCACATCGGGGCCGAAGTGGCGCCCGCGGGAAGAGGAGTCGCTTACCGCATCCACCGCCCTCAGACCGACCAGGGTCTGGCGCAGTGTGGGAATGGCGCGTCGCGGCTCACTCAGGTCCAGCTGCAGGTCTTCGGCCAGCACTTCCATGGCCGGCCGCCCGTCAAGCTCCAGCACAAGATGCTGTTCGCACTGCGTGACCTCACGCGAGGGCCCCACCGGTTGGGAGCCCTGCGTCACCCGTGAAATCAGGTGCACGTCGCGGCCGAAGGCCACGCCCGAAAGGCCGCCCTGGTAGGCCCCATCGGCGAGTTGCCAACTGGCGCCGCGCGACGCGGTGAGGCCGCCGAAGAGGTAGCCCGATCCGGTGCGGTCGCTCATCTCAGCGATGAGTTCAGGCAAGTCCGGCGTGGCCGGGTCGGCGTGCACCAGAGCGGTCCAGGCCTCGATGCTGTTCAGCGGCCGTGCACCGGAAAACACCCGGAACCGGCCGTGCGGCACCGCACCCAGCATCAGCACCAGCGCGGGTTCATCGAAATACTCCACCCCCGACGCGGCCACACCCACACCCACGGTACCCACCCAACTCACACCGGGCCAGTTCGCCTGCAGGGCTTCCAGCAACTCGGCGGCATGTGGGCTGTAGTGGTCGGTCAGGTAGGCAAAGCCCAAGGTGGCCGCGCTGGGCCCGGCCTCCCCCCACAGACGCGCCTTCTGGGCCTGCAGTTGTGCCTCCCCCAGGGCCAGGGCCATGCGCCAGTCCGGGTGGGTGGCGTGAGCGTGGAGGAACGGTTGCATGGCCCCTAGTGTGCGCCCGAAACGAAGGACTCGGTAGCCGCGGGGGTACGCAAGCCGGTGGGCCCAGACCTTATTGGGGGCCGCGGGAGCCACGGGCGCCCCGCCCCCCGGGTTTGGAATTGGCCTTGGCGCGACTGCTTCCGCTGCCGTTGCCGCTGGTGCTGGTGCCGGTATTGGTGCTGCGCTGGGCGCTGTTGCCGCCCTGGCGGCCGGCGCTGTGTGCCGGGCTCGATGCCTTGCCGGCCGAGGACGCACCGGGTGCTGCGGCCATGGCCTGTGCCGCCAGCGATTGGAACTGTGCGGTCAGGTCGCCCCACCACTTCATCGGATCCACCAGGCCGGCACCCGCGCGGGCAGTAGCGCCAGGCGCTGCACCACCGGCGGCCGTGCCGGGCGACGGGCCAGCGCTACCCGGGGGGGCCATGGCACCCAGCACCTGCTGAAGATCGGGCATCGGCACATTCATGCTGCGCAGGGTGCTGAGCGTCATCTTCTGCACTTCCAGGGCCTGAATGGTCGCGCCCAACATCCGCGCGTTCTGCTCAAGCCAGAACTGGACGGTTCGCAATTCCTCGATGCGTTTTTCCAACTCCTCGGGGTCGAGCGTGGGGGCCACCCACGGCTTGAATCCGCCCAGGCCGGCTTGGCCGGCCAAGTTCTTCAGGAAATCGAAACCAGGAATCAGCGGGGGGGGCGAATGATCCGATTGCATGGGGCTACCTTTTCCATCCGATGGGGGAATGACGCGCGTGCAGCGCCTTTCGACAATCAGGGGAGGGTACCTGAAAGGCAGGTTCATGCAGAAGGGGGTGGGTGCGGCTGCGCATCGATGGCACCAGCGCTGTGGCTGGCTGTGGGCCGTGCCGGCGGCCCTGCTCTTGCACCTTTTGGTGCTGGGTGCTTTGGGTGGGCCTTTCCCGCACAGCGCGGGGGGCCTGCGTCAGGCCAGGTCCGGCGAGCAGCCGCTGGCCCTGTGGGTGCGTTTGCAGGCAGCGCCTCCACGGGTGCTCACCCACGATGCGCTTGCACAGCCAGGCGCTTCAAACCTTGCGGGGACCGACACCGCCATGGAGCAAGCCACCGGTCAGGCCGTTGAACAGGCCACCGAGGCGCAGCAAGGCCCAAGCGGCGCGGTGGCCCAAGATCCCGCCACGCCGCCTGTCATCGGGTCCTCAGCTGACGTCGCGGGAGCGGCGCGGCCCGTGCTGGCCTCGCGGGCCCCGCCCAACTTCCATCAGGCGCTGCAGGTGCGCCGCGGCGCACAAAGCGGGCACGGCCTTTGGTCATGGTCGATGGACGCCGGTCGCTACCGAACCGAGTTGAACGCGCAGCTCGGTGAGCCGCAGGGTGCCCGCGCGCCCTCGTCGCTGAACTGGAGCAGTCGTGGCGGGTGGGACAAACATGGTGTGGCGCCGGAGCGCTTTCTGACCCAGCCGTCGCGGGGTGGCGCACGTGCCGTGAACTTTCAACGCGACACCGGTCGCGTGTCCTATTCAGGCCCGACCGGCCAGTCGGCACTGGTCCCCGGCGCGCAAGACCGCTTGAGCTGGTTGGTGCAACTGCTGGCCCTTGTGCAGGCGCACCCCCCGGGGCAGGGCCTTCCGGCCGAACTGCCGCTGTGGGTGGCCGGCCCGCAGGGCGACGGCGGCGACTGGTGGTTCCAGGTGCAATGGGAACCGGCCACACAGTGCTGGCGCTTCACCCGGCGCGCCGATCGACGCTACGACGTCCAGGTCCAGGCCTGGGTGGCCGGCGCCGGCGGACCGCAGGCCCGCCTGGTGAGGCTGGAAATGGGGCACGAGGGCAGCCGGCAAGCACCCTGGCTGTTGATGGATGCCGAGCAACCTGCGGCCTGTGGACACGCCCCGTGACCCGCCGGGCCCGCGCCTGGCCCCGGCCTTGCCCGGACGGCCCACCTAAAATCGCGGCCCATGAAACCCATCGCCTACACCCGCGCCCAAGCGCTGCCCAGCCTGTTGCAGCAGCGCATCGTCATCATCGATGGTGCGATGGGAACGATGATCCAGCAGTGGAAGCTCACCGAAGCCGATTACCGCGGCACCCGCTTTGCCGACCACCGCAGCGACCTCAAGGGCAACAACGAACTGTTGCAGCTCACGCGGCCCGATGTGATCGAGTCCATCCACAACCAGTACCTGGCGGCCGGCGCCGACCTGATTGAGACCAACACCTTCGGGGCCACGTCGGTGGCCCAGGAAGACTATGGGCTGGCCAGCGTGGCCCGCGAGATGAATGTGGAGGCCGCTCGCATCGCCGTCCGCGCCGCGCGCGCGCACGCCACACCGGATAGGCCGCGCTTTGTCGCCGGCGCCCTGGGCCCCACGCCGCGTACCGCCAGCATTTCGCCGGATGTGAACGACCCGGGTGCCCGCAACGTGCACTTCGATGAACTCCGTGCGGCCTACCGCGAACAGGCCGAAGGCTTGCTCGAAGGCGGCGCCGACCTGTTCCTGGTCGAGACCATCTTCGACACCCTCAACGCCAAGGCGGCCATCTTTGCGCTGGACGAGCTCATGGAGGACAGCGGCGAGCGGCTGCCCGTGATCCTGTCGGGAACGGTGACCGACGCCTCGGGCCGGATCCTGTCCGGGCAGACCGTCGGCGCGTTCTGGCACTCCGTCCGCCACGCGCGGCCGCTGGCCGTGGGGCTGAACTGCGCCTTGGGGGCGGCCCTCATGCGGCCTTACATCGAGGAGCTGGCCAAGCTCGCCGACGACACCTACATCAGCTGCTACCCGAACGCGGGCCTGCCCAACCCCATGAGCGACACCGGCTTCGACGAGACGCCCGACATCACGGCGGGCCTGATGGAAGAGTTCGCACGCAGCGGCTTCCTCAAAATCGCCGGCGGGCGGTGCGGGACCCCCCCCCCGC
>Ga0082207_1000162_pt1 | contig 38275 bp, 32 predicted proteins | sample LakMenEpi10Aug09_FD_71540 | JGI IMG/M metagenome (GOLD analysis project Ga0082207, IMG submission 71540) | reverse complement strand
GCACCACAGCCATCAGGCGGTCGTCAGCGCCGCCCCCCCGCCGGAGCACCGTAAGCGCAGCGCCCCTCCGGTCGGATAAATCGTCTGTCCCCCTCTTCGATCCCGGAGGGATCACAGCCATTAGCCGGTGGTAAGCGAAGCGCCACCTCCGGATCACGGTAAGCGCAGCGCCACCTCCGGATCACCGTAAACGCATCGCCACCGCCGGTCGGATAAATAAATCGACCGTCCCCCTCTTCGATCCCGGAGGGATCCAAGCCATTAGCCGGTGGTAAGCGCAGCGCCACCTCCGGTACGCTACATAGCGAACCAGAGAGAACATCATCGTGCGAAAACATATCTTGACGAGTATATCGAATTCCCAAACAAAGCCGGGGTGGATTATGCCCCCAGATATCTCCATTGAAACTCGTATTCCCTTCCATTTCCTCACGCAATCGGAAATTGCGCTTCGCTTACCCACCGGAGTTGGCGCTTCGCTTACCTCCGGCTAATGGCCGTGATCCCTCCGGGATCGGTGCGCCGAAAACCGCAGGTCTTTGGGGCAATTAAACTTTGATTCCCACTCGGAGAGCCAACAGGTGATTTAGAATACAAAAACGATCATTCTTCCCTCGCCGATCCGACCTAGCCCCATGTACAACTCCGCTTCTCCCCTACCCATTCTTAAAACTCGTCCAGAAGAGGCCCACAAAGGGGACTTCGGCCACGCACTCCTCGTCGGCGGTGGACCTGGTATGTCCGGTGCGATCTGCCTTGCAACCCTAGCCGCCCTGCGATGCGGCGCTGGACGGACCACCGTAGCTGCCCGTTCTCACACACGCCAAATCGTCCAAACGACCACTCCTTGTGCCATGACCATGCCCCTCGAGGAGGTTTCCCAAGGATACCTAGCCGATTCCTCAGCGAAAATCTTGCTCGGCAAATATTCGCCAGGGACCGTCCTGGGCATCGGTCCGGGCTTGGGGCGTGAATCAAGCCAGGACCGAATGGTCGTCGAACTATTCAAAAGCTGGCCAGGAACCGCTGTCTTCGATGCCGATGCCCTCAATGCGATCTCCGAGAGCACCTTCGGGTGGAGCTCGACTGCGACTCCCTGCGGCTCTCGGATCCTTACTCCTCACCCGGGCGAATGGGCTCGACTATCGAACATCCAAGCCGATGAGCCCGAGGAACAACAGCGCGCGGCCGTCGAACTGGCCAACAAGTCTCAATCGATCATTGTTTTGAAGGGACATCAAACTCTTGTGACCGACGGGCAACGCCAATATCGCAACAGCACTGGCAACCCTAGTCTTGCCGTCGGAGGGAGCGGCGATGTGCTCACCGGGATGATCGTCGCGTTGGTCTGCCAAGGACTTACGTCCTACGATGCGTCCGTTCTGGCCGTGTACCTGCATGGATTGGCCGGGGATATTGCCCACCGACAACTCGGTACCCCGAGCACCCTGGGCACCGACCTGATCGATGCTCTCCCCGCTGCGTTTCGCCAATACCGCGCAGCGCATAGCTAAGCTATTCTTCGAAAAAAATTGCGTCCTATCCAAAAAAGGTTTATTCTCACACGGGCGATACCGAGGATGCCCTGGCCAGCCACCAAGTCTCCGATCGGCTCAAACGGCTGACCCGTTTCGAGACCCAAAACAACCCATCATCGGTAGAGCAACGAACCGATTCGGACCATCGTCGAACCATGCTCGATGGCGATCTGAAAATCGTCACTCATCCCCATCGATAATTCTGGCAGCGGAATACCAAAGTCCACCTGCCAACGGTCCCGCAGGTGCCTCAGTCGCTCGAACTCCCGATGCGTCTGGTCCACGTCTCCTTGAAGGGAACTCATCCCCATGAGACCGCAAAGATCCAACCGCTGCTGCCAAAGCGGAGTCGATAGGTATTTGTGCAACACCTGCTGAGCCTCCTCGGGGCTCAAACCGGTCTTGGTGCTGTCCTCGGTCACGTTGAGCTCCAGGAGGATCCGAAGCCGTTGGCCCTGCCCCCCGGATTCGAGAACCACATCCTTGGCCATTTGCTCGCCGAGCCGCTCGGAGTCCATCGCGTGCATCATCCAGAGCAACGGGATTGTCCGAGGCGATTTGTTCCGCTGCAGATGGCCGATCATGTGCCAACGCACGCTAGGGTCGACTCGGGTCGCTTTTTCCCAAAGAACCTGCGGTCGATTTTCGGCCAAATCCGAGCATCCGAGCCGAATCAGCTCGTTGCAGGTCTGGACTCCGACCGTTTTGGTCACGGCCACCAGCGTTACTTCGGAGGGCTTTCGCTGCGCTTTTTGACAAGCTTGATCGATCTGCAAGCGAACCAATTCCAGGTTTTTTGCGAGGCGCTCGGTGTCCAAAGATTCCTCAAAGTCCGGATTTAACGCCATGTTGGTTCCCCGAAGAGGATCTTTCCGCAATCCGATTGCAAATAGAACTGGTTTGTGTACAATGCCAGTGACGATCACAGGATCGAGACTGCCATAGAATACCGCGAGAGATACCCCTAGAGTGCATTGGACCAAGGTCGATGGGTAATTGGAAGGATCGATTGGGAATTTTCGCTTCGGCAACTTGTGCCGTCCACTGCGCTGCGACCCCGGTGCTGCTGGCGACCCTTCCTGCTTTGAAATTCACCGAGTGGATGGCAAGCCCGCTGTTTCATCAGATCGCCGCAGTGGCTTGCTGCAGTATCGTCGCGGTCGCGATTTGGCCATCGTTTGTCAAGTTCCGCGACTACCGGATCTTGTCCCTCTCGAGCTTGGGCCTGGGACTTATCCTAAGCGCCGCGTTCGTTTTGCCTGACGAATGCTGCTCGAAGGAACTTCCAAGCGGCCAGTCGTTAGCCCTTGTCTCCGATTCCCATGTCTCCAAGACCAGCGAGTCGGCTGATTGTTGCAGTGAAAGCTGCTGCAAGAAAGAGGTCCAAGTCGCCCTGAAGCATGAGCATGACCATACCCATGCGCACGACCATGAACATGCACACGACCACGACCACGACCACGACCATGCTCACGGGCAGAGCCCAACGATGCAACTCGCGGGGATCGGATCCTTTCAACCGTGGATGACGCCCTTAGGGGGCGTGTTTTTGATGTTTGCCCACGGATTGAATCTTCGGTTGAATCTCCGGGGCCGCAAATGCACTTCCGCCGGTTGCTCCGATACCGATTGCTAGATCGGCAGGTTCGGAGTGTTCGGTGGTTGCTGTCTTTAACCACGGAAAACACGGAATACACGGAAAGGAATCGTCGCACGGTTATGCCTTGCTTCCGTGTGTTCGGAGTGTTCGGTGGTTGCTGTCTTTAACCACGGAAAACACGGAATACACGGAAGGGAATCGTCGCACGGTTATGCCTTACTTCCGTGTGTTCGGAGTGTTCAGTGGTTGCTGTTTTTTTAACCACGGACAACACGGAACACACGGAAAGGAATCGTCACACGGTTATGCCTTGCTTCCGTGTGTTCGGAGTGTTCGGTGGTTGCTTGTTTTTTTAACCACGGAAAACACGGAACACACGGAAGGGAATCGTCGCACGGTTATGCCTTGCTTCCGTGTGTTCGGAGTGTTCAGTGGTTGCTTGTTTTCCGAGCTAGAAGACCCGATCGGGTCGCGCATTGTTCGACCAGTGTTGGCTCGGGTCGCTACCCCGCACGTGGATCCCTTTCTCGTTCCATTGCATCCCGGCTCGAACGCTTGCGGCACAGAACCGCAGCGTCAAACCACACCTTCTGCGAGGCGAGAGGTTCGCTTCGGATCCATGGAGCAACAGATCGCTATGGATCGAGACCTGTCCGGCTTTGAGCACATCGTAGACGACTTGGCCGTATTGCTCGGCGTTGTCGATCGATTGGTTCAGCACGTTGTGTTCGGCACTGTCGCTTTCGCGGTAGGTCATGTGTCCGAAATGGTGGGAACCCGCGATGAACTTCATGCACGCATTTTCCACGTCTGCATCGTCGACGGCTAGCCACACGGTGGCGGCTTTGGAGGGAGACAAAGGCCAGTAGCTGGCGTCTTGGTGCCAAGCGACCATTTTTCCATCGTGAGGCATTTTGCAAAAGAAGTGCGAGCCCCAAGCGATGACGTCTTGGCCCAAAAGGTCCGAGACATAATCGACGATTCTGCGGTCGGTGAGGATATCGTAGACCGGACCGTACTTGAGGTGGGCCGAAGAGATCGAGTAGCTGTTGCCACCTTCGGCGACGACCTTCTCGAGCAGTTCGTCAAAGTACTTGCGGATCGATTGGATCTCGCTCGGGGAGTAGACGTCCAGTGGAGCGATGAATCCCTGAGTATTGTAGTGGTCGATCTGCTGGCTCGTTAAGGTCTTCGGAGCGTTGTTTTCGACCGGATAGAAGTTCAGGTCCCGACCCATGGCTTGAAGCGATTGGGCGTCGGGTGTGATGCTGAATTTGCTCATGGAACCAGTGTGCTTTCGAGAGGGAATGTAAGTGGATGCAGATGGATCTCAGGCAAGTAAACCTCGGGCAAGTAAACCTCAGGCGATCGATTCGCTGATCATTGTGAGCCAGCCGAGTGGACTCTACAAGTCCTGGCGGTACAACAGCCAGCAGCTTACCGAGAGCATCACAGCGATAAAAATGCCATTGCTCCAGATGGGCTGCCAAGGGTCCGAGACGACCTGGGGCATATCCAAGTCGGCTCGATCGATGGCGCTGATTTTGTTTTCGGGATTTCTCAGAACGTATTGGATCGTCTCTTGGATCGCCGAAGGCTTGGGATTGACCAAGTAGAACGGGTTGATCAGGTAGTCGTAGAGAAACTCAGGAGTCGTTCGGCTCGGACGATAGGCTTTTTCGGAGCGGGTCAATTGATTGTCCCAAACATCGAGTTGTTTGACATGGTGAGCCACCCACAATCGGCCCGTCTTGTCGAAAGCCATCGAAGAGATGTTTCCTTGGCCATAGAGATTCGGTGCGGTGAGATTCACTGGCAGTGGACCATTTGGGTTGCTGCTCAGGACCCAGAGGCGGCCGTCGAGCTCCAAGAGTGCGACTCTGCCATCGTCGCATTGCGCGGTGCGCTTGATCGTCTTTGGGCCAATAGCCTCGAGGATACCAACCTTTTCCATCCGATCGATGTCGACCAATATAGGGGTCGTCGTATCGGGGCATACGATCGCGATACGACCGCATACGACAAGGTTCACCACGGTCTCGGCGGGGATATCCAGATCGATGCTGTTTTGCTTCTGAAGTTTCTTGCCGTCGAAATCCAATCGGACCAATTTTCCTTTGGACGCCAGAACGACCGAGTCGCTCCCTGGAACGATGTTCGCAGCGATCGGTCGGCGGTAGTCCCAATCGGCATCGGTGATTTTCTTATGCGCTTCGGTCGCTTGGGGCAATTTCAGATCGAATCCCAACACCGAGATCTTTTGTTGATCGGCTTTGGCGGCCGACTCTCGATCGAACCAAAAAAGTCCATCGGCAGTCAGGGACAAAAACGAATCTCTCCAGGGGAGAATCTCGGAGGTGCCATTGGGCAACTCCGGGGCCGTATCGAGTCTTGAGTCGTCCCACAGGTTGCGAGTTTTTTTCTTGGCCGTCTCTGTCTCGCTAGTCGCTGGGATATCCGCTGCTGGGATATCCGTCGCCTCGGATGCTTTGCCCGATAGTGCCGGGAGTTTCAGTTCCGGCAGCTTCACGATATCGAGTCTTGGCGAGTCGTTGCCGCCCAAGCCGAAGGGGACAAAGCGAGTGCGTCCGAAGTAGAGGATGCCTTGCTGGGTATCCATGATCGGTCCGAGGACACGCTGGCCGTTGACTTCGCCGAAGCCGACTTGCCATGTATTGAGGGGCTCGTTCCAAAACAGCAATCGACCTTGTTGGTTGGCCACGATGGGGGTATCGCCAACGGCGACGATCGATTGGATTGTCGGTGGGCCTTTGAGGAAGCCTTCGGCAAAACCGCGGACTACCCCGACGGTAAAGCAGAGTCCCCAGAACAAGGCCGTGAGAACGACGCAGATGATGGGGTTTTTCCAAACGAGCCCTACCAAAGCAGAGACCGAATAGAAGATCATGAAGGAAAAAATAAAGAGCGGGATGCACCAGAGGATGCCTCGGTTCCAGATTCCTAGTTGTATTCCGGCGTAGAAGTACAGGCCGACCAAAAAGACCCCGACGTTCATCGCGACAAAAATGCAGCCGCCTAGGTATTTGCTCAAAAACAGCAAGCTTCGAGACAGGGGCTTGCTCAAGAGTAGGTGGAGCGAGCCGGTTTGGAACATATCGGGAATCATCGGCGCGGTCACGACGATGGCGACCATCATGGCGATTTGGCCCAGGCCGAGCCACATGATGAATGGGAACAAGGTCGCTTCGATGAAGGGCCGAATCTGCCTCAGGGTAAAGGGGAGCGGATCCATGAACCTCATGCCCGCGTAAGTGATCCAGGTGGCTTGTCCGCTTGCCGATCGGATCGAACCCGGGAATGCCAAGTCGATGAGCCTGCGGTTGAGTTTCTGGAGTTCCGCTGGGTTCTTTGACTTGTCCTCGATGAGTTCCTTGAGTTCCTCGCGTCGCTCGGCCGTGGGCCAATCTTCTTTTTCGTACAGGTCCTCGCGGCCAAGCAATTCGTTGAGCGAAGCGACAAGCTGCCCGACCGGGACTCGTTTCTGCGTTCGCAACCGATCCTTCAAGGTCCCTTGGAGGTCTTCGTCGAGCTTCTCGTACACGGCGCGTTGGGCTCGGGTCCCTCGCCCTGCGGTGGCTTGGGCTAGCTGATCGAGAATTGCTCGGGCGTTGGTAAGGTCCGAGGAACTGATCCGATACGTTTCTTCTTCGGACATCGAAAGTGGAAATAACGCGATGAGGATCAACAGCCAACCGGCCATGAGAATCCAGAGCACGCGCGATCGGACCGATTCGATCAAGCTATCGTAGAGAACGGCAATGTAGGGCTTCATGACTTGGCTGCTCCGACGATATTCATAAAGACCTGTTCAAGACTAGGACGGGCTCGCTCCATCCGCAGGATACTCAACTCGGCGTTTCGAAGCCCATCGACCAATCGGTCCACACCGGCTTGGTCGATCTTCTCGACAGCGATGCGACTTAGGCTCTGGTCGTTGAGTCCACCGAAGTCGATCGTTTCGACAAGTCCACCGGCTGGGACAATCGACAACGCACGGATGCGATCGGGCGATGCGAAAACTTCCAGTTTGAGACTTCCGGCTTGTTCATCGCTGTGGCTACGTATCAGTTCATCGATCGTTCCGATGCCGCGCAGTCGGCCCAGGGCCATGATCGCAACGCGGTCGCAGATCAGTTCGACTTCTTGCAGGATATGGCTGTTGAGAAAGACCGTCTTGCCACGCTGCTTGAGTTTGTCGAGCACATCGCGGATTTGCGAGCGTCCCATGGGATCGAGGCCGTCGGTCGGTTCGTCGAGGATTAGTAAGTCTGGGTCGTGCAACATCGCTTGGGCCAGTCCAAGCCGCTGGCGCATCCCTTTGGAGTAGCGACGGACGGCTTCATTCTGACGTCCTTGCAAACTGACCAAGTCAAAAAGTTCGTTTTCACGGGCCGCGATTTGCGAGTCGCTCATCTCGCTCAAGCGACCGTAGAAGTACAGGGCGCTTCGCCCGGTGTGGTGTCTTGGGAAGACCAAGTTCTCCGGCAGGTATCCGATCTTGCGGCGGGCGGCTTTGCTGCCGGCCGGTTGCTTCAAGACCTCGGCGACCCCTTGAGTCGGGTGCAGGATCCCAAGAAGGACTTTGATCAGCGTCGTTTTGCCAGCTCCGTTGGGACCGAGCAATCCAAAGACTTCACCGCTGCGAACCTGCAACGAGACATCCTTGAGCGCAGGGTGCAGCCGAGGAAAGACGATACCTTCGCGGTAGGTTTTGGAGAGTTGTTGAACATCAATCGCCAAGAGCTTGGTCGACGTGGAGACCATAAGTTACAAGAATCGTTGAGGTGTTTCTAAATTCCGGGGATTTGCCTAAGAACACTCCAGACATTCCAGAGCGATCATGAGCACTCCGGTGCCCTGCTGGGATGACCTGATCGATGGAATTCGTTCCAATACTTTACATCTTGGAAGACGGCAGAGTACGGGATCGGTAATTTATCTTGGTTTCCAGGCGCAATTTCAACCCTCAAAATCAAACTTCAAAATCGACCGATGTGGATTTTCTTGGTAAAATCGAGCCCCACGCCCAGTCGGTGCACTCGCACCTGTTGCCCCATCGGTCCTTCTAACCCCACCTTGCTATCCGCTATGATTCAAACTCTCCGTCACGTATTTGCTTGGGTTTCCCCGGCATTGCTCGCCGTCTCGATGGCCCAAGCCGCAGAACCTGTGGCGCTCTTTAACGGCAAAGACCTAAGCGGCTGGCACGGTCGCCCCACGGTCGACCCTCGCAAATGGGAATCGACTCCCGAAGCCGATAAAGTCAAATGGAACCAGGAAGTCGCAGACCATTGGAAAATCGAAGGCAACGAAATCATCAACGATGGAAAAGGGGCTTACCTCTCGACCAACGCTGACTACGGAGATTTTGAGCTCTCGCTCGATTACAAAATCGCCAAGGATTGTGACTCGGGTATCTACCTCCGAGGCATCCCTCAAGTCCAAATCTGGGATCCCGATGCAGAGAACAATCGCAGGAACGGAAACGAAAAGGGGAGCGGTGGCCTGTGGAATAACCCCGCGGGTTGGACCGGCAAGGACCCGATGGTCCGGGCCGATAACCCCATCGGCCAATGGAACACCATGAAGATGCGTTTGGTCGGAGAACGCTGCTGGGTTTGGCTCAACGGCAAAGCGGTCGTCGCCGATGCCCGGTTGCACGATTTCTTCGCCCCAGGCCAACCCTTGATCCAACGCGGACCGATCCAACTCCAGACCCACGGAGGCGAAATCCGTTTCCGCAATATCACGATCCAAGAATACTCCGACACCCAAGCCAACGAGATTCTCCACAAAGCCGAATCCGAAGCGATCCAGAAGAATGCTTCGAAGTTCAACGTTCTTTTCAACGGCACGGACTTGTCCGGCTGGAAAGGTGCCACTGGAAACTACACCGTCAGCGAAGGTGCCATCCAATGCATGCAAGGCAAGGGAGGAGTTTTGTACACCGAAAAAAGCTACGGCGACTTCGTCTTCCGCTTCGATTTCCAATTGCCACCTGCTGGTAACAACGGGATTGCAATCCGCTACCCAAGCGTCGAGGAAATCGAACAACTCCCCAAAGACCTTCGGCACGGCGATGCCGCTTATGTCGGCATGACCGAACTGCAAGTCCTCGATGATGGGCACGCAAATTACAAAACCATCGACCCGCGACAAGCCCACGGCAGCGCCTACGGCATGGCAGCGGCCAAGCGAGGTTATTTGCGCCCCACCGGACAATGGAACCACGAACGGATCGAAGTCACCGGATCGAAGATTGTCGTCGAACTCAACGGCACTCGAATCCTCGATACCGACTTGGCTACCATCAGCGAATTCATGGCCAACACGCCTCACCCGGGCAAGGACCGAGCCAGCGGCCACATCGGCTTTGCTGGCCACTCCGATCCTGTGAAGTTCCGCAGCATCGAAGTTTTGCCCCTGGGCAACTGATTCGAAATCCATCCTCGCTAAGTCTACCGGGCCCGATGTCGGTCGCTTTTTTACTCGTTACGAAAGGTCTCGTCTTGAATCGCAGAATCCTAAGACGCCATGTGGCTATCGGCTGCATGGCCGTCTCGCTGGTCGTTTGCTCTTTGCAAACGGCTCGGTCCCAAGAGACCAAGGCTTCGGCCGAGGAACTTCAACTCCTGGTCCCCGAGTCGGTCGCTACAACCCAGGAGCAGATGCGCCCTTACGTCGAACGCATCGAACACTCGCCTGCGAAAATCGAGATGCTGCCGATCCCCGGCGGAAGCTTCGCGATGGGCACGGCCGAATCCGAGACAGGCCGTAAGGCCGACGAAGGCCCGGTGCACGAAGTTCAGGTCGGTCCATTTTGGATGGCCAAATTCGAAGTCACTTGGGACTCCTACGATGTTTGGATGTCTGACCTGGACGTTTTTTACCGCGAGGTCAATAAAGTCCAAGCCACCAAGCGGGACGAACTGGCCGACGAATTCCAAAAAAGCCAGCCGACCAAGCCCTATACCGACATGACCTTCGGGATGGGTAAGCACGGATATCCAGCCATCTGCATGACCCAGCACGCCGCGCGAACCTTCTGCAAGTGGCTTTCTCGCAAAACCGGACGGTACTACCGCCTGCCCACCGAAGCCGAGTGGGAATACGCTTGCCGAGCCGGTACCAAGGACGCTTATTCGTTCGGATCGGATCCGGCCGAACTAGAAAACTACGCTTGGTTTCTCGACAACGCAGGCGAAGGCTACCACAAGGTCGGGCTCAAGAAGCCTAATCCGTGGGGATTGCACGATATGCACGGGAACGTTGCCGAGTGGGTGCTCGATCAGCACTTGCCCGAAGGCTTCCCGGCAGATTTGCCCAAGGAGAATCCGTTGCTGGTCCCCAAGACCCTGTATCCTCGAGTCGTTCGGGGGGGTGGATGGAACCAGGATGCCCAGGCATTGCGAAGCGGATCGCGCGAAGGCTCCACCGAGGATTGGATCGCACAAGACCCACAGTCACCGGTGAGCATTTGGTATTTGACCGACGCACTGCATGTCGGGTTCCGGATCGTTCGACCTCTGAACGAACCGACCGAAGAAGAAAAAAACAAATTCTGGGAGTACTCCGAACCGATCCAAAAGGAACGCGCTGTACCCCTCGAACGCTAAAACGTTACCTTCCTACCACTTCCTCCATTTCTATTCTTGAATCCCTTACGGATTGAATCCTTCCAAATTCGGAGCCTTGCTATGAACCTTGAAAACAACCCTGCTGCGTCTTCGGCTAGCCGAAGAAACTTTATGAAGACCTCCACAAGCTTGGCTGCCGCCGCAGGCTTGACCTCGACCCTCTCCCGCTCGGTCCATGCGGCCGAAGACAACAAGATTCGTGTGGCGCTGATCGGTTGCGGGGGGCGTGGTACCGGGGCGGCTGAAAACGCACTCCAAGTCGACAACGGCGAAATCGAGCTCGTCGCCATGGCCGACGTCTTCGAAAATCGACTCTCCAGCAGCTACTCGCGACTCAAAGAAAATCATCCCAAGAAGGTCGATGTGCCCAAGGAACGGCAGTTCGTGAGCTTCGATGGATACAAGCAAGCGATGGATACCCTGCGTCCTGGCGACGTGGCGATCTTGACCACTCCACCTGCGTTTCGCTGGGTGATGTTCAAGTACGCCATCGAGAAGGGACTCAACGTCTTTATGGAGAAGCCCGTGACCGTCGATGGTCCTGCGAGCCGCAAGATGTTCGAGTTGGGCAAGCTCTCGGTCGAACGGAATTTGAAAGTCGGCGTTGGCCTCATGTGCCGACACTGCATCGTGCGCGGAGAGTTGCTCGATAGGATTCGCAACGGCGAGATCGGCGATCTGCTCATGCTCAGAGCCTACCGGATGGCCGGTCCAACCGGCTCGGCTGCTGCGACCAAACAACCCGAGGACATGAAGAGCGAACTGCTCTACCAACTGAGCCGATTCCACGGATTCCTTTGGGCCAGCGGCGGCGCTGTCAGCGACTTCTTGATCCACAACATCGACGAATGCTGCTGGATGAAGGAAGACTGGCCGGTCAATGCTGTAGCTTCCGGAGGAAGGCACTATCGAAACGATTGCGTCGACCAGAACTTTGATTCCTATTCGATCGAGTACACGTTTGCTGACGGCACCAAGATGTTCGTCAATGGGCGCACGATTCCAGGTTGCCACAACGAGTTTGCCAGCTATGCCCACGGAACCAAGGGTAGCGCGGTGATCTCGGCATCGGGCCACTCGCCGGCCAAGTGCAGGATTTACCAAGGTCAGAACATGACCCGCAACAATATCCTTTGGGAGGGGCCAAAGTCCGAGCCGAACCCTTATCAGCTCGAATGGAACGATCTGATCAATGCCATCCGCAAGGATATGCCTTACAACGAGGTCGAGCGAGGGGTCAAAGCAAGCGTGGTAACGAGCATGGGACGAATGGCGGCTCACACCGGCGTGAAGGTGACTTATGACGAAATGCTCAATTGCGAGCACGAGTTTGCACCGGGTCTCGAGACGATGAGCTTCGATAGCCCAGCACCGGTCCGAGCCAACGCACAAGGCATCTATCCGGTGCCTCAGCCAGGGATCCTAACGACCCGCGAATACGGCGATTCTTAGGTAGTTTGGGGGCACAGCCCCTCATCTCCCGCCCACAGCCCCAAAGGGGCATAATGAGATAGCCCAGGGCGTTGCTCTGGGCTATACTGCAAAGATACAGATATCATCCATGCGATAATTGCATGAATAGCCGTTCAGTTTTCAAGTCTTGTAAATCGCTCGACGTAACGCTCTTCGATCTTGCAACCCGACTTGAGTGTTCTAAAGTAAATCACAATTTGCAAACGGTTGCAGACATACTCGATGACGGCACTCACCTCTTCGTCCGTATCGATAGGTAACGTTGGCAGATGATACCATTGGATCGGGATCTCGCCCTCGGGAGCACAATGATTCGTGTGCATCAGTGTTTCCCTATCTTCCCTCTGAAAGCCCCTTTGGAACACCGCCTACCCCTCTACTTCTGTTCCTGCACGATCGCCTTGCCATACTCGTCGAGCTTGATGTCGGCCACGGCCGTCTTGTGCCTGGCCACATGAAGCAGATCCGTGTAGATCGGATCGGCTTGCGACTTTTGAATCGAAGCGACCGCCGATGCGACCTCTTTGAGGTACCTCAAAAACACATTCCGTCGATTTCCTTGCGCGGCAATCGCCTGACGCTTTCTCAAAAAGCTCGCCAAAGAACGGCCGATGTACTGGATACCAAGCCGGAGCTCTTTTTCCAGTTCGGGCGTCGTAGCGATCGCTTCTTTCGATTCGCTCGTAAAGGGAACCCAGACGCTGGCCACGTGGACGATCAAGGTCACGGGTCCCATCGGCAAGGAGTTGCGCGATTGGGAGAGTCCATAAGGACGCCAGTTGGTGTTCAAGACCGCTTGGGTGATCGCGCAGGCCGACTGCTGGAACTGCAAGGGGACTCGGTTGGCAAACCGATAGATCTGCATCGATTGGCCTTCGGTGATATTGATCTCACGCATCACCGTGTGAAGGGTATCGAGCTGGGTTTTCGAGAGCTTTTGCGGACTGCATCGCGTCGGTAGTTTCGTCTCTGTGATGATCCTCTCGGCCGAGTCCGAACCGATCCCTGCAAAGGTATCGATCAGGAACTTGCGGAGCGTTTTGGCATCCGACTGCCCGATCAGATCGACCAACTCATCACGAGTGATCTTCTGAGCCGCGACGTTTCCACCGTAGGCCAAGGCGACTTCGATCTGGAATGGCGAGCCTCGCTGGACCGAAGGTGGACGGGTGATCGCATCGTGAAACTCGCCAGGAACAATCGCCTTGAGGCCTTTGTAGAGCAAGTCGCTGCCGATCGGAGCGATGCAGTCGGTCGTCGGCGGCCGGATCTTGGTCTCCTGCAACGCTTTGTAGAGACGCTCGGCTTCGGTTTGGCCGACCTTCATCGCCGTCGAGCGTGTCGAGATGTTCGCCACCTCACAGACCTTGCGAGCCACCGCAGGGGTCACGCACGAGAAAGAGTTCGTCAGGAACGAGGTGACGGTTGTACCTTTCTCGGCCCCGAGCATCGTGATCAATCGACCGAGCTCGACCCCATAAGGATGGGGCTTGATCTCCTTGGCCTCCTTGGGCAACACCGTCGTGGTCCGCGATATGGTCCTTTTTTCACCATCGGGACTCTGCCAATGAATCGTCACGTGGGGATTGGCGATCGCCGTCTGCTCGAGATACTCATCGACACTGCCGCGACCTCGTTTGTAGACAGCCGTCAGTTCGATCGTAACGCGGGTCCCCGACTCAACCTCCGAACCGGGCTTGTTCTCAATGAGACTCGGCTCGATGGTCTTGCCCGCTGAGGCCTTGCGCTCGGCGGTCCTGCGCTTTGCGTTTTTCTGCTCGGCGGCCGTAGTGTCGAGCGATTCGGGTTGGGCCTCTGCCTCTGGCGCGTCGGAATCGTCGGTTTGAGCTACCGACGTTTTAGCTTCAGCAATTTTCGATTCCTTCTCCGGGTAGCGGGACTCCCAGTCGATGTCCTGGTCTCGCATGTACTGAAGCCCCTTTTCGCCCGAGGCGATATCGATCCCCTCCCCTTTTCCGTTGATGATCTCCGGCTGGTTCTTCTTGGTATCGACCTGGAGTTGGAAGTAGTGAACCGGAGAGCGTTTGGAGGTCTTCGACAGGATCTGCATCGGCCTTCCGGTCGTGAGCATGCCGTTCATCCCTGCGGCGCTGATACCGATCCCCTGCTGTCCTCGGCTCTGTCGCAAACGGTGGAATTTGCTTCCGTAGAGAAGCTTGCCGAAGATCAACGGGATCTGCTTTTTGACGATTCCAGGCCCGTTGTCTTGGACCGCGACGCGAAAACGCCCGGGCTGCGGTTGGTCGACCCGCACCCAAACCTCGGGCAAAATGCCCGCCTCCTCGCAAGCATCGAGCGAGTTGTCGACGGCTTCTTTGACGGTCGTCAGCAGGGCTTTGCGAGAGTTGTCGAAACCGAGCAAGTGGCGGTTCTTGGCAAAAAACTCGCTGACAGACACGTCGCGCTGCTTGGTGGCCATCGACTCGGCGGTGGCCCGGCGTGACTTGGAAGGTGGATTGGTCATTCCGTTGGATCTATAGGGGGCAAATCAGGGAGTAAATCAGGGAGCGAATCGGTATCGGGGTGCTTAACAGTACTCTAAATCATACCGAGTTACCCGATTTTGAGGACTGGGTAAAAAACGCCGACTTTATGCTAGCAGGACCCATTTTCGCTACAAATCCTTTCTTCGGTTCGAACGAATGGGGAATTGAACATTCACACGACCGGCCGACGGTTTCTTTTCCGCCCGACCCCTTTGCCGGCCGATCCTCCGACGAGATGGTGGCTCAGTCCAAAGTCGCGTACCTACGCGATCGACCGCGTTTGGTCGTTTTAGATTGAAGCCACAACAGGGCGTCGCGGGCACAGGAGTGAATGGAATGCGACTTCACGGAATGATCAGATTTGCGGTAACCAGCGGCTTAGCTTTGGCATCGATCCAAGCAAGTTCGTCGATTGCCAAGGCTCAATGCCCCTCCTGCGGTAGCAACCACGCCGTAGCGGGTGCTCCGGTGGTTCAATCTCCTGCGTTGCAGGGCCAAATCGCAGGCGCACCAGTTGTCGGGGCTCCAGGCGTTGGGGCAACAGGCGTCGGGACACCAGCAGTCGGTTCCCAAGGCTACGGAGGCTATGGAATACCCGGCCTCTCGACGATGCACCAAATGACGGCCCAAGCCGCTGCGAGCCATCCAGGCAACACCGTCGCTTACGGAAACATCCTCGGACGAGGAACCCAACCTCTCTTCGAAAACTACTTCACCCAAGGCAACGCGAACCAAGCGACCGCTGGGATGTACATCTCCCCGATCGGTGTCCCAGGGAACGTAGGGCACACCTACTACACCTACCAGCCGTTCTACCCTCACCAATACCTCTACCAACACCACGACCGCTACCACTCGTACTACGACGGTGGTCGAGGTTTGAACCGAACGCATGCGAGCTACATCGCCCCACCGGCACGCAGCGCAGTGCACTGGTTCCACAAATCGATTCAGTTGCCACACCGCTAAGCAACGCTTCGATCCACGGATCACACCAGGGTCGGATCCCAGGTCTCGAAAAAAGTTTGTTCGGTTGAGCTACACGGAAGTCGCCCAACTGAGCCTCAACGGAAACAACCTTTTTACGGACACTATTTCTCACTGGAGTGAACCCCTCATGATTCGGAAAATTTCGCTTGCAAGCATCGCTCTTTCGGCGAGTCTTGCTTGGAACGATGCCCAAGCTCAAACGACTTCGGTACCTTGCAACAATTGCCCACCGGCTACTGGCTCGCACATCCACGGTGCTGGGTCTCATATCCACGGGGCCGGTTCGCACATCCACGGGGCAGTCGCTCACGTCGGATCGAGCGTCCATGCCGTCGGCGGGGCGATCCAAGGCCACATGCTCAACTACGGCGCGCTGGCCTCCAGCGGTGCGAACGCCAACGGATTCGGTTCCAACGCAGGTTGGGTCTGGCACTCCTCCTGGGGTGATTACTGGGCTCGCTCGCAAGCCAACCAACGCCCTTGGCACGGAAATTACTACTGGCATCGAACCGGCCAGCCGACAGCGCTCGTCGTTCCACCGACGGTCACCATGCAATCGAACTACTCCTGGGGAGTCTCCCAAAATACGATGACCCCGGTCTATCACCAGTTCGGGGGCAACCCTCCCAACGGTGCGGGCGGCGGCATGTTCCGTGCTACCCCCGTCTGGCCAACCCATACCGACCAGTTTGGCGTCTACCCCGTCCGTGGACCTTGGTAGTCTCCCCCCAAGCTACGGCGTTAAAGTTTTAGATCGTGCATCGCATCGAGCTTCGTCTTACTCGTACTCAGTGAAACGGTACTCAGCGAAGCAGCTACCGAGCATTTGACCGAAGTCGGTCGATGCAGTCGCTCCCAAAATACCCCTCAAAGCGGCCGGCGTGGTTTTCCACGCCGGTCGTTTTCTTTTGATCCCCTGCCAATGACGACCGCCTCTGGAGCCCGCGATTCGATTTTTTTCAATCTGGCTGCAAATCAAGGACTTACCGAAGCGATCAGGTCTATAATCAGGGACAAGGGGCCTGCCAACCGATCCCACTTCCAGGGACTTGCCTGCCGTAGTGTGCCCTACCCTGCTGTGCCCTGCCCTGCCCTGAGTCCCATCCATGTTCTGCAGCTCCCTTCGACTCCCTTCGCTGATCCTCTCGAGCCTGATAGGCACCGTGTGGCTTGGCCTGACGCCGTCAGCTTATTCCCAAACACCTGACGACACCGCCACCGAACCGGCGGTCGAACCGGCCCTTGCCGAAAAGACCTTCAAGCTATCGGAGGGCCTCGCCTGGAAGCTGCTCCTGAGCGAACCTCAAATCACCCAACCGCTGATGGCTTCTTTCGATGCCCAGGGCCGCTTGTGGGTCGTCGAGTACCGACAGTATCCAAATCCCGAAGGCCTCAAAGTTCTCAGCAAGGATCGCCATTGGCGGGTCGTCTACGACTCGGTCCCCAAACCTCCAGGCTTCGGTGGGCTCGCAGGCCGCGACCGCATCTCGGTCCACGAAGACAAAGACCGAGACGGAAACTACGATACCCACCACATCTTCGTCGATGAACTCAATATCGCAACTTCGGTCCTGCCGGTCGATCGTGGTGCCTGGGTCCTGAACCCACCCTACCTTCTTTTTTATGCAGACCTCGACGGCGATCTGAAAGCCGACGGACCCCCTGTGATCCACCTCGAAGGCTTTGGCCTTGAAGACACCCATTCGGTCGTCAACAACCTGACGCTCGGACCCGACGGCTGGATCTACGGCGCCCAAGGCAGCACCGTCAGCGGCGCGGTCAAAGCCCCAGGGTCCTCCGAAAAGCCGGTCCAAAGTCTCGGACAAGCCATCTGGCGGTATCATCCGAACATTCGCAAATACGAAATATTCGCAGAAGGTGGCGGAAACGCCTTCGGCGTGGCCTTCGACGATCGCGGGGAAATTTTTTCAGGACACAACGGCGGCGATACCCGAGGCTTCCACTACTACCAAGGTGGCTACTACCGCAAAGGCTTCTCCAAACACGGGAGTCTCTCGAACCCCCATAGCTACGGCTACCTCGAGCCGATGCAGCACGACCCCATCCCGCGATTTACCCATACGATGCTCCTGACCGAATCGACAGCACTTGCACCCACCCAAGCATCGACGACCCAAGCATCGATGCCCCAAGCGAAGCAGATGCTCGGTGTCGATCCGCTCCACGGCAAGTTGATCCAAACCGAACTCCAGACCGTAGGCTCAACCTACAAAACCAAAGACATCGCCGACGCGGTCTCAAGCTCCGATAAATGGTACCGTCCGGTCGCCATCTGCGACGGGCCCGACGGTGCTGCGTATGTCTGCGATTGGTACGACTCGGTCGTCGCTCATTTGTATGCCTTCGAGGGACGTCTCGATCGCGATCGAGGCCGTCTCTACCGGCTCAGTAGCCTTGATCCCGACCCGAGTATCCAAGCCTGGAATCCACAACTTGCGAATGCCACCGACGCTGCCTCCCTTCAAGAGGCGATCGGTTTGCTCAACCACCCCTACCGATGGCAACGATGGCAAGCTCGATGGATGATCGCAAACCACCCGTTGCGCAAGTCCGCGATCGAAATCCTTTCGGAGGCCCTCTTGGACTCGGACCACAACCTCCAAGGGCGCGATTCCCACGGCTCCCTTTCCCTAGAGTACCTCTGGACCCTGCACGCGCTCGGAGCGATCCCCGATACGATCCCATTCCAGTCGGTCGATACCGCTTTGGCTCCAGAGGTCCTGATGAAACATCCTCAGGCCGATGTGCGAAGTTGGACCGTGCGTTTGGTTTGCGACGATGGGCAGCTCGATCCCGGGACCCTGCAAGCCCTCGAGGAGCTCGCCGCCAACGAAACCGATCCACATACCCTCTGCCAAATCGCTTGCTCGGCCCGCAGGCTCAAGGCGACTTCCGCTATGGCACTGATCGCTAAACTCTTGGACAAACCTCGAGCCCTCGAAGATCCGTTTTTCGGCTTATTGGTCTGGTGGGCCGTCGAGTCCCATGCGGGAGATTTCCAAGCCATCGAGGATGCACTGCTCAAAAGCCCTCAACGATGGAGTCACCCGATCGCTCTCAAAACGGTATTCCCGAACCTTGTTCGCCGCTGGGCGAGCCTGGCGACCCCTGAGGCCTACGGATCGATCTCCATGCTCTTGGGAACGATCGCGCCTTTGACCGAACCGCTTCGTTCCGAGGCGACGAAACGGTGCCAAGAGTCCTTCGAAGCCGCCTTCGTCGGAAGAAGCCTTGCAGGGGTCCCCGATAGCCTCATCGATGCGATGGTTGCTCTCGGACAACCACCCTTGACGCTCCAAGTTCGAAGGGGGGATTCGCAAGCTTTTGCCCAAGCGGCCAAGAGGATCCAGGACCCGAACACCCCGGCACCAATGCGCATGCAACTTGCCCGCCTCGCCGGAGAGCTCGACGAGGCATCGAGCCATCCCGAACTTCTCGACGCGTTGCTTGCGCTCGCCGACGATGCGAATGCCAAACCCCCTATTCGTATCAGCGCGATCAGCGCTTTGGCGAACTTCAACTCCGAGAGCATTCCCAAACGATTGATCCAATGGTGGCCAAGCCTACCGACGGAGCTCCGACCCGCGGCCGGTTCGGTCCTCTCGACGCGTCCTGCTTGGATTTCTGCATGGCTCGATGCAGTCGATGCCCAAGCCGTTTCGGCTGTCGAACTACCACCCGAATCGATCCGAACGATGCGTTTGCACCCCGACGAAGCGTTACAAAAACGCATCGCTGCGGCGTACCCTGAGTTCGCCTCGGTTAGCCTTACTGCTGCGACCCAAACATCCAAACGCCTTGCTGAAAAAATCCTCAACGGCAACGGCGACCCCTACCAGGGGAAAAAACTCTACCGCGAAATGTGCGGTCGTTGCCACCAACTCTTCGATGATGGAGGCAAGGTCGGCCCCGATCTGACCGGTTACCAACGCGACCAACTCGAAGCTCTGCTGAGAAATATCGTCGGCCCGAGCCTCGAGATCCGCGAAGGCTACCAAATGGTCCGGATCCTTACGGCCGATTCCCTCGTGCTGACCGGCTTCATCGAATCCGAGCAACCCGACCAAATCGTCCTGCGAAATACCGACGGCCAATCCATCACCCTGCAGCGCAGCGAAATCGAGCAGCTCGATCCCCAAATCCTCTCGCTGATGCCCGAAGGATTGCTCGACAAACTCGATGACGTTCAACTCCGCGACCTGATGGCCTATCTGCGAAGTAGCCAGCCTTTAAACGACGGGACCTAGGTCCTCATTTTCCGATGAACGATTCCAAATTTTCAACCGGACTCTAGCCATGCGACCCGCCTGGAGGCCCCGAATTCGTTCCGCCTTAACACGGCGAGCTTGGACCTGGTCCTGGTGGCTTTCGTTGCTGCTTCACACGTGCGTCGTTTCTGCGTTCGTGGCTTATTGGATTTACGAGATCAAGCCGGCCAAGCTGGTTTTGTCCGAACCTCTTGAAATCGATGGCGGATTTCGTCAGCGCACCGAAGATTCCGCAGAAGTGAACCTGGACCCTCTGCGCATCGAGCCGATGTCCGAGAGGTTCGATCGATCCAAAATCCTCAAGGACATCCAAGCGAGGACCGAGCAGGCCCAGCAGCGAAGCGATCAAGAGAACTTAGGCCAACTCAATCAACTCAGCGCAGACCTGCGCCGCAACAGCACCCCAAAGACCGTCGACGAAATGTCGGAATTCTTCGGCGGCATCTTTGGCAAGCGAGCCAAGGAACCAGACCCCACAGGGCCCGCCGGTCCATTCGATGTCTCGACGGCTCAAATGCACGATATCACCAAACAAACCGACGAACAAAACAACGTACGCTATGTGATCGTGATGATCGACGCCCAAGGCCTCACGCAGACGATCGATATCGACGCCGAAAACGGAGAACGGCTCTACAAGACGATGAAGCTCATCAAATCCAATCCGCTATTGGAACGCGTCTATCGCAATATCATCATGGGAATCCTCGACCAGGTCCTCAAGGACCAGCCAGATCCCCCCTCAAGCCTGTAGCCTTTAGCCTCAAGCCTGTTTCACTGATTGACCATGTCCTGCAACTGCCGAACGTGCGTGTGGGTGAAGAACCTTCGCGTGATGAAATCGGTCAGTTGGATTAAGCTCTCGGTGCACTCAGCCAAGCGTGGCTTCAAGAGTGTCCTTTCCGAAATACCCAGTCGAGTATTCTCCTCGGAGAACTCTCCGATCGCGTCGCAATCCAACAGACGCAACGAGCCTCGGATCTCCGACAACCGCTTGCGCTGAACAGCCAATTCCGTTTTGTCTCCGATATTCAATGCATCGAGATGGTTGGCAATCTTCATGAATTGAAAAGACAATCCTCGCGGGTTGGTCTGGTCGGCGACGAGCAAGTCCAACACGGGCCCGGTCTCGAAGCTCATCAGGTATCGATAGCGGTAGGTCATCGAACAATCGCATATATCCAGAAGGGATTCGAGTATCGGGCGATGATTTGCCTGCACCGGGACGAGCGTTCGATCCAAGAGTCGCAGCAGGCAATGAGCGCGCTCGATGCGCCGACCAAGGTCCAGAAAGAGCCAACCCGGGCCACGCGTCATGCTCTCGGACGCGAGTCCCGAAAAAGCCGATAGCAGTCCGATGATCTGATTGAGTATCAAAAGCGTATCTCCGATCGTGTTGCGAGGAGTAGCCCAGGGGACAAGCACCGAATAATCCAATCGAGAGATGATCTGCCATGAGTCGAAGCTCAGGCGGTCTCGGATATTCTGAGCGTTGCGCAAAATCCCATCGATCGCGTTGGCTATTCCATCGCTGCGTGTCCGATCCAGAAGGAACTCAGCTAACTTGCCCCGCAACAACACGGTGGCCGATTTGCTGTCGGCAATTTGGATTCCGTTCTCGGAGCTCTGGTAGGCAGTGCTCGGGTAGGTCGCAGCCATATCCATGAAATCCGAGAGCGCGCGGACGATCCACCATGAGGTACTGACCGAATCGCTCGCCCGCTCGCTGGTGAGTTGACTCGTGCAGTAGCGAGCATGCCTTGCCAAAAACTCCGTTCTTTCGCAAAACCGACCGAGCCAGAGCAGATGCTCGGCGACCCGGCTCGGTAAATCCAAACCCGAGCGGCGAAGCTCGGACGAATTTCTTGAGCCCGAGAGCAAACTGACGGGTTTGACCGGCCCTTGGCTCAAGACCCAAACGTCTTTGCTCATGGTTCCCGAGGCAAGGCTCTCATCGAGTTGTCTCGGATCGGCCGCTACGCGTGCCACCCCGCCGGGTAGCACGTGGATTTGCCCTCGTTGGTGGCTTGCGAAGAATCGAAACATAGCCGGCCATGCGACGACTTGGCGATCGACCCACGTCGGTACATAGCTGAGTTTCGGGGGTTCGACGGCGACAAAGGCCCAAGGCTCGGCGCGGATTTGCGCAAGGAGTTGGTCTTGCTGCATGGCGGACAATGCGGCCACATCGATCTGATTGGCCGAATGGCGTACAAACGCGTTACGAATCCACATTTCCCGAAAATGGTCGAGCGTGTACTCCAACGACTCAGGTTCTCCACACCACCACATTGGACTGTTTGCCAACCTTAGCTCCTCGTTGAGAATCGGTTTGGCAAGCTTCGGGAGCATCGCCGTCAGAGCTGGGCTTTCACCCCAACCCGTCCCCAATGCGTTTGCCAAGAAAACATTCCCGAGCTTGGCCGCCGCGGCGAGCCCGGCGACCCCTTCGGTATGGTTCGGATCGATATCCAAAGGATCACACTGGGTGTCTGCGAGTCTTCGCAAGATACAATCGACTGGCAGCAGTCCGCCGAGCGTTTTGAGATAGAGCTTGCCGCTGCGGACCGTTAAATCGGCTGATTGCGAAAGGGTATAGCCAAGGTACCTTGCGAGGTACGCATCCTCAAAATAGGTGGGACTTTGCACTCCCGGACTGAGCAATAACGTTCGCATCGACTTGTCTTTGCCAGGCGCTCCGTCTTGGATCGCTTGCCTGAGCTTCATGAAAAAATCGGCGATTCGCGATACCTGCATCGACTGAAAACTCTCTGCATGGATGCGGGAGATAGCCAGCCGATTTTCAATCGCGTGCCCACAACCGCTCGGGCCCTGGGTCCGATCGGCGTGGACGAGCCATCGACCCGATGCCGACCTGGATGCTTGGACCGCATAGAGATAGAGCATCGGCGTTTCAGGTGCACGGATTTCGAGTGGGCGGGTTTCAGGTGTGCGGGTTTCAATTTCGCGGGCCCTGCGCGCAGCGCGGATGTATCCAGGAGCGTTGTAGACAAGCTGGGCGGGCAATATGCCCTCGGCGATCCAACGTTGCGGTCCGTAAACGTCCTGCAGCAGCAGATCGATCAATCGCATGCGTTGGCTCAAGGCTCCGGCAAAACTCTCCCACTCCTGGCTGTCGAGAACCACCGGAATCGGATCGAGTTCCCAAGCCTGAGGAGTGCCGGCTTTGATCAATTGGCCGGTCGAGGACGGAGGGTTATCCCTCAAGGATTGCTTGGCCGACTCCCAACGCTGGCAATCCGTCGGTCCGTAAGGCGCCAGGTCTAAAAGCTTTTGGTACTGTGCGTCCATGAGTCTGCGTCCATGCTGTTGCGACCGGTGTTGCTGTGCATGGCCAAAGACCCAACAGGGCAGCTTCGACGGTGCAAAAGACTGGAATTATAGCTGGGGAATCGTAGAACTTACCCCTTTGGGGACTTGATTTCAGAACGATTGTCTATGAGATTATGCGGACCTTTCGGGATCCGCAAGCCTTCGTCCGAGCTTTCGAGTCTCGGGAGGGACCCCAAGGCGAATCAACCCCAAGGCGAATCAATCGGGGCCTTTCCCAAATCCATCGGTTTATCAGAAGAACTGGAGTGGCAGTGCCATGAGTCAAGATCAAGAGCATCCACAGGCTGCAGCCCTCGACGGAACAAGCGTTCGAGGGAGGCTATTTTTGATGATGGTCTTGCAGTTCTTCATCTGGGGGGCTTGGCTTCCCCTGATTTTCGCTTACTTGCCCGGGATCGGCTTTACCCCTGGGCAAACCTCCCTGATCCTCAATGCCTTCCCAATCGCGGCGATCGTCGGGATGTTCTTCAGCAACCAATTCGCAGATCGAAATTTCGCCGCCGAGAAATTCCTCGCCTTTAGCCACCTTGTCGGCGGACTGGCCATCCTCGGGTGCGGCTTTACCCGGTCCTTCTGGCCTTTCTTTCTGCTGATGCTCGTCCACTGCCTTCTGTATGTCCCGACGATTTCCATCACCAACTCGATCGCCTTTGCCAACATGAAGGATGCGACCAAAGAGTTCGGTCTGGTCCGTATGGGCGGAACCATCGGCTGGATCCTGGCCGCTTGGCCTTTTACTTTTATCTTCGTCGACTGGGCTAAGGTCAAAGAAGCCGCTCCCTCGGGTTTCGTCGATTGGCTCGGAACCGTCCTGGCCAGTCCACTGAAGGAACAAGCATTGTTGGATGCGACCAAATGGACATTCATCGTCGCTGGAATCGCATCGTTGATCTTGGCTCTCTACAGTTTAACGCTGCCCCATACCCCACCGAAACGCGCAGTCGGCGGCAACGACGGGCTCGCTTGGATGGATGCGGTCCGTTTGCTCAAACACCCCTTCGTACTGGTCCTCTGGCTCGTGACATTCATCGATGCCTTTGTACACAACTGCTACTTCAACTGGACCGGAGGGTTCTTAGGAGCCAGTCGCCAAGCCGGTGGTGTCGGAATCCCAGGCAATTGGGTCATGCCCGTCATGAGTGTCGGCCAAATCGCAGAAATCCTTACGATGTTTGTCCTGGGAATAACCCTGAAAAACCTCGGCTGGCGTTGGACCATGATCGTCGGAGTCCTCGGCCATGCCCTGCGCTTTTTGGTGTACGCATTGCTCCCCGAGAACCAAAGCCTGATCATCCTGGTGCAAATCCTCCACGGCGTGTGCTACGCCTTTTTCTTTGCGACCGTCTACATCTTTGTCGATGCCTACTTCCCAAAGAATGTACGCAGTAGCGCCCAAGGCCTATTCAATGTCATGATCCTCGGAGTCGGCGCGCTGGTCGCAAACTCGATCTGCCCTTGGCTAGCCGAAAACGTCTTCGTCCAAGGAGCCGGGGCGGATAAAACCATCAATTACCGAAGCATGTTCCTTTTCCCAAGCGCCGTAGCGACCCTCGCGGCAATCGCCCTGGCCCTGTTCTTCCACCCGCCAAAAGATCTCGACACCCAGTCCGATCCAGGCTCGGCTCCGGCCCATTGAGTCCTAGCCTATCCCAAACGTTTTGTGGTAGACTTCGTCTTCGAAAATCACACAGCTTACTGCGGTTTGAGACCACTCCTTTGGCCTGACCGCCCATCGTACAACCCCTTGAATCAACAACAAATTACGGTCCTTCCATGGCTTCTCTCGATCAGTACAGTCTGTGCCCTTGCGGCAATGGCAAAAAAATCAAGTTTTGCAAATGCCACGAGCATCTTCCCGAGATGCAGGACATCTATCGGATGATCTCCGGCGAACAAAATGTCGCCGCCCTGGACCGAATCAACGCCAACCTCAAAACCATGCCCTCGGAGCCCTGGCTCCTTGCCATGAAGTGCGATCTGCTCCTGCGCCTCGGCGAACTCGAGTCGCTCGAAGAGACCTCCGCGAAATTCATCCGGCTCCAACCCGACAACCCCCTGGCCAAACTCCACCGATCCATGGTTGCGATCGTTCGCGGAAACACCGAAGAAGGCGCTTCGCTACTCCTGCAGTCCATCGCAGACTCCGGCGAAACCATCCACCCGATGACCGCAATCGTCGGAATGAATTTGATGGAATTCATCGGTCAGCGCGGCTCGATACTCCCTGCCCTGCTCCACGCTGAAACACTCCTGGATCTCGGGCAACCCATGCAACAAGTCGGTATGTCCGCATACCAGTCGATCGTCTCGGACGCCCAAAGCAGCAGCCTGCTCCGCGAATCGATCCCCTCACCGGTCGATCCCGGCGATGCACCCTACGCCGAACGACTCGATGAAGCCTCGTCGTTGATCGAAGCGATCCGCATCAGTGGAGCCAAAACGAAACTCGAATCGATGATCCGAGAATTCGGCCCTCAACCAGCGATCCTCCAAGCACTCCTGCACTGCCAACTGATCCTCACCGATAGCGAATCGGCAGCAGCCACCTGCCGTAAACTCACCCAATGCCCCGATCTGCCTGAACACCAAAAAGTCTACTACCAATCCCTCGCCTTCGACCTATCCCCCCAATCGAGCGGGATCTCTCTGAAAGATGACTTGGTCATCTACACCATCGAAGATCCGGAATTCGAAAGCAAACTCGCAACGGTCAAGTCCCTTCAACCCGTACCGGTCGATCAATTGAAGGAAATGCTGCAAATGATGCTCCAGGAGGAAGTACCTCCCAAAGTCGCTTACGTTTGCACCGATGCGGTCCTCCAAGAACAATTCGCCGATTCCGAACCCTTGCGAGTCGGAACCTGGATCGCCTTCTATGGCAAGCAAACGGACAAACCTGCCCGCTTAGTCGCCCTCGAGGCAAACTCCGGCTACCAAAAGAAGCAAATCGATAGCATCAAATCCGACCTGGGACTCAACTCCCTCAAGCGCGAACTGATCGAACAACTTCATCTGCCGTTCGTCCAACGAATCAGCAGCCAAGTCATGGTCCGCCAACAGATCCCAGACGAACGCCGCTTGGCCCTCTCCGATGCGATCAAACATCTCAATACCGAAGAAGCCCTAGATCTTCCACTCGAATGCCTCGGAAACCAATCGATGCGGGAGGTTGCAGGAAAGGCCGAATACCGAGTTGCCCTCCAAGCCGTCCTGCTGTCCTGGCAAGCTCGTAATCCTAGCGGGTTTACCGATGCGGACTTCGATGCAATCCACAAGCGTCTCCAAGTCTCCGAACCAAAGCTCTCCCCCGAACTCGATGTCTTTGACCTCGTCGGCGGAGCGGCCTACTATTGGACCGATCTGGCGAATATTGACCCCCAAAGCTTGATCCAGTTGATGCAGTCCTCGCTCACCCGCGGGATCTCCTCGATGTACCAACCCCTGATCGATCGCGCTCAGTCCACCCAGTGGCCCGAGGAACTCCGAGGATCCGCCGAATACACACTCCACAACCTGAAAGTTCGAGTCTGCTCGGATCCGAACGAAGCCGAAAAACTCCTAGCTCGTATCATCGAATCCGGCAAAAAACTCAACGTCTCCATCGGTAGCGCAATTATCGAACGATTCGAACTGCTGTCCATGCTGGGCCGACACGGCGAAGCCCGTGTATTCATGGAGAGCTCCGTTCGAGAAAACTCGTCGGATCCGACCCTCATGCGGTACATTCAATCCCTGATGCAGCAGAGCGAAATGGCCGCTCGCGGCAACTCGGGCCTCGGTGGCCAAAGCGCCGCCGGAAATATCGCCGATGCCGGTGGTGCCAATAGCAGCGGAATCTGGACCCCGGACGGTCCTAGCGGCTCCTCCCCAGACTCCGCCGGCGGTGGTTCGAAACTCTGGGTCCCCGACTAGTCAAATCCCCATGAAAAAACCTCGCTTCGACCCAATCGTCCAAGCGAGGTTCAATCCGAGCGATGTTGAGGATAAACCCTAGCTCTGCTGGCCGTGCTAGCGAGCCTCAACCTTCTCCAAAAGCTTCTTGACCATCTCCTTGAGCTCTTGAATCTCTTCTTTGAGTTCGGCGATCTCCTTGGTCGTCTGCTCCGACGCTTTGCCCCCAAACTCCATCGGGCTCAACATCCGAAGACCCTCGACAACCCGACCCTCCAGCATGCCCCCCCCTGGCATATCCAAAGGCAAAACACTCCCGATAGGAGGGACCAAGTCAAAACTCATCGGTCCGACATCCGCCGACTCCACCGGCTTGATCTTGACGGTCAACTCCTTGCCATCTCGCTCAAGCTTCAACTTCACGGGACGATCCTCTTTGCCCGCCTGCTGAACGGCTTCTTGGAGAGAAGCAAAATCGTTAGCTTCCTTTCCGTTGATCATGAGGATGACATCGCCCGGCTCGATTCCCGCTTCGCTAGCGGGCGATTCATCCATAATCCGCTCGACGATCAGTCCACGTACCGATTTGCCCTCGGCAGTAGCTCCCGTTCCTTCTCCCCCATCTTGCTGGTCGGCCGCCTCGATGCTCAAACCGATCCGGAACATTGGGCCCCCCAAATTCTCCGCCTTGGTTATCCCTCGTAGCATCATGCCGTCGGCCATGGACTTGAGATTCAGATTCAGATTCTCGCTCTGGGTCTTTTCCTTCTGGGCCTTCTCCTTGCCTTCGACTCTCGCGGTGACTCGCGTTTGAGATTCGCCCGACTTGGTACCATTCGGGTCGGCATCCTGAACGATGGTCATCGTCACGACATTCCCCTCGGTCGAAAGTGGCTTTCCATCGGCATCGACCGTCGTGACCACCACCTGCTTGTCTTGGCCCGAGCGCTTCGTTGCCTGCGAAAGCGCTTTGGCAACGCTCGCTAAAATCTCATCTCGCTTTTGCGGCGGCAAATCTTTGAGCTGTTCACGCAGTTTCTCAAGCATCTTCTCGGCACTGCTGCTTTCGTCATTGAGCACAATCAAAGTTCGCTTCACTTCGGTCTTGGACTCCTCTTGATTCTGACCCAAAGCCGTATGGGGCAAAATGGTCGCAAGACTCATCGAAACAGCCGAGACAAATCCGCCTAGCAACAAACTACGGAATCGGCCTCGAGCCGCACGGAAACAATCAGGGCTAACGGAACGCACAGAACCAACTGGTAGGGTACTCATCAAAACTCCTTCACAAAAACTGGGATCAAAACAAGACTTTGTAAATTCAACAACATCCAAGGTGACGCATTAGAGACCGTAAGGTCTCAGCGATACATTGTGGATCGGAACCATGATCCTACGGCCGTCTTCCAAGGCGCCCGAATACATGGTGGGTTTGGCTTCGAGTTCGTAGCCCCTGCGTTTGAGTTGCTGATTGAGTTTCGCAATCTCAAGTGCATTGTTAGCAAGGATCAATTGCGGGTCGATTTCCCTCGCATCTACTAGGGGAATCTCGATCGCGCGATCGCTATCGTTTTCGACACGCACCCGCCACGGGGATACATAGTCGAACGAAGCACCGTTAGCTCGATTGGAATCGCTTGAAAATGTACTCGGCATATCCGACTTCATATCCGACTTCGTAAGGCTCGAAGCCTGTGGGGTAGAAGAAGCCTGCGGAGCGATCGCCTTGAACCAAAAACCGCTTCCAAGTCCGACGGCGAAAATCGCGCAGACCGCAAGCAGTCGATAACCAAGACTCGATTTTCTGGCGCGAGTCGATGGTGAAGCGTCCGATTCGAGGCTGGCTCGAATGAGGTGTTTAGGTGCGATTGGTGGCTCTCTGAGAATCTGTTTAGAGAGTTCCTGATCTTCAAGGAGCAGCAAAGCCAATTCCTGCCATTGCGAGGAGTCAGGCCCAAGGGCCCTGAGCAGTTCGGCACGTAGCTCGTGGGAAAGCTCACCGTCGACAATGCGTTGGAGGTCAAGAGAATTCATAAAGCACCGTGATTTAAAAACATTGACAAAAAGCTATCAATCACAGAGACCTCGGTCCGCGAGCACGGATCGGAGGGCTCGACGGGCTTTGAGAAGCCTGTATTCAATCGTTTTGACCGAGACCCCCAAGTGCGATGCGAGCTGCTCGTAGCCCCATCCTTCGGTGTATTTGAGCAATAGCAACTGACGGTCCTGTGGATGTAGTTTTTCGAGTCCCTTTCGAACCGAAGCTTGCGTCTCGGTCATCAAAACCCAGGAGCAAGGGGACATCGAATCCTCGGCTCGGCCGGATGCATCCTGTTGGCTCGCCGAGAGCAGTAGTTTTCGGCGACGTCCGGAAGCCCGGTGGTGGTTGACGATCTTTCGCAGCGCGATGCGATAGAGCCAAGGAGCGATCTTATCCTGGGATTCTGGACGGTTCGGTTGGCTGATAGCCGCCAGAGCGACCTCCTGAAGCACGTCGGCTGCGGCATGGGGATCGGCCAATCGGGCGCGAACGATGGTCAAAAGCCAACGTTGGTGCTGATCGAACAGCGAGCCCCAGTCCCAAATTTCGGTCGTGTCGCTAGGTGGCATGTGTGGGTCAAGAGGATCGAGTCATCGGTGCCATCGCAACGGCCCAGGATAGTCGCCCCAAGGGGGTAGATCCCCTGAAAGATCCGACCGAAAAACTCGATTTTACCACGAAACCAACCCCCACGTCCGATCCGTCCGATCCGTGCCTAGCACCAGTTTGGGAGCCATCAAGCGCGGCCCAAGATTGCCGAGACCACGTATATGGGGCCAAGTAAGTCGGTACTCGATGGAGGTGTATTTCTCGCAAAGACCGCAAGGCAAGAAAACAAACGGAGGCCTGCAACACACCCCGAACCGAATTACCGATCGCAAGCTCGATCACCCGCAGGCAAGTTCCGAACCTGATCCTTCGCATGCGGCCCTGCGCATGCCATCCTAATCGACGAGAGTCAACCGTTAGTAGGGTCGAGCCTTTTGACTGTTTGGCGCAGTTGGAAGAGCTCCCAGTGGCTCGAAGATTCTAAAAAATTCTCCGCTTTATGGTTGACTACAGCCCCGCCGTGTGCACGCTTTTCCCTTCAAATAGGGTTGCGAAGTTGTTATTTTTCAAGGATCGGACAACAAAATGTTTCGAGCAATTCAGTTAGCAGTGTGCGTGGCGGTGATGGCCGTCATGGCGGGGCAGAGTCAGGCAGGGGTAGTGTCAGTAACTTTCCTGTCCACCGCCAGCAACGCAACAGATAGACCTCATGTGGATAACGTTTCTTTAGGCGACCAGGTTAAGGTTGTCATTGCCATGGATAACGGTGGAAGTACTCTCATAAACCAAACCTGGAATGCCAGCGATGTTCTTAGCGTTACATTCGAATTCAACAATGGGGCACATAAAACGGTCTTTGACCCCAACGGTGGAAATGGGTTCTCTACCGATTTTGGAAGTTTTGTAACGGATGGATCAGGGCAACTGATGGAAGTACCTTCTGATTGGACTGATGATTCGAATGTAAACGCCATTTCGACCAATTCAAGGCAAACCCCTAATGCTTGGTACTTAAACCCTGTCAACGACAAATACTTCACCAACGACGGCAGTTTTTCTGTGGGTATTCCTGATGCCGCGAGTAATACTGACGCATCGAATTGGACAATCTCTTTTGACTCCTCTGGAGCCGTCCCCGAACCATCCTCCCTTGCTGTGTTTGGCATTGGGATGTGTGTCGCTGGTGTCCGCGCCGCTCGTCGCCGACGCCTTGATCCAAAGCAATAGGCCGAAGAGTTCGCGGTTGATCTGAGCACACAGAGCAACTCATAAACCATCAATCAGGGCGACCATAAAGGTCGCCCTTTTTTTGTTGTCGCGCCGGCTTTGGCACCAGCGGAGGAACCTGTGGGATGGTTGTTGTCACACAGCCATTACCATGCTAGTTGTGGGCAGACACCCGGTGGCACCGTGGACAGATGCTAGCAAAAGTGCGCTGCGTTCTTCATGTGCCTGGCACCAAATTTTGTTGCCAAATCGTAGCCATCCGCTGCCAAGCGGTGGTGCGGCGCGAGTAACGCCTCCACCGTCTGGCGACAGGTGGCTACGCCCGGGGACAGATGCTAGCAAAAGTGCGAGAAGCAAGAAAACACACGTAGGCCTGCAACACACCCCGAACCGAATTGCCGTTGGGAGTCTCTAGCAAGTACTGAGCTCGATGGAGCTGTAACCTTTCTACGATCAAGGCCCCCGATTTGGATCAACGAATGCCCCAAGGCTCCGAGAATCCGGCGTTTCGACGGATCAAAAAACCCGAGGCTCTAGTCACCCAACTGCGAGAAGGTGACGGGATCGACCCTCGTTTGGAACATCGAAAAAACCAACACGCACACCGAAACAGCAAACCCAATCACGCCGCCCTGCGGCTTGCTGGTCAAATCGCCAAATGCATCCGAGGAAACCTTGGCGATGGCCCTTTGGCCAACTTCGATGTCGTCGGAGTAGAACCTGCCAAAGGAAATCATTTTCTCGTCACCCTCGGACCGATTCTGTCAGACATTGCCTACGACGAATCCGAAGTTCTTCAGGCGGCCAACGATCGACGCGGCCAACTGCGGAGCGAAATCGCAAGTTCGATCACTCGCAAGCAGGTTCCGAACCTGTTCTTTCGAGTACTGCCTTGTACATGCCTACCTAATCGACGAGAGTCAGGCCGCTGAAAGAGAACCATCTTATTGAGATCATCGACGAAAAAATCTACGCGTGGACTTGCGATCGACTCTCGAAGCCAGTGATCCAACAAGCTCAGCGTCTGGCTCGGCTCGAAGACACCTACCGAGTTGCTTTGATGCCTGATGTACACCTGGGCCAACAGGTACCAAATGGATGTGTGCTTGCCACATGCGAGCGGATTTACCCCGAGGCGATCGGCAGGGATATCGGTTGCGGGCTCTCGGCGATCTGCTTCGACATCCAAAGCGACACAATCCCGCAATCGGTTCTTATTTCCATACTCGCTAAACTTGAACGCTTGGTACCAAGCCTTAAACAGCCAAAACACTTAGCCGCGAGGACGTTGCCGGACTCTTGCCGTGCCGAGCAACTAAGCGACCCGAGTCTGGTGCGTCAAGCCAATCGAGATGGATTGTTGCAACTCGGGACCCTTGGACGCGGAAACCATTTCATCGAACTCGAGTTGGATCAAAACGGCTATTTGTGGGTTCTTGTCCACTCAGGTTCACGCAGCATGGGTCAGGCGATCACCGACTGGCACCTGAGAAACAGCCAGAAAAGTGCGATCGACTACTTGGAACTTGCGAGCGACGGTGGGCAAGTTTATCTAGCCGACATGCAGTGGGCGATACGCTATGCGAGTGAAAATCGTTTGCTCATGCTTAATCGCACCGCCGACCTAGTCGAAGAAGGTTTAAAGGCTGGAGTGATCGAGTCGTGCTATATCGACTCACCGCACAATTTCGCAAGAATAGAGGGTCATTTTGGACGGCAGTTGATTGTGCATCGCAAGAGTACGAATTCCGCTTGTTTGGGGGAAGTTGGGATCATTCCGGGATCTATGTCCGCAGGTAGTCGGATTGTAATCGGGCGTGGCAATCTTGAGTCCTTGAATTCCTCGTCGCACGGAGCTGGCAGAACGATGAGTCGGTCCGAGTCTTTCGAAAACCTCCAGGTCAAGGATTTCAAGGCGAGGATGGGTTCGATTGTTTTTCGCAAGGAGCATGCCGATCGACTGTTGGACGAATCCCCTGCGGCCTACCGAAGGTTGAGCGATGTCATGCAGGCCCAGTGCGATTTGGTAGCAACCAGAGATACTTTAAAGACGGTCCTCAACTACAAGAGTTTATAGATCCAGCCTGGGACGGAAGCTAGCAAAGTGCGGTGCGTTCGTCACGTGCTTGGCACCGATTTTTGTTCCAAATTCGGCTTTGGGGTAAGTATGCGTTACTGCTGACTCCAATTAGCCAGGCATACCGCTTTGGAGTTCGAAGACCATGGTCCAGAGGCGGTCGATTTCGCCTCGCTCGATGACTTCGAGTGGCTTCAGGCCTTCGAAGGCTTCGTTTGGACTCTGGAACCAGCTTCCTAGCGAGTTGGCATCAATGACATCGTCGAGGGCCTCGAGTAGTCGGTAGACTTCGTTGTAGGGGCGCTGTAGTTTCGTCGCGGTCTGTGAGTCGGCCTCTACTTTGGCAATCGTTCGCTCGGAGACGTTCACGACTCGACTAAAGATGGGTCTAGCCATATTCAGCCGATCCCGAAGCTCGAGCCTTGCTTCGTCGCCGAGCCGCAGTAGACCTTTCCCCTTGAGACCAGGAATCGATGTCGATTGAATTGGCGGCGATTTTGTACCGATGCGCTTCGTTGGCTTCTTATCGCTCGTCGAGGATTTCGATTTTGCTTGGTTTCGGAATTGCGTTTTGGTTGTCATGGGTGCGACTCACTTTCGCTTGGTGCACTGGTTGCGACGTCACTTTAATATATGGGACGGAATCGGCTGAGGCAAGCATTTTTTCCTGCAATAATGCACGAGGCTTACCTGAGGTCTTCTTTGCTAAGTATCTCCAAAACGCTGGATTTCGTGAAATTCGAGGGGAACATGACGAGGTTTTTGCCTCTAGGGTTACGGGCCGATGGGACGATGAGGCCCTCGAAGCCGGCAAAGAAGCAGGCGCGACCGATCGATTGCGTCCAGGATATCGAACACCTTCTTCAGTTTGACCTTCGCGCCCGCAGTTGTGCGTGGACGGATGTTCGAGATAGGGAATCCGTAATGGAGTAGGTTTTGGTACGCCTCTTTGATCGCGGTTTCGATATCGAGCGAAGTGTACGTCGCTTCCAAGCCTTTCCGATTCCATCGCCCGCCTGACTTCGACGCGCCGACTCCAGAAAAGAAATCGGACGCGGTTGCGTACTTCGTGTTGACCGACCGTACGACCACGCCGGAAAAGCCAGATGCGGAAGGATAGCAACTGGCGATGACCCCAAAGAGCTCTCGAACTTCGGGAGTGTCCGCCGGATCGTTTTCTGGATGATGGGTCATTAGGAAGGAACCGCCAGTGGGCTGGTAGTGCTACAGCGACTGTCGTAGAAGTGAATATGGATTCACAAGATTTATATGATAATCGACAATCCGATTCTTGGCCAAAGACGCGGGGACTGTCCCCAGAAATGCGTTATTGGTTGATGCAGACTGGGGACAGCACTCGGCGGTGACTTCGGGGTCAGATGCTATCAAAAATAAGATTGGCTCGTAATGTGCCTGCACGATTCGTCAATCAAGCGACTCCTTGAGTGTTTCGACCATTTCGTGGGCTTTCGAGCGTCGGATGACGGCCTTCTTGAAATCCTCGAACTCAAAGATCTCGTCGGGCACCTCGTCATCGATCCACCAGTAGATCTTCATATCATAAGACGCCCTATGGTAGCGATGCACCTCAGCGCTCTCGATTTCCGTTGGGAGCCAGTAGTCTGATTTCTCGTGCTTTTTCCATTTAGTCCTTGTGATATCGAATGGATCGGAATTCTTGATCGGATCACATTTGTCAAGCGGTGGAACGCGTAGTTTTCGCGATCGGGTAGAACACTGAGTTGGCATTCCTCCCTGTCTACCATCGAATTGGAAACCATTTAGGAACTCCTTGTCGCCCGCTATCCAAATACCTATAGTTACGTCGCCTCCAATCGACGCAGAATCATACATTTGCCCGGGAGGCATCATGTCTTTAAGGTAAATACTTGGGTCGCCGTCTGGAATAAAGTTCGGCCCAAAATTTGGCAAGTAAAGAGGATTTAAAAACTCTGGTGTCGGTTCGTATCTCTGACCAAGAGCCAGTGTATCGAGAATTTTCTTTTCATCGACAATCCCCTGACTAAAGTAATTGTTCTTCCAATCGTGCTCCGAATTTTTCAATCTTCGTTCATCATAATTTTTTCCATGCCCACTCGATGTGATTTCTCTACCGGTTCGTTCGAACCGGATGGACGATTTACCTTGCTTCTCGCGTCGGTAGGCATAAATCAACTCGAAATCGAAGATCGATGCAATGTCGTCCTGCTTTATCCCTGGTCTTTCATAGGTGCCGACCATGTAAGCCATATATCTGGGCATCTCGGCGAGTTGAACGAGATACTCAACACCAAGCTCCTCCTCCGATGGCTTGTCACCCGCAATCTGCCCCTGTACTGGAAAACCAGCAAGGCAAACGAGGCTGATTAAAACGCTGGCTCTGAGGGCTGATTTACAAGATTCAAAAAGCATGATCGAACCTCGAACGGATCTTTTGCATTTCTATGTTTTTGAGATTCAGACATTAGCACGCGATCTGGAGCGAGATGGAAAAACGCTCCTGATGGTGAAAACCCCTCCACGAAGCCAATCGGACCTGTCACCAAAGATCGATCAATGACTACTCCTTCTTCTCGAGCGAATCCTTGAGCGTTTTGATCATCTCGTGGGCTTTCGAGCGGCGTATGACGGCCTTCTTGAAATCTTCGAAATCAAAGATCTCGTCAGGCACCTCGTCATCGATCCACCAGTAGATCTTTGCTTCGTAGGAGTTTTTATGATAGCGATGAACCTCAGCGCTCTCGATTTCGGTAGGTAACCAAAAACCGGACTTCTCGTGCTTCCTCCATTTGGTTTTTGTAATACTCAGCGGATCGGAATTCTTAATTGGGTCGCATTTGTCAAGCGAAGGTACACGTGGTTTTTGTATCCGAGCTGAAGTCACAGTGGGCATACTACCTTGTTTACTGTCGAATCGTATTATTTCAACCCATGATTTATCAATACCGCCTATCCAAACACCTTCGGTAGCTTCGCCAATCGAAGCAGAATCATGAAATTCCTCTGGAAGAAACACTTCTTTCAGCGTGTTATTGGTATCAACTCCATAGTAGACAACATTCGGTCCGAGCAAAGGCAGATATAAAGGGTTTAAAAGCTCGGGTGTGGGTTCGTATTTCTGATCGGCTGGCAGAGTATTGAGAATTTTCCTATGATCGATGATTTCCCTGCTAAAGATTCCATTCTGTGTCCAATCATGCTCGAAATCTCTGAGCCTTCTTTCGTCGTAATTTTCCGCATAGCCACTCGAAGTTATTTTACGGCCAGTACGCTCGTACCTTGTTGATGATCTACCTTGCTTCTCGCGTCGGTCGGCATAAATCAGCTCGAAATCGAAGATCGCCGCGACGTCTTCGGTCTTGATTCCCGGATTCTCGGCGGTTCCTACGACGTAAGCCATATATTTAGTCATTGCGGCGCATTGAACCAAGTACTCGACTCCAAGATCCTCCTCCGATGGTTTATCACCCTTCGTTTGCCCAAGAACTGAAAACCCCAGAAAAACAACTAGTCCAACATAAAGAAAACAACGGCAGACCAAACTGTAAGCTTCACGGAGCATGATGGATCTCTGAATGGATTTACCTAAATTTCAAAGTTTCGATGTATGAGACAATTACGGGCGATCAGAAGCAAGTTTGAAGTTCTATTAAGATACATGGTAATATAAGCCGCCTCAATCCCACAGATTTGGGGTGGCGGCTGGGGTGGATTGTTTGGCCCCTGTGGAGGTTGTCCGTCGATCAGATCGATTGGGGCATCGGTCGAGTTCGGCGGAGTTGCCCCGTCCTGCGCTTGCAAAGAACCGCTCAACCCGAACAGTGCAAAACAGGCTCCTAAAAGGGCCGGAAACAAATAGATCGCTCTCATGGCTCTACTCCTGAAAAACAAAAGGAACTTCTACCGACTCGGACGCTGTGGAGAACTTCAATACCCCCGATGGCACTTGCCAAATCGGAGATTTTTCATCGAGAGTGAATTTGACCGAGACAAGGCGGTCCGATGCGGGTGTGATCTTGAACGTGCCGACACTCTGATCTTTATGCCGTATGTCGATCGACATCTCCTTGTCTTTCTCAAACACACCCAACAATACCATAGACACTGATACGGTCTGGTCCGCTTGTTTGACCAATGTGAGTTTTCGGGGGGCAGCACGCAGTGGCGGGACGTTCCTTACCAGGATCGGAAGATCCCGAACGTGCTTGCCGTACTTGTCGGTAAACGCCATGCGCAGCATATGCTGGGATTCTGCCGGTGATTTGGCATTCCCGCGAAAACTCACCTTCGCGACAATCTGCTTGGCATCGGCCGACTCGACGCTGAACTTCTCAAAGGCATCGCCCACGACGGCAATCTTGCTAACATCCATTTCCACGTCGTCAAAGAGGGCTTTGAGTTCCAAGTCGGCCGTAGCGCTGTAGGTCTTAGGGTCGAGTTCCACGCTGTGAGGCAACGTGTACTGGATCTGTTCATGGGCGTTTCCCTGAATCTTGACTGCGAATAGCGGTGAGTCTGCCCCCTTCTTGTAAAAGAAAATGGGCTTTTCAAAGATACCCGGATCTTCGATCTTCAGAGACATCTTCACCGTGAGCGCCTTCTGAGGCTCAATCTTCTTGTCCCCATCGATCGTCGCTACGGTGCAACCGCAACTGGGTTCCACACGATCGATTTCGATCGGTTCCTCAAGCTTATTGGCAATCCGAACTTCTAAAACAATCGCTTTACCGACGCGAATGTCTTCGAGTTTGCATGGAATGGATTGCCCAGACGAGATCAAATCGGCTTGAAACTCGGGGGCTGGACCATCATCGAAGCAACAGATGGCGACAAACAAAAACATCCATCGGACAAGCGCGGGCATGGCGAAACTCCGTGTTGAATCGGCCCTGAAAAGTGCGGATCCAAAGTGATCCTACCCCAACACAAACCAATTGCTACTAAGGTAGAATATCTTACCCCCCCCCCCCCGGGGGCCATCATTTTTTCAAAATTTTTTGCTCGTGGGTTCTTGGTGGGTTTTTGGGGGGGTCGTGCGGGGGGGCGCCCCGGGGAAGCCGGTGGTGCTCGTCCTTTTGCTC
>Ga0082207_1000160_pt1 | contig 38441 bp, 36 predicted proteins | sample LakMenEpi10Aug09_FD_71540 | JGI IMG/M metagenome (GOLD analysis project Ga0082207, IMG submission 71540) | reverse complement strand
TCCGATTGCAGCTGCTGCTCGATATCGCGAAGGATTCTTTGCTCATCATCGGAAAGTGGCATGCGCACAGTCTCGCACGGTTTGTGAGAAAACTCAATGTCACAAGAACTATTCGGAAACGCCTCGCGGCCCCCATGGGGTGCTGGTAGATGTATCCGTCGATTTCAGGGTGCTGGCAGGGCGTATTGCGCTGTCGCCAAACCGCTCTCGGATGTCGTCAATCGCCTGCGTTGCAGGTGCCCATGCCTCATCGAGCACCGCTGCGTCGCTACTTTGAATTCCCTCGTCAAACAGCGACAGCTGGTGTCCATCACTGTCGAAATTGCGAGCACTCACGCCCACAAGCCGAATTCCGCGGGCAACGTCGATGGTGGTCAATAGCGGCTCGAGCATCTTCAACATTGCCTGAGAACTTGTGACCGCGGTTTGCTCTGTATGCGAACGAGTGACGGCTTGAAAATCTGCGTACTTAATCTTGAGGGTCAATGTTCGCGGCCATTGAGATTCCTCTCGACAACGCTTCGATACCGAGTCGGTCAAACGCACGACATGCGCCCAAACCTCGTCAACCGAATACATATCGCTGGAGAATGTTTCCTCATTGCCGATTGATTTCGATTCTCGGTTGGGCTCGACGTCTCGGTCGTCCTCGGCGTGGGCCAAGTTATGCAGGTGTTGCGCATGCGCTTCGCCAACTATCCCAGCCAGTGCACGAACTTCTATGGCTGCCAAGTCATTGACGGTCGTTATACCAAGCCTTGTCAGCTTCTCTAGCGTCACCGGGCCAACGCCCCACAAAGATTTGACATGCATCGGACGAACGAAGGCGAGTTCGTCACCTGCCAACACCTCGTACACACCCAAACCTGGTTTGACGCCACTCGCGCTTGCGATTGGTTTCGCATGCTTGGATGCAAGCTTTGCAATGAACTTGCTTGGTGCAACCCCAACACAACATACGAGACCGATCTCTTCGAGCACGCGGCGCCTGATCTCTGCCGCAATGTAGGAGCCCGAGCCGATTGCCCGCAACGAACCTGTTACATCAAGAAATGCTTCGTCCAGTGAGAGCCCTTCGACCAGGGGTGTGAAGTCATGAAAAATCTCAAATACCTGAGCGCTAACGCTCACATATTCATCCATGTCGCCCGGAAGAAATACTGCGTTGGGACAAAGTTTGCGGGCGCGCGATGCGGGCATTGCTGAGAAGACTCCGTACCGGCGGGCCTCGTACGAGGCTGCAGCGACAACACCACGTTGCCCATCGCCGCCAACAACCACCGGCAGGCCACGCAGTTCTGGACGTCTACGTAACTCGACCGCCACGAAAAACATGTCCATGTCAACATGCAAAATCGTTCGCGGAGGTGCGTTTACAGAGTGAACCACGGTGACAACTACGATAACGCTGTGTCAAACCCCGGCTCGCAAGATCGTCAACTTTCCGCACTCCCATCCCCACTTGCACGCGCAATTGCCTTTGCCGCAATTTGTATTGCCGGCCTCACTGGTGGAGCAATTGGCTACTCACTCGTGGACGTGCAGTGTTCAGGAGATTGCCAAGTTGGTACCGGATTTGGTTTATTGCTTGGTTCGCTATCGGGCGCCATCGGAATGAGCGTTGTTGCAGTGCTTGTGCTTCGTGCCGTTGGCGAGTGGCGAGAAATATCCGACAAATGACGCCGACCTCGGCCGTAGATGCGCTTGGTATTGCCAAACAGTTGGCACGTGCCGCAGGAGATATGGCTCTAGCAGGGAGAAAAGCCGGGCTGCACAACGTTCAAACCAAATCGACCGGGACCGACATGGTTACCGAGTTCGATCGCGCGTCAGAGGCAATGATTTTTGAAGGACTACGTACATTGCGGCCGCTCGACTCGGTGGTGGGAGAAGAGGGTGCGGCGCACTCGGGCGAAACAGACATCACCTGGTACATCGACCCGATAGATGGAACGACCAACTTCCTCTATGCACTTCCCAACTGGGCGGTGTCCATCGGTGCCGCCGACAACACAGGCCCACTTGCAGGAGTTGTATACATTCCGGCGCTTGATGAGATGTTTACCGCAACGCGTGGCGGCGGCGCATTTCTGAACGACCAGCCAATTCGCTGCAACGACATTGACGAAATCTCGCAGGCATTGGTGTGCACAGGCTTCAGCTATTCGGCTGATGCCCGCACTATCCAAGCCCAACGCGTCTCGCGGATGATCCATGACATACGAGATATCCGCAGATTTGGCGCTGCATCCATCGATCTTTGTTTCGTTGCATGCGGTCGATTGGACGCCTACTTCGAAGAAAACTTGTTTCCATGGGACATAGCCGCAGGTGAACTGATAGCCCGCGAGGCGGGCTGCCTATCGGGAGACTTTTCGGGCGGGCCAGTTCGCCCAGCGGAACTACTCGTAAGTCCGCCAGGGATATTCGGTCCCCTCTCGACGCTCATCACCGCAGCCAGCACCGATAGCGAGTAACAATGATGTCTGTGGGGATCAGCGTTTTAACCGTTGAAGACGACGAGCGAATCCGCGCGTCTGTCAAGTTGGCCCTTGAAGACGAAGGCTGGACAGTTCATGAGGCATCCAGCGGTGAAGAAGCTATCGAAGTCTTCCAACGCACTACAACCGATGTAGTACTTATCGACATCATGCTGCCCGGAATCGACGGCTTTGAATTGTGTCGAAATATTCGCAAACTGAGCGATGTTCCAGTCGTCATGGTTACCGCACGCGCCGACACACACGATGTTGTTGCTGGCCTCGAGGCAGGCGCGGACGACTATCTCACGAAACCATTCGCACCCAAAGAACTTGCGGCTCGTATTCGGGCGCTCCTTCGAAGGGCCAAGCCGTCAGCAACTGGCCATGCCAAACTTCAATTTGGAAATCTGGAGATCATTCCCGACGAGGGAAAAGTTTTGCTCGATCACAACGAAGTAGTTCTCACCAAGACCGAATTTCGCCTGTTGTGCGAACTAGCACACGACCCGGGTGGCGTCTTCAGCCGTGAGTTGTTGCTAGACAAAGTTTGGGGCTACGGCTATTTCGGTGATGGTCGACTAGTCGATGTACATATTCGTCGCTTGCGTATGAAAATTGAAGTTGATCCCGCCAACCCAACTCACGTTGTAACCGTGCGAGGGCTTGGTTATCGCCTGCAATCGTGATTGATCCCCTTCCCGACGAGTCCAAGGCGCGATACCGACTGACGAGAGCTCGTCGCATCATCCGCACTGTTGCCAAACGAGTGAGGCCAAAACGAATCGGGCTTCGAAATCGAATATTGATCATCTTCGGAGCTGGTTCGATGATCCTTGCTGGAGTTCTCGCAACAACTACCTATAGCTTCACTCGGTCTAGTCTGATGCAACAACGTGAAAAAGCTGAGATAAATCTGGCATTCGCAAACGCCCGGCGCGTCCAGAACGACTTGTTGGCCGACCGCACGGCGATCGAAATAGCGCTCAACCAAGTTGGCGATTCGCACAGATTGTTATACATGGATGGGAAGTGGACTGGTACCAGCCAGATGTTCACCGAATCGGCGATCCCACCCATATTGAAGGACCAGGTGGTGAGCCAGCGCAAGGCTGCGATTATGACTACTTCGGTGCGCAACGGGCAGGCACTCATAGTTGGCATCCGACTGGAGCGCATAAACGCTACGTACTTCGAGCTCGACAACTTAAGAGAAGTGCGAGAGGCGTTGCGAAGTGTGCAAATCGCGCTGTTCTTCTCGGCGTTCATCACCATCATGGTTGGTTTTGGGCTCGGGCTATTCGCTTCACGGCGTGCGGTCAGACCACTTGCTAATGCGGCACAGGCCGCACGTGCAATCGCCGACGGAAGTCTTGACACTCGACTTGAGCCAACGGACGATCCGGACTTGCAAGTGTTGACTGCTGCGTTTAACGACATGGTTTCAGCAATGCAACAACGTGTGGAGCGCGACGCAAGGTTCACATCCGATGTCAGCCACGAGCTGCGATCCCCACTCATGACACTTGCGGCTTCTGTACAAGTGATGGAGTCACGACGTGACGAACTCTCGGAAAGATCACAAGCCGCGCTCGACTTGTTGGTTGGTGACGTTTCCAGGTTCCAAGGCCTTGTGGAAGACCTGCTCGAGATTTCGCGTTTTGATGCGGGGGCAGTTCGGCTAGTGAAGGAACCACTTGTTGCGCACGAGTTCGTTCGCCAAGCAATCTCAGTGAGCAGCATGCCAAAAACCGAGGTGCGAGTTTCGGCAGATGTGGAGTCGGTTGTTATACGTGGCGATAAACGACGCCTTGCGCGTGTACTTGCGAACCTTATCGACAATGCCAGAATCCACAGCGGTGGACGTCCAACGGTTCATGTTCAATTTGCCGAGGAAGATGAGCCGATTGGGAACATCTGGATCATTGTTGAAGACAACGGTGAGGGACTGATCGATGGCGAGGCCGAAAAGATCTTCGAGCGATTCTCGAGAGGTGCAGCAGCCGGAAAACGTTCCGGCCAAGAGGGTGCTGGTCTTGGATTGGCGCTTGCTCTTGAACACATCACCCTGCATGGTGGACGTATCTGGGCCGAGAATCGGCAAGATGGCATCGTGGGTGCTCGCTTTATCGTAGAGATTGCAATCGAGGTGCCCGCATGAGACGCGCTCGTTACTTGCTCGTTGTATCGGTACTCACCTTGATGCTGAACTCGTGTGGTATCTCGAATGACCGCTCGCCAAGGCTGATTGATCCTTCCAGACAAGACCAACTGAATTCACAGCCGTAATATCAAGGCATGGCGCCAGATAGACAGACACCAGTTGTTATCGCGATCGATGCCGGCACGACAGGGGTGCGTGCTCGAGCAGTATTCGCCGATGGACGGCCCTCAATCTCCAGCTACCAGGAATTTCCACAGTATTTCCCCCAACCTGGTTGGGTCGAACACGATGCAAACGAAATTTGGAATGCGGTTCATGCGACCTTGACGGATGTTGTACAGAAAATCGACCAGCCAATCGCCGCGATTGGAATTACTAATCAACGAGAAACGATTGTTGCGTGGGACAAACAGACTGGCAAACCTTTTGGTAAAGCAATTGTTTGGCAAGATAGGCGAACCGCGCAGCGATGTCATGAACTTGAGTCATCGCTCCCCCTCGTTCGAGCCACAACGGGTTTAGTGCTTGATCCATACTTTTCTGCCACGAAGATTGAGTGGATGATCAATCATGGCAACCTGCCGTCAGACGATCGACTTGCGTTCGGGACGATCGACTCGTGGATCATCTGGAATCTCACCAAGGGTTCAGCCTTTGTCACTGATGCAACGAACGCAAGCCGAACCATGCTGTTCGACATCAAGAACATGTGTTGGAGCAAAGAACTGTGCGAGCTCTTCAAAGTTCCGATGAATGCCCTACCGACCGTCGTTCCATCAAGTGGCAGATGCGCGCTGACTGCGGAACATACGGGCATCCCCAAGGGCATACCCATTTCGGGAATCGCGGGCGACCAACAAGCAGCTCTCTTCGGCCAAGCCTGCTTCAGCGTTGGTAGCAGCAAGAACACATACGGCACAGGAAGTTTCGTGCTGATGAACGTTGGCAACACATGCCCGCAGCCTGCGGACGGAATGCTGACGACCGTTGCTTGGGATTTGGGTACTGGTTCACCCACCTATGCCCTCGAAGGCGCGATCTTCGTGACCGGCTCTGCTATTCAGTGGTTGCGAGACGGACTGCAGATCATTCAACATGCACACGAAGTTGGGCCACTCGCCCAAAGCGTCACCGACTCGGGTGGCGTCGTGGTGGTGCCCGCGTTTACAGGATTGGGAAGCCCCTGGTGGGATCCGAATGCCCGCGGGACAATTATTGGCATTACACGCGGAACCACGCGGGCCCATATTGCACGAGCAGTCGTCGAATCAATCACGTTTCAAACGCGCGACGTGGTGGACGCGATGGCAAGCGCTGCAGCAGTAACAGTGCGCGACATGCGTGTAGATGGCGGTGCCGCAGTGATGGATTTCATGCTGCAAATGCAAGCCGACCTACTTGGCGTTGACGTGTTGCGCCCAACAGAACTTGAAACAACCGCAATGGGTGCAGCATTCCTTGCCGGCCTAGCCGAGGGAATCTGGCCATCGCTGGACGACGTTGCCGCCGCATGGCATCTCGAGCGTACGTTTCGCCCCGAACCGAATGGTGGCGAAAGCGCTAGGTATCAGCAATGGCGACGCGCAGTTGAGCGTTCGCTGAACTGGGCTTAGCTACAAACCCAGCCATCCAGCAATTCGCGGGGCAATGCGCTCCGCAAGCATTGTCACTGCAAGCTGCGGGTTGGCGCGAGGCAAATCGGGGAATATTGAGGCGTCACACACCCATAAAGCCTGGTGGCCGATTACCGCGCCATCGGTGTCAACAACAGCATCGTCGTCGGCAGTTGACCCCATCCGAAGCGAGCACCCAGCGTGTGCATAGACACCGACGTTTCGCAACATCCATTGATCAAATTGATCTGTCGTAGCTGTAGCTAGCCAATCGCAAGGCGTTCCAAGATTGTCGCAATACATTGCGCCCACTACATCGGTAAGCGCCTTTTGTTCAAGAACCCGAAGAGAGCGCATGACTGCGTCGCGCATCACTTGCCGGTCGTGTTCAGTTGATAGCAAAGAGAAATCAACTTGGGGTCGACGATTGTTGCCAAGCCGGACAGAACCAGTGGAAGTCACTTCCATCACTGCCGCAAGCAATGCGCCGCTCTTTTTGTCATTGGTGGAAACTGCGTTCATCGGAAGAAGATGAATGTCACTAGAGCCAATTGTTGAGGACAACCGGGAAATAGTTGAGATTGCAAACCGCTGATGCGCTTCTTCACGCAACTGCAACGACAGAGCAACCGCGGGATGATCTTTCAAACCCATGCCAATACCCCGCCTCCGAATGTTGCTGCGCAGCAATACTGCGGGTGAATGAATTGCACCAGCGCACAACACCACCCCCGAGGCATCGATGACTGATCCATCACTCAATTTCACACCGACAGCCCGAGTGCCACTCATCATGATCGAATCGACTTCGCAATTTCCGCGGACTGTCAAATTTGATCGACTTCTCGCATTATCCATGTACGCGACGTTTGTCGAGCTTCGTTGCTTTCCATCGAATAGCAACGTTGCTGCACCCACCGCCTCGGCTGTTTGCGAATCGGACGATAATTGATCGTTGCGGGAGATACCCATAGTTGTCAGCGCCTCGACTAAAGCCGAATCGATGATGCCCCAATCCGACTCGCCAACTGTTGTCGTCGCAAATGGCAACATGCGAAACACGGGCCCAACATCGCTCCAACCCCACCCGTCACAACCGTGGCGATTCTTCCAACGTTCGAAGTCCTCCGCCATGCCCGACATTGCCACCATTGCGTTTACGGCAGTGCTGCCACCCATTCCCCGGCCTCTTGGGTACCAAACCGAACTTTGCTGCGCGGTGCGTTGCACATACAAATCCTCAAAGGTTCGTTCTGCAACTTGCAGAGCTTGAAGAAAGTTGGATGACCTAATGCCCTCTGGCTCCTGGAATGATTCGACGTCAGGCCCAGCCTCCAGAAGCAGAACGGACTGGTGCTCATTTTCCGACAATCTCGATGCGACAACTGCACCTGCCGCCCCTGCACCGATCACCACTAACGGAAGATTCGGTGAGATCATGTCGATCGACTAATCAATATTTGTAGCAACCGGTAGACCATGAAGGTGCGAGTGGTCGTTGTAACGCAATAGCGCCCAGTGCCCAGCACGAATCTCTGCAATCTCGGTAAGCGAACAGTTTTTGGTGTGTACCTCAAACGCGCCAGTTTGTGGAGTACGCATGGTTCGTCGAAGTATCGCGTCCACTACACCACCATGACACGCAACTACCACGGTCTTACCAAAGTGTTGAGAGACAACAGCATCCAACCCCGAGTAAACCCTTTGATGAAACTGTGCAATGGTCTCGCCACCAGGGAAAAACTCGGCATGCGGATCGCCGCCCCAGTCTGGAGAGCCATGACGACGAACAAATTCCGCAAATGTAAGCCCGTCACATTCGGGGCCTGGGTCGTGTTCGCCGAATCGAGTGTCGATGTTGATCGCCAAGCTAGATAGGGCGGGCGCAATTATTTCAGCTGTTTCTTTAGCTCGGGGATAGCCACTTGAGTACAACACATCGCACTGCAGTTCTTGCGTGTTTGCAAGTCGATCGCGCAACCGTTCGGCCTGCAATTTTCCTAAATCCGATAAACCACTACACGTGCGCGGGCCGCCCAAAACTCGCTGAACGGTTACATTCGATTCGCCGTGACGAACCAAGACGATTCGCGTTTTGGTCATACCAGCTTCTCGACAAAGCCTTCCAGCTGCCTCAAGTTGCGGCATTCATAAACGCCGTCGGTGAAAGTGCCGTACTCGCCCACGATTGAGTCTCCGGTATTCCAGTAACTCTTCGGCTCGGGATTTAACCAATACACGTGTCGTCCACGTTTTTGCATTTCCTTGACTACCCAAGATTGGGCTGCATGGTAGTTATTTCGCGCATCACCCAGCAACAAGATGGTGGTTTTTGGGTTGATGTCCTTGCCGTACTTTTCCCAAAACACTTCAAACGCATGGCCGTAGTCGCTATGGCCGTCCACCCACACCACATCGGCTTCGGTGTTTACTCGGTGTATTGCTTCGCTGATGTCTTCGGTGTTTTTGAAATAACTGGTCACTTCGTCGAGGCCATCAATGAAGACGAATGATCGCACTTTGGAAAACTGCCCTTGAATGGCATAGACGAGCATCAGCGTAAAGCGAGCAAAAGCCGCGACGCTTCCTGAAATGTCGGCGATAACCATCAATTCGGGTTTTGCAGGGCGCGGATATTTGAATTTTGGATCTGCAGGAACGCCGCCATAACTGAGCGAGTGGCGCACGGTGTTACGAAAATCCAGCGGACCTTTTCGGCCATGCCTGCGCTTGCGTGCCAACTTTGCGGCAAGCTTGCGAGTGAGTGGCTGCAATGCCTTTTTCAGGCTCTGCATCTCGTCTCGGCTTGCATGCATGAAATCCACATCTTCGGGAAGTGGCTTTCGAAGAGTCTTTGCCATGGCTTCTGCGCCGCGATCGGCAACTAACTTTCGTCGAATCTCGGCTTCGACTTCTTGCTTGAACTGCTCTATGCGGCTCTCGAATTCGTCCTTCTCAAGACGCTCCTCGAGTTTTGTGAGGTCCTGCTGTGCCGAGTCTTTATTTGCTTGCATCAACTTCTCGAGCATGTTGTCTAAATCAAGATTGCGCAGCGTGCGGTACAAGTAATAGGTGCCGCCCACTGGACGTCCGGGCTCCATTCCTGCAAAACGCTGCACTGCCTGTTTGGCTAACGCGCGCATCATTGCCTGGTCGCCATTCATCAATGCCTGCATCAGCATCTGCGCGAGTTCTTCGGGGGTTAGCCCGTCCATCCCTCCGCTTTGACCACGGCCCTCGCCGGGTTGCTGCGAGTCTTGCTCGTCGCGGCCAAGCTCTCCGGGAGTATCGGACTCGCCATCGACAATGTTGTACTCGGCACCGCGAAGTGAGAAATAGACCTCGAAGATGGTCTCAAATGCACGCCAATGGGAGTTGCTCTTGACGAGTGTCGCACCCAACGCGTACTTGAATGCTTGACGATCCTCAAGAGGGATCTCTTTAACCGCTTCCATCGCGTCGAGGTTCTCGGTAAGGCTCACGGGAAGACCTGCATTACGCAGTTCAACAATAAAACCCGACATCAAGTCAAGGACGGGCATGGCTCAGATCACTTGTCGACCGACAGTTCCTTCGCCGCTTTGGCAATGTCGGTTTGGTATTTGAGCAGGATGTGGAGTGTCTCTTTTGCCTCTTGAGCATCGATGTGTTCGATACCAAGCAACATCAATGTTCGGGCCCAGTCGAGCGTTTCGCTCACCGATGGTGCCTTCTTCAAATCCAATTGGCGAATGCTGCGCACGATACGCGCGATCTGATCGGCAAGGTTCTGCGTGATGTCGGGAACCTTCGTAAGAACGATTTCTTTTTCGCGTTCCATATCTGGGTAATCGATGTGCAGGAACAGGCAACGGCGCTTGAGGGCCTCCGACAATTCGCGTGTGTTGTTCGACGTGAGGAAGACCATCGGGATCTGCTTTGCCGTGATGGTTCCAAGTTCGGGGATCGAAACTTGATATTCCGAGAGAATCTCGAGAAGCAATGCCTCTGTCTCGATTTCGACACGGTCCACTTCGTCAATCAAAAGAACTACTGGATCTTCACTGCTGATTGCCTCGAGCAAGGGACGGGTGAGCAAAAACTCCTGCGAGAAAATGTCGTCGTGAACTTCGCTCCAAGAGTCGCTTGATTTATCGGCTTGGATGCGCAACAACTGCTTCTTGTAGTTCCATTCGTAGAGCGCCTTCGACTCGTCTAGACCTTCGTAGCACTGCAGTCGAATGAGACGGGCGCCCGTCATGTCGGCAACGCTCTTTGCCAACTGCGTCTTTCCCGTTCCGGCTGGGCCCTCGACGAGAATCGGCTTCCCAAGCCGTTGCGCTAGATAGACCACACCAGCGATGCCGTCGTCGGCCAAATAATTGACCTGCTTTAGACCGTCTCGCACCTGCTGAACTGACTCAAATCGGCTTTCCATTCGGGCAACCTTAGTGCTTGATCCCGCCGCCACTCCGATCCAAACCCCTACGATGATGAGTGCTCATGGCCGGTCTTATTCGATCGAATCTCGTCGTTGCTTCTGGCACCGCAGTCTCCCGCATTACGGGACTTGTGCGCATTGTGATTTTCGGCATGGTCATCGGCCAAACCGCGTTGGCTGACGCATTCGATGGCGCAAATAACGCCCCTAACGCCATCTACGAGCTTTTCATCGGAGGCGTACTTTCCGCCAGCCTTGTCCCCCTCTTTGCGCGGCTCGTTGACAACGAACACAAAGAGAACAACGACATTGACGCCATTGTCAGCACTGCGTTGTACGTGCTCGTGTCCGTCACTGTTGTTGCAGTGTTAGCCGCTCCAGCAATTTTTCACCTGTTCTCGCTCAACCCATCAAGCGCCGTAGACGCCAACGCTTACCGGGAAGCCGGCACAGCACTCACGAGAATATTTCTTATTCAGATCTTCTTTTACGGGATAAGCGCAATAACTTCTGCGCTGCTCAATGCCCGACGACAGTTTTTCGCAGCAGCATGGTCGCCTGTTCTGGCAAACATCGTTGCAATTGGGTTTCTTTTGTACATTCCTTCAGTCGGCGCAACATCGCCTCCCCAATTGGGCGAAGTTATGTCCAACAATTCGCTGCTGTGGACACTCGGACTCAGCACAACAGTCGGCATTGCATTAATGGCAACTACCCAATTGTTGGTCGTACGTCGAAGCGGAATACGACTCTCGTTTAGACCACAATTTCGACATCCCGCAGTAGCGCGCCTTGTTCGACTGTCCACCTGGACTCTCGGGTATGTCGTGGCAAATCAAATTGCACTCGTGGTCATCAAAAACCTTGCATCGCCTGGAAGCGGCTGGGTAGATGCTTACGCAAAGGCGTTCATTATCTTCCAATTGCCTCATGGTCTGCTTGCCGTATCTCTTGCCACCACCTTTGTGCCCGAGTTATCCAGAATGATTCATTCGAATGATGAACCATCTTTTGCGCGTCGAATGAACGATGGAATTCGTTTTACTGCGATGCTCACCATTCCCGCAGCAGTCGGGCTCTTTGTTTTAGCTAAGCCAATCGTTGGGGCACTGTTGCAACATGGAAACTTTGATGCAATTGCCACCATCAACACGGCACGCGCACTTTCCGGGCTTGCGCTGGGCGTTGGTGGTTTCTCGGTCTACCTCTTTGTTCTCCGCGGCTTTTATGCCCGAAACGATACGCGCACACCGTTTCTGATCAATCTCGTTGAAAACGCTCTGAACATTGTCTTTGCACTGCTGCTCGTGGGCCGCTTTGATGTTCTCGGATTAGGAATTGCGTATTCCCTTGCCTACCTCATTTCCGCTGCCTTTGCTTTACTGGTTCTGCAACGATCAACCCCTTCGCTGCAAATTGCACCGCTATTACTTTCGATACTTCGAATTGTCGTCTCTGCCGCATTGATGGCCATAGTTGTCCAATCAACCAGCGGCCTTATCGGATCAGACGTAGGTATGGGTGCGTTGGCACGGATTGTTCTGAGTTCCTGCCTAGGGCTTTTGGTTTATGCGATGAGTTTGCTGGCCTTTGGTGCGCCAGACCTTCGTCATTTTGTGTTGAGCAAAATCACCAAATCGTCGCGGTGAACTAACTCGGTCACTACTCCGTCGGGAAGCTCGGAACTGTGGCGACCGGCTGCCGCACTTGCTTGAACGGCGTCAACCGAAACCATTCCGCGCGCAAACACCATGTCACGCATGTCTTTGATTTCTACTGTGTCTCCTGCAACGAAGTCGCCGTGCACTTCAACAATCCCCGCATGCAGCAGTGAAGTATTTCGCTCGATTAAAGCGGTTCTGGCGCCATCATCCACCACGACACTGCCGCTGTGCTGTGCTGCAAATGCAATCCACAATTTGCGAGCCGAGAGGTTTCGGTTGTGCGGCAAGAACTGCGTGCCGGCACCAGGAACAGCATTGATTGCTTGCTCCAACACATCAGCACGGGTAGCGCTCGCAATTACCGTTCGCACCCCAGACCAAGAAGCAATTCGCGCAGCCGACAGTTTTGAGGCCATTCCACCGCTACCGCGAGCGGAGCCGGCGCTACCAGCATGAACTGTTAGCAGTTCGTCGTCGGCAGCCACCTCTTCAACAAACACCGCCGCGCTATCGGTTGACGGATCGGCTGTGTACAGCCCCGCAATATCTGTCAACAGAACCAAAACATCCGCGCCGATATTGTGGGAAACAAGCGCCGCAATGCGGTCGTTGTCGCCGAAACGTATTTCATCGCTAGCGATGGCATCGTTCTCGTTAATAATTGGTACGCAACCCAACTCCATCAGCCTTATAAGCGTGCTTCGGGCATGAAGATATTGCGTGCGATCGATAAAGTCATTTGGCACTAGCAGCACTTGTGCACCGATTAGGTCGTGCTTCGCCAAATGCTTGTTGTATTCATTCATCAACAGGCTTTGCCCTACCGCTGCAAGCGCTTGCAAGGTAAGCGTGTCTGTTGGTCGATGTTTCATGCCGAGCGCAGCAACACCGCCAGCGACAGCGCCGGAAGTAACAATCACCACTTCGTGGTTGTCGGTTCGCAGCTTTGCAACCTGTTCACAAAGCGTGGCTATTGCATCAGTTTTGATACTGCCTCGCTCATCGGTCACCGATGATGTTCCAATTTTTACAACAATTCTCATTGCTAACTCTCGGGTGTGTAGTCGAAACTGAATGCGCCAATATGTACCACTGCCCCGTCGGTTGCACCGGCACGGGCCAACAATCGTGGTATGCCCAAATTCTTGAGTCGTTCGTCAATGTAATTCAATGCGTCTGGTGTGGTCACATCGCTGAGTGCAACCGCACGTTCTACATCGCGACCATGAAGTCGAAACTGAGATTCGCCCAGCCGTTCAATCTTCGTACCTTCAGGTACAGGCCTGATTACAACCGAACCCTGCTTGGGAGGCAGCACGGTGCGAGCACCCTGTACCAACTGCGCTAATTCGCCGAGCACCTTACGCACACCGTCACGCGTAACAGCCGACATCTTCATTCCATTCCAACTGGCCATGTGCTCTTCGTCGGCGGCGTCGGTCTTTGTGCCAACCACAAGCCTTGGTCGGTCCAACAAGTCGGGGCGGTAAGCCTGCAACTCTTGCAGCAAGATTCGTTCCTGCTCTACGGCAGAGACATCATCCATCGGTGCAAGATCAAGCAAAATACACAACACGCGTGCGCGTTCGATGTGTCGCAAGAACTGATGACCCAGGCCTCGGCCTTCGCTTGCGCCCTCGATGATTCCAGGAATATCAGCAATGATGAACTCGGTCGTCGCGTCAAGCTTGACAACGCCAAGGTGTGGCTCAAGCGTTGTAAACGGATAGTTGGCAATCTTTGGCTTTGCGGCCGAGACCGTACTGATGAATGTCGATTTTCCTGCATTTGGAAAACCGACAAGTGCGACGTCGGCCATCAATTTGAGTTCCAACTTCAACCAACGTGCTTTTCCGTGCTCACCTTGTTCGGCAAACTTTGGCGCTCTGCGACGATTGGACAAGAAACGCGCATTACCTCTTCCGCCCTGTCCGCCGTGTGCAGCGCAGAAACGGGCGCCGTGCTCGGGAAGGTCGGCAAGAATCTCGCCCGTGTACATGTCGCGCACCACGGTTCCTTCGGGAACCTTGATCACCATTTCTTGGCCGCGACGACCATGCAAATCTTTACCCATTCCGTGCACGCCGTCGCCTGCTCGACGGTGGGGGTGGTCACGAAAGGCCAGCAACGACGCCACATTGTGATCGGCCTCAAGCCACACCGAACCGCCGTCTCCGCCATCGCCACCGTTTGGGCCACCGAAAGCAACTGGGCCCTCTCTGCGGAAACTGACGCAGCCTGCACCGCCGTCGCCTCCGCGAACGTTCAGTTGGGCTTCGTCGACAAATGCACTCATAGGGGCTTTCTAGGCTACTGCTACACCCTGCTCGTATCGTGGAGATTATGAATGAGGTCAATAAGTCTGCACAGCCTCAGGACCCATCAGGGTCTCGTGCCCAGTCGTGGGCCAGCACAATGCATGGCTTCAACTCACCAGACGGAATTATCTTCGCTCACGCCGATTCTTGGGCCGGCGCTGGATCAACCAACATTGTGTCGCGCGCCGAGCGTGAGGCGCGTGAAGACGCACAACTTGCTCCATTAGCAACTCGGGCCTTTGGTGCAGGAAACCGCGCAATCACCGAACAGGCCGACGACTATCGCACCTGTTTCGAACGCGACCGCGACCGCATCCTGCATGCTTCCGCTTTCCGCCGACTCGCTGGAAAGACTCAGGTATTTGTCTTCCCTCAGGATCATCAACGCACTCGACTCACCCACGCTCTTGAAGTTGCACAAGTAGCCGTTGCTGTATCTCGCGCACTCGGGCTTAACACCATGCTTACTGAAGCCATTGCACTTGGGCACGATTGCGGGCATGGCCCCGGTGGGCACGCCAGCGAAGACGCACTCTCTCCATTTGTCGCGCATGGCTTCGATCACGCGCTTTGGGGCGCCGACGTCACGCTGGTTCCACTCAATTTGTGCGTCGAAACATTGGACGGCATCCGCAATCATTCTTGGTCGCGTCCGGCACCAATGACGCCAGAAGGCGAAGTGGTTTCGTGGGCCGATCGCATTGCTTATGTATGTCACGACTTCGAAGATGCAGTTGCAGCCGGCATTGTTTCACCACAACAACTGCCCGAGATAGTCGCTACACAATGCGGCTTCACTCGTTCCAGCCAACTTCGTGCGTTCATCACTTCGATGATTAGGGCAAGCGCTCAATCCGGCCGCATCGGCATGGAGTCGCTGACCGCAGAGGCACTTGCCGAGTTTCGTCGATTCAACTACGACAACATCTACATGCGCGACGCCTCGCGCAATCAAGCAAAGGCTGTCATCGATTTACTTCGTGCGCTCGTCGAGCACTACCGTGCCCGCCCGCAAGACATGTTCGCCGAACAGTCCCCAGCTAGCAACATCCCATTGGCCAACAGCGATGAGGCGTTGCATGATGCAGTTGCATACGTAGGGGGCATGACCGATCGCTTTGCATGCAGACAAGGGTCGATGCTTCTGGGCTGGGGCGCCGAGCGACTACCGCAGGGAATCGATACGAACTAGCTCACGCTTCGCAGCAAACGCTGCGGGACAGTTAGTTAGTTGGAAGGACGTCGACGACGCGACGACCGCGGCGCTCGCCAAACTTCACGCTGCCTGCTGCAAGAGCGAACAGTGTGTCGTCTTTGCCAATGCCAACGTTGTTGCCAGGATGCACCTTGGTGCCGCGCTGACGAATGAGAATTGTTCCGGCGGTGATGACCGTTCCGTCAAATACCTTTACTCCGAGTCGTTGCGCGTTTGAATCGCGACCGTTGCGTGTAGAACCGCCACCCTTGGTTTTTGACATGAGATCAGCCTTTCGCGATGCTGGTGATTTCAATCACCGAATACTTTTGGCGGTGTCCGAAACGACGACGCTGGTTGGTACGACGCTTGTATGTAAAGCCATCGATCTTTGGGCCGGCAGCCTGACCAATGATGGTTGCAGTAACGGTTGCCTTAGCCAATTCGGCTGGCGTGGAAAGGACGGTTGTGCCGTCGACGAGAAGCACTGGGGTGAACTTCACCACGGTGCCTTCTTGGGCGCCAAGAAGCTCGACCTGGACCTGTTGGCCCTGGGCGACCTTTTCTTGTTTGCCTCCGGTTGCGATAACTGCGTACATAACGAGTCCTTACTCTACCCTTCGCCCTATGGGCTCTCCAACCAGCCAAACGACAAGTTGTTACTGATTTTATTTGAAATATGACCTAATCAAGCATTGACATGTCGATGAGCACTCCGCGACCCTCACATGCCGCGCATGCCTCTGCGAAATTGGTCAATAAGCCCTCGCCAATGCGTTTGCGGGTCATTTCGACCAAACCAAGCTCGGAAATGTCGAACACCTGGGTGCGAGTCTTGTCTCGCGATAGTGCGCTCTTAAAGGCTTCAAGCACCTTGCGGCGGTTTTCGCGAATCTCCATGTCGATGAAGTCGATGACGATGATTCCGCCAATGTCTCGAAGGCGCAACTGCCGAGCAATTTCTTCGGCGGCCTCGAGATTGTTGTGAAACACGGTCTCTTCAAGGTTTGACTTTCCGACGTTCTTTCCGGTGTTGACGTCGATCACACTGAGCGCTTCGGTGTGCTCAATAATCAGCGAACCACCGCTTGGCAGCCAAACTTTTTTGTCCAGAGCCTTACGCAACTGTTCGTGAACGCGATACTGCTCGAACAGTGGCAGGCCTTCCTTGGCGGCATCGAACAGCTCTACGCGATCGGCGAATTCCGGGTTGAATGCAGAGATGTAGTCGCGCACCTCGGCATACAGCTGCGGATCGTCAATAACGATGCCGCGATAATCGCTGCTGAATTCTTCGCGAATCACGCGCACTGCCAATGGAGGCTCGCGATACAACAACGATGGGGTTGAAGCCTTCTCTGCCTGTTTGCGAATTGAATCCCATTGCTCAATCAGTCGTGTGAGGTCTGTGGTGAGTTCGTGCTCGGTTGCATTTTCTGCTGCAGTTCGAACGATGATTCCGTGCTGTTCTGGCTTGATGCGATCGAGAATGCCACGCAAACGACGACGCTCGCCTTCTGGAAGTCGTTTGGAAATTCCGTACGTACGCGAATCTGGAATGAGCACAACGAATCGACCCGGTAGCGAAACTTCCTGCGTCAGGCGGCCGCCTTTGGCGCCGATCGGGTTCTTTGTGACTTGGCACAAAATCATCTGACGCGCTTTTAATACCTGCTCGATGCGCGGGTCTGGCCCCTGCTCGACAACGTCTTCCTTATCGAACTGCACATCGCCGCGGTACAACACAGCATTCTTCTGAGTTCCAATATCAACAAACGCGGCTTCCATACCCGGCAAAACGTTTTGCACTCGACCCAAATAGATATTGCCGTGAATTTGCAAATCATCATCGGCTGGACGCGAAACATAATGCTCGATCAAGCTGCGCCCTTCGAGCACAGCAACCTGAGTGAGATCGCCACTCACCTGCACGCACATCAGGTAGCGACCAACGGCTTTACCGTTGCGCTCCTTGCCGCGTCGGCGCTCTATCAACTCGGCGTCGGTGCCGACAACTGTGTTTGATGCATCGTCACCACGCGGAGATCGGCCCCGGCGGTTGCGTCCGCCGCGCTTGCCGCCTCGGCGGTTCTTGCTTCGGGGTTTGTCCTCAGAACTTTCGCTTCGCTGACTGCTAGCGCCGCCAGCCACTGGCTTTGCGAGCGCGGCTGCAGGAGCTGGCCGTGTGTCTCCAATTTGCGGCTTGCGCACAAGGGCATCGTTGACCGCCTCGGCGCTGGCCATTTTGCCTTCGCGCGGCGGATCGGGAAGTTCCATTTCCGGGGTTGCGGGCTTTGGTGCCCTCGCTACGCGCGGTGCTGCTTGGGTCGAATCGATGTTTGCCGCTGTTGGGTTGGTGCCGCCTGTGCGCGTGCGGTTGCGGTTACGCCCACCTCGACGACCACGACGCCGCTTCTTCGGACCGCCCGGGACTTGGGCGCCGTTTTGCTGTTCGCCAGATGTGGCACCCTTTGGCTGCTCGGGGACAGAAGCCCCTGCGCTCATTTCACTCATGTTGCTTGCTCGTTTCCTTACTTGGATAGCGCATCCGAGGCGGCGACGCTGCCCACCACATGCACTATCGTCGCGGTCCAGCGCTACCGGCCACAGGTTTCCCTGCTGCCCGAATCGCTATCGCGTGTACGACCTTTGGAGGGGCCCAATGCCCTTCCTGGCTCTCAGGATATCCCCCTGCCCATGGAGGAACTCGGCTTTCTTTGCAGTTTTTACCGTGGCCCTTATTGCAAACGGCGCATATGAACGCTCTGGACAAGGCCAAGCAGGACGGCCGTGGACACCAGGTGGGACCCTCCATAGGAGATGAATGGCAATGGAAGACCGCTTACTGGGGTGACCCCCAACGTCATACCAATATTTTGAAAGACCTGCCACAACACCATCGTGAAAACGCCAGTGGCCAAAAAGAACCCGTAACGGTCTCGAGCCATCCGCGCAATACGCCAGATACGCCAGAGAATCACGCAGAAGAGACCGATGACTACACCGCCACCAATCATTCCGAATTGTTCTCCGATTGCAGAAAAAGGAAAGTCGGTGAATTGCACGGGAATGTATTTTCCGTTGGTGAGCGGCCCGTTGAGATACCCCTTGCCAAACACTCCCCCCGTGGAAACTGCACGTTTGGCGAAACGCACCTGCAACACGATCTGTTCCAGATCTTTGTCGAACGAGTTCTGATTGAACCATGCGTCGAATCGACGCAACTGATACCGGAGAGTTGGGACTGCGATAATTGATGCAGCAACGGACCCAACCGACATTGCCGCAATCAACAGCAAATACCTTCGGCGCGCTTGACCTACATACAACACACCCGCGACACCGGCCAAGATAACCGAGGCAGAACCCAGGTCTGGCTGCAACAAGATCAGCGCACACGGAGCCAACACCATGTACAACGACATCACAAAGTGGTGCCAGTCAATTCCGTCAATGGCAGCTTCGCTGAGATAGCTGGCGATCAATACCAAAATTAGTGGCTTCGCAAACTCGGCGGGCTGGAGCGAAATTGGGCCTAGGTCGAAAGCAAGTCGGGCACCACCGGTGACGGCACCCGTTGCCAGAACCAAGATCAACAGAACGATTACGCCGCCGTACAACACGCCGCTTTGCGTGCGAAACCAATCGTGGCCAAGCGCCATGACGATAGAAAGCACAGCGATTCCGGCAATAACGAACAACACTTGGCGTTGCGTATACACAAAAGGATCAAATCGCTGATCGATGAGACGCAAATGAGTAGCGGAAAATACGGTGAACAACCCAATAACAGCCTGGACAGCCATGGCCGACATCAGAATCCAGTCGATGTTACGAACAGGGTCGGCATAGCTGTTATTCAGCCCAGCGTTAGCTGGACGCGGTTTTTTGAACGCGCGCAAAACAGAGTCGGCAATTCTCATTAGTCGCGATTGTCCGATCGGCCACCTGACAAACACGTTGGGTTGCGCAAATAAGTTGGTGGTGCGGCAGCACTGCTATTGATATTCAATGGGTCGGCTGCCACAACCGGATCCACTTTGTACTTGCCCGACATGGCCATGAAAATACATTTCACGACTGGCGCTGCCGCCTGAGAGCCGTAACCCGCTTTTTCCAAATACGCAAAAGCTGAATACGGTTGAGTTGGGTCGAGACTGAATGCGCCGAATGCAGACGAGTCATTCCAAGGCAGGTTGCCAAGCCCCTGGGCTGTTCCGGTTTTGCCGGCTATCGGAAGCACTCCATACGGGTAGCCCTTGAACAACAGCTCCCCAGTTGTCTTGTGATACTGACGGCTAGTTACACCTGGACCAGTAATGACTCGAGTGAGACCATCGACAATTGGCTTCAGGCGATCACCCGTCATATCAAGCGTTCTAATCGGTTCGCGGTCATCGAATCGTTCGACCACAGACGTTTGAGACATGTTGGCTATTCCGGGTGCGCTATCTGGAGTGCCTGGCTCTAGGACTGCTTTAACCAAGTGCGGCTGCACCAACTTTCCTCCATTGCCAAGCACCCCGTACGCACTCGCAACCTGAATCGGCGTTGCAGAGAGCAACCCCTGCCCGATTGAAAACAGAATTTGATCTCCAACGTAGTAAGCCCTGCCGGACTCCTCCGATATCGCACCAATATCTGCCATTCGCTTCTTCAGTGCTTTACTCGGAATCGTTCCGGCATATTCGTAGGGCAAATCAATATTTGTCGGAGAACCAAAACCAAACAGACGCACCTGCTCTTCCAGGATCGGCTTGTACCCACGCTCCGTCAATATCTGTTCACCAATTTTGTAAAAGAAGGAATCGCTCGAAACAGCTAGTGCGTCATCCAAAGAAACCGGCCCATACCTGCATGGGGCACCAGTCGAACGACAAACCGCATTACGAAAAACGCATTTCACGCCATCTTGGCAGCGGTCTTTCGGAATACTCTCAAGCGTGTACGTGCCATTGTCGTCAAAGACGTACGACGACCCACCTGGCAATTGACCTGTGTTCAACGCCGCATAGGCAACAAAAGGTTTGAATGTTGAACCCAAGTTGTACCGACCGGATACAGCGCGATTAACAAGTATTGACAAGTCGGGGTCTTCTGTTTGCGGGAAAATTTCTGCAAACTTTTCCTTAGTTATTCCTGCGTTAAACCACCGCGAATCAAAACGCGGATAAGAAGCCATTGCAATAACTTGCCCCGTGTCGTGGTTCAATAACACCACCGAGCCAGCCGGCGCTTTGTACATCACCGGGTCGGGAAACTGTGGGTCGATCGTGCCATCTTCTAGGCGAATATTGCCAGCCTCTACGCGGCGTCGAAGAACCAACTGAGTTTCTAATGCCTGCTCTGCGAACTGTTGAATCGTGATGTCCAGCGATAGTTCAAGATCGTTGCCAATAATTGGCTCGACGCGCTCAATCAAGCGCAGCAATTTGCCTTGCGCATTCACTTCGTATCGAACATACCCAGGCGTACCGCGAAGTATTTGCTCGTACGACTGCTCCAAGCCATAACCACCGACGCGTTCGTTGGGGTCGTAGTCAATCGAGCGATAGTAAGCAAGGTTGTTTTCGGAAATCGCGCCCATATAACCAATGACGTGACTGCCGATTGCGCCATATGGGTAATTGCGCTTCCATTCTTCGCGCACATACATGCCGGGATAATCCTCGGACCGCTCACGAAGGAACAGTCCCACCTCTTCCGAAATATCCTCTTTCAGCGGCAACGCCTCGAGTGGCCCGAATCGTTTGTCTTCGTACCGCTTAAAAAGCGCCTCGACCGGCATCTGCAGTGGGCCGGAAAGTCGTCGAAACATCTCTAAACGATCTTCCGGATCTTTAATTACTTCTCTGTCGATTGTCGCCGTCAGGATGCGCTTGTTGTCGGCGATGACTCGGCCTTTGGCATCGATGATCCGTCCACGTTCTGGGAGCAAGCGAATGGTTCTGGTGCGTACAGCAACAACAATTTCTTCGTTTTCCTCGGCCTTGACTGCCTGCAAGAACCACATACGAGTGGATAAACCTGTCATCAGAATGACCGCCGCTATTGCCAAAGACACCAAGCGTTTGGATTGATTGTTAGCAGCCATCAACGGTTAACCAATCATCGTTTGCTTTAGCGTCCACCGGATTATCGGCGTAACTACCGGAGCGAGAAACAGATTGACCAAACCGACGATAAGTGCAACTACAAACATTCGCGGTTGTACCCAACCGCCCAAGCCGGTCATTCCCTGAGCAATTGGAAACAAGATCTCGCCTATTGCGCTGAATAATGCAATGACGATTGCGCGATTCCACCAACTTGGGTCGCGAACGAAGAATGGCAAAAGGCCCGCGCCGAAACCCACCCCTCCTACGACCAATGAAGCAAGCCCGAGAGGAGTAGTTAAAACACAGTCGTACATCAGCCCCACGATGAGACCAGAAAGAGCACCCACTTCCGGTCCGTATATCGCGCCTGCAGTAACACCAATCAACAACATCAATTGCACCATCACCCCAAATGGGCGCATCTCATTCAAAATCGTTGTTTGAATGCCTAGAAAAAAGAGCCCAACCAGCACGAGCCGAGTCCACCTACTGGCCATAATGCGCAATAGCCGCAGGCTCATGGTGCTTGCTGCTCTGTTATTGGCTGGTACAGCAATATGCGAACAAACGAAAGATTGCTGAGATCTGCGACTAATCCAATTTCTAAGACTGGCCCAGCCGTGCCAAGCCGTTTATTCACTCGTGTCACGGTTCCAACAACAATGTCTGGTGGCGCCAAACTGAGCGAGCCTCCAGCCGACACGATTGGAGAACCCAATTGGATTTCTCCAAAGCGCTGTTCAGTTTCGATAAACCGCACAATCGGTGTTCGTGACGGACCACGACCTTCCAATACTCCAGTTTCGCGAACGGCCAAAGAACTGCCCGCTGGAATGGTGAGTGAGGGTGCTGCAACCGTGGCGTTAGGCGCGGTGATCACTGCTGTGGGCAATGTCGAGCCAGGAGTGAACCCGGGGATATTGCTGGTTGTGGCCACGGGAACCGTTGTGATCGGAACCGTTGTCGTCATTTCAGTAGATGCTGCTTCAGAGTCTGCGATTGTGGTTGCCGGCGCTTTAGGAGTATTGACAACCTTCACCGAAAGTGCATACTCCGGATCGGTGATCAACATGATCACAGCGCGGTTGGCAAATACTTTTGTTACCTTGCCAACTAGGCCAGCTGCGTTAAGCACCGGCATTCCAACTTTGATGCCGCTCTCACTTCCCTGGTTTATCTCTACGCTCTGAGCAAAGTTTGACGGTGAATCACCAATTACTTGAGCACTCACCGAGTTGATCCCTGCCAATGTTGGCAACCCATTGAGAGCGAGCAGTTCTTGGGACAATCGCACAGAAGCGGCAGCGGCAACGGACGCTCCCTCTTGCTGAGCAATCTTCTCTCGCAGCAATCTGTTCTCGGCTGTTACGTCGTTGTAATCGGTGATTCCATTCCAAGCATTCGAAATGGGTCGAGTAACTACGTTGGCAACTCCCTCAACCGGCCTAAACAGCACGCCGAAAACCGAACGAACTGACGATGTGGACCCACTTTGTTGCAAGTCGAGCGTGACGAAAATGATCGACGTCAAAGCAAGAAGCGCTATGGCCCTGCGACGCTGCGGTGAAATCACTGCCACGACATGCCTCCCGTCGACCTACTCAAAGTAGGACTGCGACGTAAGCCCCTTCATTGCTTCGATGTTGTCGAGCGTCAGACCACAACCGAGCACCACCGAATACAACGGCTCTGGAGCAAGATAGGCATGAATGCCCGTTTCATGCGTGACACGTTCGGGCAATCCGGCCAAGAGCGCACCGCCACCCGAGAGTACAAGTCCATGACTAATAATGTCTGCAGCAAGTTCGGGTGGTGTTCGCTCGAGGGTTGTTTTAATCGCTTCAACGATCGTGCTCACAGAAGCATCAAGCGCTAGGCGAACCTCTTCGCTAGTGACCACTTGAGTGCGCGGAAGGCCGGTTGCAATGTCACGACCGCCCACGTCCGCGGTAAGTTCCTCTTCAAGCGGCCAAGCAGACCCAAGCTGCAACTTCACTTCCTCGGCGGTATTTTCGCCGATGTCAAGCGCAAATTCGCTTCTGAACATTTCCTGGATTGCTTCGTTCAGTTCGTCGCCAGCTACACGGGCGGAATGAGCGGTGACAATGCCGCCCATCGAGATGACTGCAACTTCCGTGGTGCCACCACCAATATCAACAATGAGGTTTGCGCTCGGCAGATGCACGGGAAGTCCGGCACCGATTGCGGCAGCCATCGGCTCTTCAATGATGTACACGGGCCGGCGTGCGCCAGCGAACTCGGCCGCATCCTGAACAGCGCGACGCTCCACGCCTGTAATTTCCGACGGTACGCAAATGATCATTCGCGGTTTGTTCCAGCGACTTGTGTGCACCTTTTGAATAAAGAAACGGAGCATCTTTTCACAGACGTCAAAGTCGGCGATTACACCATCTTTCAGGGGGCGAACAAGCCGGATGTTTTGTGGAGCACGACCCCACATTCGCTTCGCCTCAAACCCCACGGCCACTAACTGGCCAGTTTTGTTATCTACCGCAACAGTTGACGGCTCGTTGAGCACAACGCCCTCGCCCTTAACGAACACCAGAGTGTTGGCGGTGCCCAGGTCGATCGCGATATCGCGCCCTAGCGAAAGTGAGCCTCCACCTGCCATCTAACTGGTCTCCTTATATTGGTTATGCAACCGGCCGAGATATGCACGGCAGATACGTTGCAGAAGTTTCCTAAATCCTACCGATCGAGCCTCGACCGAAGTGGGCGGCAATGCTTATATGCAGTGCTGGTCTACAGATGTGGGAAGAAAATACCAATTTCTCGGGCCGCCGAAGCTGCAGAGTCGCTGCCATGTACAAGATTCTCTGTGAATAGTGTTCCGTAGTCGCCACGGATAGTTCCTGGTGCTGCGGCTCGTGGGTTGGTTGCGCCCATCATCGAACGAACGATTTCCCAGGTGTCTTCTGGGCCTTCAACGACAAGTGCCACGACTGGGCCACGCGACATGAAAGCAACGAGCTCGGCGTAGAAACCTTTGCCCTTGTGCTCCTCGTAATGGCGCTCAAGAATTGCGGCGTCGAGTGTTCGAAGCTCGAGAGCAACGAGCTTCAAGCCCTTTGTTTCAAAACGCGAAAGGATTCCTCCGACAAGTTGACGTTCTACTGCATCGGGCTTTAACAGGACAAGGGTGCGATTACTCATGGCTACAGGATACGGCGCAAGAGCGTTCGCGCACTACCCACTACGTATAGTGAGCCCGCAACCAACACAGCATCTTCCTCTGTTGCCATGTTTATTGCTTTTTCACAGGCAATTTCGACGGTGTCACAGATCACAACTTCATCGCATCCCATTTCGCGAACTACCGCCCCAAGTTCGCCTGCGGCAAGCCCGCGAGCAGTGGGCGCCGTACAACAAATCACAGCATCAAACTCATCGACACGAAGCGCAGAAAGTAGCTGCTCAGGATCGCGACCCTTCAACGTGCCTACTACGAGAATTCGCTTCCCCTCTGGACTGAAATCATCGAAAAAAACTTCGGCACAGACATCGGCACCCGCCGGGTTGTGCGCGCCATCAACAACAACAAGTGGCTGACGACCGAGAACTTCGAACCTGCCGGGCATTGCAACCGTTGCTAAACCTTCCCTCACTATGTCTATGTTCAGTGCAGCATCAAAAAACTCTTCAACTGCTGCAAGCGCTATTGAGGCGTTGCTCCCCTGGTGCATGCCATGCAGAGGTAAATGTATGTCGTCGTAAATGGCTCGCGAAGTGCGGACACTGAGCGAACGCCCGCCCACTGCCAACTGATTTTCGCTGAGTTCGAAATCCTCGCCGCGACGAATCAACTTCGCGTGGAGCGAATCATTCCAGATTGAAAACAAATCGGGGTTCTCGTCACCAATCACGAGTGAACTGTTGGCTTTTGAGATGCCAACTTTTTCGTGAGCAATATGCTGGAGCGTCGGGCCCGCAAACTCTGTGTGATCAAGTGCAATGTTGGTGATCACTGCAACGTCGGATTTAACAACATTGGTTGCGTCCCAACGACCAAGCATTCCGACTTCGATTACAGCAACATCCACGGCGCTGTCGGCGAAATACCGAAATGCTGCAGCAGTCATGATGTCGAAATACGAGGGTCGCACTCCAGCCAGAACTTCAATATCGGCAATCGCAGCGACACAGTCGGCAAACTCTTGTTGATCAATTTGCTCTCCATCACGAGTGATGCGCTCGGTTAACGCCTCCAAGTGCGGGCTTGTATAAGTGCCAACCTGCAAGCCATGTGCCATCAGCAATTTGGTAATGATTTGGGTTGTCGAACCTTTGCCGTTGGTACCAGTTACGTGAATAACCGGATAGTTCAGTTGCGGGTTGGCCATCAAATCCATGAACCGAGAAATATTGTCGAGCGAAGGCGACTCGACACGGCCAGTCTTTTCGTAACTGGCGTGTTCGTCGAGATAGCGAAGCGCCTCCTCGTAATTCATGTGAACGAGGCTACGGGCTAGGAGGCGGCGCGGCGTTGACGAGCAACACGAGCCGTGCGAGGCACCAAGGTTGGGCTGGCCTTTTCGACCACAGCATCAACATCGACAACCACGCGCTCGATATCAGTGCGACCTGGCAACTCGTACATGGTGTTGAGCAGCACTTCTTCGAGAATTGCTCGCAGCCCGCGAGCACCAGTGCCGCGAGTGAGGGCCTGATCGGCAATTGCGTCAAGCGCAGCGGGCGTTACTTCAAGTTCGACATCCTCAAACTCGAAGAACTTTTGATACTGCTTCAACAGAGCATTTTTGGGCTCGGTCAAAATTTGAATCAAGGCCTCTTTGTCGAGGCTATGCACAGCTCCGATCATCGGCAATCGGCCGACAAACTCGGGGATCATTCCAAACTTCAACAAGTCCTCCGGCAATACTTGAGCGAAAAGTTGGCCGGGGTCTTTGTCCTTTTTCGATCGAACATCGGCGTGGAACCCAATTCCCTTATGGCCAATGCGCTGCTCGATGATTTGGTCGAGGCCCGCAAAGGCTCCACCAACGATGAACAACACGTTGGTTGTATCAATCTGAATGAACTCTTGGTGTGGGTGCTTGCGTCCACCCTGCGGCGGTACAGAGGCAACGGTGCCTTCAAGAATTTTGAGCAGTGCTTGTTGCACGCCTTCACCCGAAACGTCCCGAGTGATCGATGGATTTTCGCTCTTGCGCGCCACTTTGTCGATTTCGTCGATGTACACAATTCCTGACTCTGCACGCTTTACATCAAAATCGGCGGCCTGGAGCAATTTCAGCAAGATGTTCTCGACATCTTCGCCGACGTACCCAGCCTCGGTTAATGCTGTTGCATCCGCGATAGCAAACGGAACGTTGAGAAGTCTGGCCAATGTCTGCGCCATATGCGTTTTGCCACAACCAGTTGGGCCGAGTAGCAAGATGTTGCTCTTTTGCAGTTCCACTTCATCGCGCTGCTTGGTGTTTGTCGCTTTGTGACTAATTCGGCGATAGTGATTGAACACCGCAACGGCAAGAACTTTCTTCGCCTGGTCTTGACCGACAACATACTCGTCGAGAAATGCTCGTATGTCTCGCGGGATCGGAAGCGCATCCATTCCCACTTCGGTTGCCTGCGCGAATTCTTCGTCGATGATCTCATTGCACAGCTCGATGCATTCATCACAGATGTATACACCTGGGCCGGCAATCAGTTTCTTCACAGCCTTCTGCGATTTGCCGCAGAAAGAGCACTTCACCAGCTCGGCACTATCTCCAAATTTTGCCATGAATATCCGATCAGCGAATTGGGCCAGAGCGGTCGGTCATCGAACGCTCGGTAATGATTTCGTCAATTACGCCGTACTCAAGTGCCGCTGCAGCTTCCAACGTGAAGTCGCGATCGGTATCTGCGTGCACTCGCTCCACAGTCTGGCCGGTGTGCTTGGACAAAATTCCTTCGAGCAATTCGCGCATCCGCAAAATTTCGCGCGCGGCAAGCTCGAGGTCGGTGACCTGCGAATAGCCGACTTGACCATATGGCTGATGCAATAACACCCGCGCATGTGGAAGCGCCAAACGCTTACCCTTAGTGCCGGCTGCCAACAACACCGCTGCTGCCGAAGCGGCCTGGCCAAGACAGATAGTCGCGATGTCATTCTTGATGAATTGCATCGTGTCGTAAATCGCGAACAGCGCCGTAATGTCGCCACCAGGGCTATTGATGTAGATGTTGATGTCCTTGTCGGGGTTTTCGCTTTCAAGGTGAATCAACTGAGCACAGATCAGATTTGCGATGGTGTCATCAATCGGCGTACCCAAGAAGATGATGTTTTCTTTCAGCAGACGGCTGTACAAGTCGGAAACGCGCTCGCCACGGCTTGTCTGCTCGGTGACATTAGGAACGTAATAGTTCCTCAAAACATTTGGGCTCATAATCGCCGTCTCCTTGGGGTAAAGGTTCAACTACTGATAGTAGTTGTGGCTGCCCGTTATTCGGCGTCATCTCCGTTTGACCCGTCTTCATCACCAAATAGCGTGTCGGCGCTGATGGGGTTTCCGTCCGGATCGACAAGGGTGGAGTTTCGCAAGAGCCAGTCGACTGCTTTGGATTTGCGAATTTGGGCAACCAACTCGCCCATCGCATCGTTCTGCTCGTAGACCTTGCGGACTTGTGCGACTTTGCGTCCGGCCTGAGTTGCAATGCGACTGAGTTCAACGTCTACTTCGTCGTCGTCCGCCGAAATATTCTGAGCCTCAGCAACTGCACGCAGCGCCAAATCCACTTTCACTGCTTTGACCGACTCGCCGCGCATTGAGTCGATAAATGCCTCGGTGCTTTGACCAGTAGCAGAGAGCCATTGATCAATTTGAATGCCTTGAGCTTGAAACTGTTCGACCGTGTTGCGCACTCGGGCCTGCAAGTCACTGCCCACCATCGACTCGGGAGCATCGATTGTGACCAACTCTGCAAGGGCCGCGGTGGTTCGCTCGACGAAGACGCCTCGCGTCTGATTGAGTTTCATGCTTTCCATGCGTTCACGAAGCGAAATCTTCCATGCTTCTTGTGTGTCAAATTCGGCGACGTGCTCAGACACCCACTCATCCGTCAACTCTTGCAGCACCATCTCTTGAACCTTTTTAACAACCACGGTCATTTCGGCAACATCGGTTGTGCCATTGGGGGCTTCCGAATACTCCACCTTTGTGCCCACTTCGGCGCCAATCAACATGTCATCGAATTTTGGCGAGACCCACTTCTTGCCAACTTCGTAGAGCCAGTCCTCGACATTGAGGCCAGGCACGGGGTTGCCTTCACGCGTACCACTGAGGTCGAGCGTGACGTGATCGCCAAGGGCAATGGCACGACTTACATCGGAGAGAGTTCCGTGTCTTGCGCGCTCGGAGTTCATGGCATCCGAAACTTCAGAATCGCTTACAGCGAGAGCAGGAAGTTCGATTCGTAAACCGTTGTAACCAGGCACAGTGATGACCGGGCGAATTTCGCAGGTTGCATCGAAACCGACAACACCTTCGTCCTCGCCCTTGGTGACTTCGATCTGGGGTGTGGCGATGAGATCAACATTGTGTTCACGAACGGCCAAAGACAGATACTCCGGAATGGAATCTTGGATGGCTTGCGAGCGCGCAGCGCCAAGACCAATTTGGGCCTCGAGCAATTTGCGTGGGGCTTTGCCCTGACGGAAGCCCGGAATGCGCACTTCCTTGGCGATTTTGCGGAACGCTTGGTCGATATTTTTGTCGAATTCGACTTCGTCAATTTCCACTGACAATTTGACTTTGTTGCCCTCGAGGGTCTCAATGATGCTTTTCACAGGGCGCAAAGTGTACCCTTTGCTTTCGTGACAGCCTCGTGGAAACCTCATGCATTGGCCTCCCCCCATGCCGACCAAATCAGCCTGCGCGCAGGCGACACCGTTGTAACCACTGCCGAGATAGAGGGCGTGGCCGTTGGGTCTGAGGGCAAAGTGATCTTGGCCAACGGTTTCAATTGGCTTCGATACCGCGTGCGCTTTGCGAACGGCACTGAAGTGGGCGATCTCGACCAGCGCAACATTGCACCCGTAGGCAAGACCGCCAAACGTCTTGCACGCGCCAACAAACGCAAGCTTTAATCGAGCCGTCGTTGACCATGTCATCTTCGGTCGATATCCAGCATCGCTTCCCCGGCTTGACCGGAGGTTGGGCTCGTTTTGACGGCCCAGCAGGAACGCAGATGGTTGACTCTGCAATTCGCGCGATGACCGAATTCGCTAGCAGCGGTATCAACGCCAACACGGGTGGATACTTCGCAGCAGCAAACGAATGCGATGCGTTACTTGAACGCACGCGCGGAGTGTTGGGCACATTATTCGGCGCCGACCCTGAGGGTATTTGCTTGGGCGCAAACATGACCACGATGACCATGGCCTTGACGCGAGCCATAGCGCGGACACTGAAGCCTGGTGACCGAGTCGTCGGCACCAAACTCGATCACGACGCGAATGTTTCTCCTTGGAGAATTGCCTGCGAACTATCTGGTGCAGAACACGTACTTGCCCCATTCGACACCAACACTTTCGAGCTTGATACCGATGCAATGATTGCGCTCATCACGCCCAACACAAAGTGGGTGGCAATCACTGGCGCCTCAAACTTGTTAGGTACCGCGCCAAACCTCAAACCAATCATTGATGCGGCGCACAACGTAGGCGCCCGAGTTTTCGTTGACGCAGTGCACCTCGCAGTTCACCGTCAAATAGATATTGGGAAGATTGGCTGCGACGTTCTCGCAACTTCTCCCTATAAGTGGTACGGCCCGCATGCCGGAGTTTTGTGTGTAGAGCCGGAATTGCTCAACTCGCTGCCCGTTGCAAAAGTACGTCCAGCAGAAAACATCGGTCCGCGTCGATTCGAGACAGGTACACCTAACTTTGAAGGCATTGCAGCGGTGGAAGCCGCCGCGCGCTTTTTGCTTGAAGAAGACATGAACAAAGTGGAATCCTACGAAAACGGTATTTTTCTTCCGTTACTTAATGGTTTGCAAAACATTGATGGAGTCAAAGTGTGGGGGCGACCAACACTCGAAGGTCGTGTTCCAACAGTTTCGTTCACGATTCAAGGCCACCACCCCGATCACGTCGCCCAAGTGCTTGCTCAGGCCCGAATTGCAGTGTGGTCTGGAAGTTCGTACGCCGTAGAAGCCGTCGACCATTTGGGTCTCACCGAATCTGGAGGCGTGGTTCGTGCAGGTGTTACCCGTTACGTCTCTGCAAACGATGTTGAGCGACTACTTGAAGTAGTCACGTCGCTCGCGTCCAATCGTTAGATCATCTCGCTAGGCTGTTGCAGTCCGGGGAGTGGCGCAGTTGGTAGCGTGCCTGGTTTGGGACCAGGAGGCCGGGGGTTCAAGTCCCCCCTCCCCGACAACTTTCTACCGAAATTTGAGGCTTTCATGAACCACCCGATTGCTTCCGCCAAATATGTGTCGTTCGTGTCGTACCGCCGTGACGGCACACCAGTTGCAACCCCAGTCTGGATCGCCCCTCTAGGAAACGATTTCGGATTCACCATCGACAACGAATCCGGCAAAGCCAAACGACTTGCACACACCAATCGGGCCACTATTCAGCAATGCGACGTGAAGGGAAAAGTTGCCGAAGGAACGCCCGTGTATCACTGCACCGCCAAGGTTGTACTTCACGGCGAGGCCGAAATTGTGCGCGACGCAATCGCCAAAAAATATGGGATCACCTACAAAGTCTTTTCAGTGTATTTGTGGTTCACCGACCGATTTGGAAAGAAAAAACACCAGCCTGAGACGGCTGTGATTGTTTCGTTGGACGCCTAGCCTTCGCTGCGCCTAAGCCAATTCGCCGCGCGCAATGCTGTTGCTCACGGCGTCTACAAAATGCCCAAGTGGCTGATCGTGCTCGATTAAGGGAACGTGCTTCCCTACAACCTCAACCAATCTTTTGGCAGCCTTGCCCCGCTTGAGTTCTTGGCGCAGACAAAGCAGCTGATGCGCAGTTACCGCTTCAATCGCGACCAACTGGCGCAGCCAGCCAACTTGTCGGCTCAGCTTTTCCACGACAAGCGGAAACTGTGACGCGACATCCTCCGCATTTTCAGAAATTGCAAAGAAATCGAGACTTGCAGGATTGGCTTCATAACGAATCCTTGTCGCCATCGCAACAGTCGACTTCATCAATGCATTGAATCCCACACTGTGACCTTCGAGCGGCGCAAGGTATCGCGGCACTCCCCTAATTGAACCGTTGACCATTCTGATCGTTCGATTCGCCGCCGCATTCGACCAGTGGGCAAGCGCAATCGTGAGTGCTTCCCCCGATACGGACACTGCAAGCGATTGGAAATTACTGGACGATCTAATCTGTCGTTTCTCAAGTAGCACTACTGGGTTGTCGTTGCTCAAGTTGCACTCTTGAAGCAACAAGTTTGCAAACGACAGCGCATGGGTTTCCACCAGGGCCACCAGTGGAACAAGTGTTCGAAACGAAAGCGCATGCTGGGCCTGATCGATCGCACCCTCTTCAAGCGTCCACGAACCGTGCAGCAAGTCCATGATCAAACGGCTTGCGTCATCGGCTCCTGGGACAGACTTTGTTGAAACAACTTCTGGCAGGAACGGCCCAGGGTTGACGCCATAGGCCTCGCACGATGCAACAGCAACCTGTTTCGCTGCAGCCAGGACAACGCCCAACTCCGCGATTACTTCAACTGCGGCGGATTGCGTCACCGATCCGGAGTTCAGCAGGCCGAGCCCATCCTTTGCCGCAAGTTCGACCGGCTGCAAATTGGCAGCGCTTAGCGCACTGAGTGCAGAAACTCGCGCGCCACGAAATGAAACGTCTCCAATGCCGAGCGCAGCCGCGCACAGCTGTGCGCATTGACCAAGATCGCTCGAACCGACCGAACCGTGCGATGCAACAATCGGGGTTAATCCTTTGTTGTACATTTCCGCAAGCTGGTTGACAACGTGTGGCGAAACTGCCGAGTTTCCGTTGCACAAGTTGGCGATGCGAATTGCTAGTGCACGCCGACTTACCGAATCTGGGAGTGGTTCGCCAATGCCGATCATTCGTCCCTCAATAACCGATCTCTCAAAATCTGCAGTGGATCCGCGCTCAAGCGCCATTGACACGTTGGCACCCAAGCCCACGTTCAGACCGTAGACGGCAGTCTTTCCATCCATGTGTTCATCGGCAATTTTTCTCGACTCGGCAATCCGCTTAATGGCTGCAGGGGAAATCTCGATCTGAGTTTCAAGACTCCCAAACGCAATCAAATCGACAAGTTCGAGGGGTTTGTCTCCAACGATGACTTTCACGCGTAACGCAACTTCTGGCCAACACCCATCTTCTTTGCCTTTTCAAGCATCGTGTGACCAAGCGCAATGTCGGAAAGCGACAAACCACGATGCCATAGCAGTGTTGTCTCATTATCGGATTCTCGCCCAGCTTTTTTCCCGACAACAATTTCGCAAAGCTCGGCATGCAAATTTGATTCGCTCAACAGCCCCGCCTCCACATGCGCACGAAGCGAACCAAATTTGCCACTCTTGCACTGCCCCCAATCATCGACTACCACTTTGTCCATATTGGATAGCAAATCAATCTCGACGGCACTCATCGTTCCGTACGGCACGATGAATGCGCCTTGGCTAATCCACTTCGTCTGCAGCATTGCCTCGGGTGCTGGCAGTCGTGATGCCTCGACAACAATGTCGGCGCCTTCAACGCAACTTTTCCAATCGGTCGTAGCTTGCACAGGTTTGCCAAGGTCGTTGGAGAGTTTTGCTGCAAATGCCTCGCGGCTTTCCGGCCTAAGCGAGTGCACCCGAATCTCATCGAAATCAAATAAGTGGTCGAGCAGCCGCACGTTCCAATACGCAGTCCCCCGTGCGCCGATGTGCCCCAAAATTTTGGACCCCTTGCGTGCCAGGTGCTTTGCGCCGAGAGCCGTAATTGCGCCTGTGCGCATGTCAGTGAGAAATGATGCGTCGATAACTGCCTTAGGCATACCCGTTCGACGGTCCATCAAGTTGAGGAGAGCTAACTCACTCGGCAGACCAGCCAAATAATTGTCGACGAAGTCCCCCACGACTTTGACGCCAGCCATGTCGATTGACCCGCCAAGCGACCCTCGCAAAACATTGAAGTGACCTTGCGAAACACCAGGCTCCAAATGAACCCGGGGCTCGATAACAGCTTCGCCCGACCCTTGCAGCCGAAGGCCTTCTTCGACCGACTCAAGAATCTCGTCGTTGCTTAATGAAAGCTTCTGCACGTCGATTCGACTGAGATAGTCAATCCATGTTTCGGGAATTCCTTCGCTACTCATTTCAACCAATCCGATAGTCGTCTACACGACTAGTCATAGCTTGTAATACATCGGGCAACGGACGCACACCGATACCCACCGTGTTCGGTACATCGATGTATCCATCTTTCAAAACGAATGGTTCGGTTACATCCTGCAAGAAATAGCGATCGGAAGCGCTGGTGTCGCCCGGAAGCGTAAACCCGGGCAGTGCCGCAAGTGCAAGATTTGCGGCGCGACCAATGCCAGTTTCCAACATTCCGCCACACCACACTGGCACGCCGCGCGAATAACACAGATCGTGGATGCGCTTCGACTCCATGTAGCCACCTACACGACCAGGCTTAATATTGATGATCGAACACGCACCGATATCAAGTGCACCGCGAGCGACATCGTATGAAGTAATCGATTCGTCCAAGCAAACCGGCGTTGCAATGCGCTTGCTTAACTCCACGTGACCAACTATGTCTTCCTCTGGAAGAGGCTGCTCGATCAACAACAAATTGAATTCGTCCAACCTGGCCAAGTGTGCTGCGTCATCCACGGTGTATGCCGCGTTGGCATCTACCTGCAACAACATTTCATCACCGAATGCTTGCCGAACAGCGCGCACGCGATCGATATCAAAACCAGGTTCGATTTTTAGCTTGATGCGCACGTACCCGTCTTTGCGGTAGCCCTCAACCACGCCGAGCAACGTGTCGATGTCGGGCTGAATACCAACCGACACGCCAGACGCAACCCTTGTTTGAGTCGCGCCAAGAAATCCTGCCAAAGACAACCGCGTGCAACGCAGTTGGTAATCCAAGAGCGCAGCCTCCATGGCGGCCTTGGCCATGAAATTGCCCCGAATGCTGGCGGCGGCAACCACAAACTCGTGAGCGGTGATGTTGGGTGTCACTAGCGGGATGAGATACCGCTTGATTACCTCTTCGCAACCATCTACGTATTCCGACGAATACAGCGGTGCGGCCATTGCGACGCATTCGCCCCACCCCTCTTCGTCGTCGCCAATTACATGGACGTACAACAGTTCGCGGTCTACCTCGGTACCAAACGAAGTTCTAAACGGCGAAACCAAGTTGATGTGGGCCCGAACAATTTCAATTCGCTTGATGCTCATTGCGCCCCATCTTTATTGCTACGCAGTACGTAGCAATAATCCTCATTAAGGCCAACCACGCTCAAGCCATTTTTCTCGGCCGCTTCGAATGCGGCTCGTTGCCGCTCGCGCCAGTTGGCCGCCTGCGCCGTATCGGTTTTGCGGAGCAATTCGATATCTGCCGGAGTGGCGACGAGCACGTCGTCGGCCTTGGCTTCAACGAAATCTGTCGCTGCAGGGGTATCTCTGCCGGCAATATCCCATCGCACCAGCAACCTGTCGCTTTGTTCACCCGCGTTGATGCCATCGTCTAACTGGCCATAAAAATTCCTGTGGTATCCCAAAACTTGAGTGCCCAACTTGACGATATTGAACCAGGCATTTCTTCGCACGAGTGGATCAAAGGTCCATGTCACCGTGCCAAATCCGTGTTCTCTTGCCCAAGAAAACTGATGCAACTTGAGCGCATAACCAATGCCCCCGTTGGCTGCGGTAGCAACCACGCCAGCTGCATGTGAGTGCAGATTGGGTGCACTTTGGCCGGCAAGCGGAAGCCCCACAATGGCGAACGCGGCCCCCACCGGCCTCCCATCGCGCCAGGCAATTGCGCCGTACGCACCGTTGTGCAAAGCAGCAACCATGATTTCGGGCGAAACCATGGCTCGCACCGACCACACTTCATCAAAAATTGTGGAGATCAGGGCGGCATCAGCGGGCGTCGTGGCCACTTCGATCGACAATCCAGCGATCTCTCGGGGCCCGGCTGCTGTTGACATTGGTTGAAACTCTACCGATCAGCCAAGATAGAGGCATGACCGTCACCGTAACCATCGTCGACCACCCAGTTGCAGCAGAAGCACTCACCCACCTGCGCGACGAGAATTCTTCCAATCAGTTCTTCCGCGCCGAGATGCGGAGATTGTCGTTAATTGTTATCGCTGAAGCAACACGCTCGGTACCCACTCGAAAAGTTCGAGTGACTACTCCGCTTGCAGAAACCGATGGCATCAAAATTGCTCAGCGCCCAATTCTTGTTCCAATTCTTCGAGCAGGTCTTGGCATGCTTCCCGCTGCGATGGAGCTATTGCCCGACGCAGACATAGCTGTTGTCGGAGTACAGCGCGACGAAGTTACTCACGAACCCAGTGAATACGTTGCAAAACTTCCGGCAAGGCTGGACGGCCGGCATTGCATCGTTCTCGATCCGATGCTCGCAACCGGCGGCTCTTTGGAATATGGCTGCAAGCTTCTTGCTGCTCGCGGCGCACCAGAGCCGCTCACCATTGCTTGTGTGCTTGCAGCACCAGAGGGAATTGCCTACTTAGAAAAGTCGGGAATGAATCTGCATATCGTCACCGCATCGGTCGACGAACGATTGAACGAACATGCCTTCATTGTTCCTGGCCTTGGCGATGCAGGTGATCGCCAGTTTGGCCCGCCCAACTGATTGCTAGCCAAAAAATGTTGCCGAAACATCGGCAAACAAATCAAGGTTGATTGTCTTTATCTTTCCTCGCGTCGCACTCATTGATTCGCGCGCAATTTCGCCGCATCGTAAAACAACCATTTGGCCAAATGCCGCATCGTGAACTGCATCCACGGCGGCAAGTCCAAACCTTGTTGACAGCACGCGGTCATAACTCGTTGGCGTCCCACCACGCTGCACATGACCAAGTTGCACAACTCGCGACTCGTACCCAGTTCGTTTGGTGATCTCTGGCGCGATAAGTTGCGCAATGTTTCGCGGCGAATGGTGTCCATACTGATTCACGGCTACCTCGGGCATGTCGAGAGTTCCTTGCTTTGGCATCGCGCCTTCTGCCACTACAACAACTGACGCGTAACGCCCGCGGTCGTGCCGATGCGCAATAACTGCCGAGAGTTCGTCAATGTCGAATGGCACCTCGGGCACCAATATCGCGGTTGCACCTCCCGCAATGCCCGCTTGCAGCGCGATCCATCCGGCATCCCTGCCCATTACTTCTACAACCATCACCCTGTCGTGGCTCTCTGCAGTTGTGTGCAGCCGATCTATCGCGTCGGTGGCAATCTGCACTGCTGTTTGAAAACCAAAAGTGGCATCAGTTCCAACAACGTCATTGTCTATGGTCTTGGGCACTCCGATAATGGGCAGGCCGTGTTGTTCGTGGAGTAACGAGCCAACCGTGAGCGAGCCATTCCCACCAATAACAATCAGCGCATCCAGCCGATTGTCCTCGATCGACTTGCGGACTCGCTCGACACCATCCGCGGTGTCATAGGGGCCTCCTCGCCGTGTGCCCAAAATAGTTCCGCCCCGCGGAAGGATGCCGCGAACTGCAACAGTGTCGAGCGTCATACTTCGCTGTTCCATGACGCCGTCCCACGCGTCGAAAAACCCGATGATCTCATCGCCGTAACGCGTCTCGGCCTTGCGAACTATTGCACGAATGACGGCATTCAAGCCCGGGCAATCGCCGCCGCCAGTGAGTACGCCGATTCGCATGTTTTCAGCCTACGTCTGATTTTGAATTGACCTCAGTGTTCGGACTCCTGTCCGAACTGTGATTAGAGTTTGAGTATGCCCAAAGCAATCATTCGCAAGCCATCAGAATCGACCATGAAGCGTGATGTTAAAAACATGCGCAGCGTTTTAGCTGAGCGACTCTACGATCTGCGCAGCGCTAACGAATTGAGCCAAGCATTTTTGGCAGAACTTGCCGGCGTCGATCGCAAGACCATCAACCGAATAGAGAATGGTCACTTTTCACCTGCGCTCGACACGATCGTTCGACTGAGTGTTGCACTCGGCATCGCGCCATCGGACTTGCTGAAGAAATAAACCAAAATAGGTTGGATTCGTCGCCTATTTTTTTGAGATAGCAACCGCGAACCGAGCGCACACGTCGGCAATATTCAGCCAATACGACTCATCGTCTTCGCGGTGGCGTTCGCAAACTTGGCAATCCAGCACGTCGTTATTTGCAGAAAACCTATGAGCCGAGTAGTGCAGATTTTTGATTGTTTTATTGCCGTTTATTTGGCCTAAATCAGTTTCTAAAGCGGGCACAAAAGAACACAAATTAAC
>Ga0082207_1000158_pt1 | contig 38719 bp, 33 predicted proteins | sample LakMenEpi10Aug09_FD_71540 | JGI IMG/M metagenome (GOLD analysis project Ga0082207, IMG submission 71540) | reverse complement strand
TTTGCCAGTTTTTAAAGGCTTCTGAAAGTTTGGGGGTTTTATATCTTAATAAGGGATGGGTTTGGAAGTCCCAGGAGGTTTCAAAGTTATCCCAGTCTTGGCGAGAGATACTAATTATTTCAAAAACATTTATTGTTAATTTTTTATTTAAAATAATTGGTATTTTAGCAAGATATCCAGAAGGAAAATCAAGCGTTGGTGAAATCAACTGCAAAAACAAAGAGACTACAGAGCTATTTAACAGTGACAAATAGCCATTTAAATTATTTTCGATGGTAAATAGAGCTTGTCCTTTATCAGAGAATATAAAACCGCTTTCATGGAGACGCATACTTGTACTGTTCGATGAAAGTGCAGACCAAGTAATTCCTTTTGTAAAATAGCTTTCCGTATTTTGTGGACGAGATTTTATTTTGCCTTCTTCTTTTCCATAATTTTTAATTTCATATCCATCTTTTTCCCAGTTTACAACCCAATTATGATTTCCATACCATTTTCTAAATTCTCCACCTTTACTTAAAGGAAACCACTTTTTTTGAGATTTTTTTGCTTCTTCTATATTACTTAATCTAAAACCTATATTATTGAATAATACTTCAAACCATAACCGAATAAAGCGGTCATTGTTTGCCGTAACTAACCCTTGTTTAAGATCAGCCATATTACCTAATGCTTCTGAATTTTCAAAAATGTTTAATACTTTATTGCTTACCCAATAACCAATCGCACTTCCTGGTATCTTAGCAAAATCAGCAGCTTTAGCATAATAAAGATAACCACAATTAGGATTTTTGATTGCTTCTAATGTCTTAATAGGTTGTAAATCTGCGCCATAAAATTGATTCAAATCAATAAAAGTTCCTTGATATTCAGGTAAAGCTTGTGTAAAAAGAGTAAAAGTACACAAAGGAACATAAGCTGAATCGAAAAAAGCGTGATATTCAGGTCTAATTAAACTTGTTAAGGTAGTTTCTTTTAGAATACGCTTACGCAATTTTTCATAAGAACTCAAAAACATCCATGTAAACGGACTCATTAAACCAATAAATCCGCCTTTTGTAGCTGTGTTTATAATCCGTTCAAAAAACATAGCAAACACATCATATTTACTCTCAGGATAATTTTTTGTAGCAAAATCTTTAAGAATTTGGTTTAAACTTTTACTCCCCATATAAGGAGGATTCGCCACCACTACTAAATATTTTTTACTTAATAAATTCGCTTGAAACAATAACTGTTTTAACCCTGGAATAGTCCCAACTAATAAAGGATTATGTTGCTCAAATAAATCAAGCTGTTGCTGTAATAAATCTCGATTAAACTGGGGCGGTGTAATTAAACTTCCTAAATTATCCGCATCCTTAAACGCTTCAATTAATGGATACCAGTCTTGTAAATTTAACTCCTTCACTTGCGGAATCATTTGGCGATTCATTGGACGCACCACCGTAATATTTAACGAAATAGACTTTCTAAAAATCCGTGAATTAATCGCCCTCGCCTTCATCAATACCGCAAAACTCGCCAACTGTGCCGCCCGTTCATCAATATCTAAACCATAGAGATTGTGTGTTAAAATTAACTCAGGAATATCCCGTTCTAAATATCCCTGTTCCTTGTAAATTAAAAACAATAAAGTAAACGCATAAACCAAAATATGACCACTTCCACAAGCGGGGTCACAAACCGTTAAATCCTGCGGTTGTAGAGGCGACCCCCCCCAACCCCCCTTAGTAAGGGGGGAGTTAGAAAGGTTTTCCTGAGTTAGGGGGGAGTTAGAGGAGCCTTCTTGCTCTTGTCCCCCTCCTTGATAAGGGGGGGCTAGGGGGGGTTCATTAGAGTTAGAAGCCTTCTGTTGCTCTTGTCCCCCTCCTTGATAAGGGGGGGTTAGGGGGGGTTCATTCTCCAAATAATAAGGCATATAATCCCGCAAATTCGATTCAGGATGAGACTCTAACCACAACCGCCCTAAACTATTTTCCACCAGGTAACGAACAATCCAATGGGGCGTAAAAAGTTGGGTGGCGGCAGGAATATCCGGTGCTTTTACCTGACTTTTTGCCCCTATCACTTCATCTTTCTTTTCAGAAATATAAAATTGATATAACCAACCGATTATTTCTACATCCTGTTGGTCTTCCTCATCCGGTCGTTTCGCTTGCCAATCTTGTTCAGAAATATCATTAACTAAACGCCGCAATATTGAATCCTGATTTAATAAATTACCTGGCAAAAATAATCCCATATAATTCTTGCTGCGGTCAAACAAAAACGGCAAACTTTCCGCCAATGCTTCACACTGACATAACAATAATCGACGATACAAAAATTCATCGGGGTTCGGTTCCCGACTGGCTAAATTCCGCCACTGATTTAAAACCTCTAAATTCAATCCTGGTAATTTTTCTAATTCGGCAATATCACTAACTTCTCGTAAAATATCGGGGTCAACAAACATTGATTCACTACTACTCAAAACCCGCCCAATATAACCGTTTACTTCCATGTAACGCAAGGCAATTAAACGGTTAAACCAAGTATAAGCAATTTCATCAATTAAGGTTTCGACTGCTTCCCCTAATTTACTTTTCTGCATCAAATTTTGGAGATGTAGACACAATAATTCATATTGTTTTGCTTCCTCTGCATCTAAGGTTTGTCCCGCCACTAATAACCCCCCCGCAACGGTTTGGGGTTCTATCAATTCCTTGGAACTAATCCCATATAAATTAGCCCGGGCGGTCACTTGTTCCCGGAGATGGCGACGCGCCCAAATTGCGAAGGTTTTGATAGAGTTGCGGTTCATTTTTAGTAAAAAAACTAACAGTAATTTTGAACAAGTGTTTTTTGAAATTACTCTTTATTTTAACACAGATTAATCAGTAACATCTCCAGGGTTGACGGGAGTAATTTCTACATAACGGCGAAAATCCTCAATATTAAAAGTTAAAATATGTGTTAAACCATGTATCAACATAGCAGCCACTAACCGAGCATCATGAACATTAACACCTTTAACTTGATAAGTGCTGACTAACCTTTCCCATTCTGGATAAATAGCACTGGTATCCAGTAATAAGGGAAACATCGTCTTTAATTTGGCAACTTCCTCTCTAGTTTCTGTAATTGAATATCCTAAGCCATTTTTATTTTTAGGACGAGTGCAGACATTCCAAAATTCTATTAAGTTTTGCGGTGTAATATATAATTCTTCACCTCGTTTTAATAATATACTAATCGCTGTAGTTGCACTAAAAAACATCGGATGGGAGGGTTCTGAACTCCTGAGCAAAATATTAGTATCTAGTAAATAAGACATTTAACCTCTGTCTCCATAAATGCTTTCTCTACTAATAGCCTCATCCGATAAAATGGGAGTATTCAAACGATGACTGTTAGCCCAGTTAAGAAAAACCTGAGCTTTTTCTTCCGGGTTAGCTACTTCATAAACAGGACGGTGTTGAATCTCAGTAGTTAGATTTATTTTCCGGTTTAATAAATCCTTTTCTTCCGCCGTCAAAGACTGAATAATTTCAGCCAAAGATTCCACTAATTTAGTATTCATAACAATTTAAGTGCTGGTGCAAAATAAATTACCTAGTTGAAAAAGGGAACAGGGAACAGGGAACAGGGAACAGGGTGGAGGATGTGTAATTAATTTTGTTTAGGTACTTAACACTTTACCTCCAGAATTGATTTTAGCTATTAAATGGAGATAATCTCTATTCTAGCCGCACCCGGCGGTTTTGCTCAATTTCTCCTAGTAATGCTCCCCGTAAAGCCCCTAAATAAGATTCTACATCCTCAGCCGTTTCTAAAACAGGTTTAGGAGCATATTTCACCACCTGCATTGCTACAATAGGATTAACTGAGTATGAACCTGTTTCTTCTCTAACTCTGTCGATAATTTGAGCCGCCACTGCATCAATTTGTTGTCTAAACTTATTACCAAATCCCTGTAATTCACTTTGTCGCGCCATCACAGAATCAATATTAGTAACATTTTTAATCACAGAAATTGCCCTTTCAATCTCTATAAAATACTGCTCTAAATCAATCTGTTGAGTAGGATAGGCATCTTTAACATATTTAACAAGCTCTTGTTTGATATGTTCAGAAAGTAAAATTGCTTGTTCAATTTGTCCCTGTAAAACCTCACGCACCTTATCTTTAACTGGCTGCAATAACATCGGTAATTGAGGAATTTTTGCCGTTGGGTCTGTCATTAATAAAATTTGGCGTACTGTTTCCACTCGCTGCAATAAATCCCCATCTGTAATATAGCGTAACTCCAATTCTAAACTGTTCAAATCCTGTTTGGCTTGCTGAAACAGTTTAATTTGTGCAGTGAAAAAAGATTTAAGTTTTTGTTCATCTTCAACCCAATCTTCCAACTCATCCCGATGATTCCGAATTTCATTATAAAACGTTGCGGGACTTTCCTTTTTAATTAATTCGGTAATTAATTGTAAATTAGTTTCTAGTAGGTTTATAAACGGTAATCCTTCAATTTTTGCCTGGTCTAACCAGGTTTTTAATTGTGTTTGTTTAGTTTTTAAAACTTGTTGATAAAGTTCAAATAATTTTAAACCATCGTTAGGGGGGGTAATTCCTAATAAATCATTGGCTAAATCCTTCGCGACTTTTAAACTAGCAGAATTAATCACTTCTCCCAAACGCACGGTATATTCAGTTAAACCTTTACGAGATCTCAACTTAGTAACTAACCCCGATTCTCTAAAATTAACAGTTGCTTGGGCGAGGCGTATTTCTAACTTCCCTGGATTAACTAATTCTGCCATTACGCCCAAAATATCGAATTCTGACCACCCATAGGGACGGGATTGAAATTTATCAATTAATGCTTTAATAGTGACTTGTCGATGGGTTCTCGCCTCATCGTTTAACCAAGTTAACATTTCACTTTGGGCGGCTACATTAAAAGGTTGTCCTGAAGTATTGAGTTCAAAATCTTCACGGGTAAAGGCAATATTCACTTGTGCTTCTGTTTCAAATTCACTTTCAACATAATTCAATTTTTTATAAACATTATCAACGAGATAGATTAATCCTTCTGTTAATACATTTTTTGGGTCACGGGTGCTAATTTCAACTTTACTTCCACAAGCAAATACATCAGCACGGGCTATTAAATCTTGTAAAGTTGTAGTAATGCGTTCTTTTCGCCGACTGTTTTCTTCACTGCGAGTGGTTAGAATAGTTCGCACACCGTCACTCAAATTCCCGCTATTTTTACGGCGGATATATTTATCTGTTTTTACCAGTTCGGTGAGTTCATCCAGTAGGGTTTGGTTATCCGGTAATCTAACTAAAACCTCTTCTCCTGAACCTGTACTGAGAATACAAGGAGTATCTTCTTGCAGTTGGCTATAACGGTCAGCATAAGGGGTAATAATATGGAGAGTTAAATCACTGATTTGCTGTCCGTTGGTTTGGTCGTCTAACTTGCGATTAAAAGGATATTGATGGCGAGAGTCGTAACGGAGTTTTTTGTCGTTAAAGATAGACTCCCACACTAAGTTTTGCAGTTCTGCGGTGACATCACTGGGGTCAATATCAGTATTTTTAATTTCCCGTCCGATATCTTGTTCTTCATGGGTGAGAAAGTTATATTCATCCCCAATACGCTGAATTAAGGTTTGTTTTTCTAAACGGTTTAAAGAATCTTCTACTTTTTTTCTGAGATTTAATTTATCTTCATCAATATGAGTTAGACATAAAGTTGTTAAGTTATCTAAGTTCGCTCGGATTTCCTTAACATATTTAATCATAAATAAAGTTTTCAGCAACTCAATATCAAAAGTTTGTAATTGAGAATTTTGTTCCGCTTGGTCAATGACTTGACTAATGGTACTATCTAAAAATCCTTCTACGGCTAAATAGAAAGTATTGAAGGAAACTAATGCCCCTAATGTTTCATTAGCAACGGCTTTTGAAGCCAGTTGAAAGGCATCTAAGAGGGAACGTTCTCCTGATGCTAAATGTTTACCTGCCGCCCCCATAACTCGAATTACAGTAAAAACTTGTTGGAGTAAATTAAATTGATAAGGAATAAAAGGATAAGCGGAAACAAATTCTTCTACATGGCGATATCCTGGTAATTCAGCACAGTCAGCCGTAAAGGTAATTTGGTTTTTTAAGATAGCAACTTTTTGATCGTAGAGTGCTTTTAAACTTTGACAAGCTGCATCATTTTTATTTAATAACCGGAGTTTAATTACTTCATCGGTGTTGGCAGAAGATAAATTTAAAGGACGATTAAATCGACCGATAATTTTAGAGAAGTCTTGCCCTCTAATGCGGTTTTTGGTAATTTCATCAATTGCTTCTTGGGATGTGACCACAACCCAAGCTCGTCCCTGACAATAAATCCCTAAGTCCTCAACAACTGTTTGCAAATTAAGCATCAAGTGGCTGTTATCTCCCACATATTGCCCGACTTCATCCACCATAAATAGTAAGCGATGGTGAGGGCTTTTTTGCTCCAGATATTGCTTGACTAAACGGGCAAATTTTTCACTACTCAGGCTATAATTTTGTTCGTTAAAATCCAGTAACCGAGAGGCAGCATCTGCACTCATTCCCATAGTGTTTTGTAAGGCGGAAATCATGTCATCGTGATGGAATCCCCAAGCGTCTCGGTTATCTTTCCAATCTAAGCCAGAAGCGTCTTTAAATGCCTGTTGGAAGGCTTCATAATTCCCTTTTTGATCTAAGTGACGTTCAAATTCTGCCAGGGCTGGAACTGTGCCAAAATATCCTAAATGTTCATCAAAAACCTTTTGAAAAACTTTGACAATACTCTCTTTATCATTTTTGCTCGTTGCATCCGCTTTAGAATCAATATTAAATAAAATTACATCGGTAGAATTCTGTGCAGATTTAGTGATATTAGCTCGTAAAAGCGGATCGGGAACTCGGATTTGATCAAAATAATCTAAGGCTCGACGGTTCCCCAATTCTCGGTTATCGAGTAAATAAGATAGGATTTTTAGAAAGTGAGATTTCCCTGAACCAAAAAATCCAGAAATCCAAACTCCCATTTTGTCCGTTGGGGTATCCAGTGCTGTTGTATAGCGCTCAAAAAAGGTGTGAAAATGTTTATCAAGTTCACGGGTAATTACATATTCTTCAAGTTCTTGGCGAATATTATCGTCGTCGAGTTGTCCTACTTTAATGACACCGTTGATATTACGGCGAATGTCTTTAAGGAATAATTCAGCGATATTCATGACGGGTGCTCCTGGCGGGGAATAAGCGGGAAAGCTCGATAGTAGTTATCGTCTTTAAAAATATTAAATAAGCGGAGTTCTTGACCATCGTATAAACCCGGAAAAAACATCACTAAGGGTGTGCGATCTAAAACCGGATGTAAGTTATTGAGAATGGTGTGCGATCGCAGCAATGGCCAACTCGCGCCGATTCCCGTTAACAGGACAAGCTGTTCATCCAGATTTAATTTTTTCTGGATATAATCAACGACCTGGGCAGGACGAACCAAGGGAGAGAGCGTTTTACTGAGGGTTGCACTACCTTTCGTCGCTTCTAAATCAAAGGCTTTCTGTAAAACCTGTCGTCCCTCCAAAATCTCCAAAATGGTCTGGTAGAGGTTAATCTCCACTACTTTTACAGGATTAGTTGAATGAGCCAATTGTACCTGTAAACGCTCAATATGCTGCTGCACCAATGGCTCATGTTCAGGATCGTAGTCAAAGATGTAGAAGCCTATTTCATTACCAATTCCACGATTACTCAGGAATCGTGAATCTTGTAAAGTAGGCAACAGAGCATCAAGGCGTTGCTGAATCGTCAGTATGGGCATAACTTTAAGTTGCTCTATTGAGTATGATCACGATTTCACAGAATGCTGAACTGTAGGTAATTGCGCTAACTTTTTGATCTTCCAAGTGCAGATAAAATTAGTCCTTGTTACCAGGGGGACAAATTTGGATCTTCTTGACAGGTCGAGAGTGGCAATGCTTTACTGCTTTGAATCCAGGTTATCTTCATCTGGCTACTATCCGTATCAACATCTAAACAAGCGCAAGTATACCCATAATTCCTATTGATTGTGACATATTCTACTCCCTGAAGACTGTGCATATTGTCCCTTCCTGGTGCTTTAATTATATTAGTTAACGATTACGGAATTATCAAATGAATATTCAAAAACAACAAAAAATAAAAAAAAATATTGGAGAAATTCTTTATAACCGCTATAAAATTTGCGGTTTTCTTGGGCAGGGGGGACAAGGATGCGTTTATCATGTAAAAGATTCATCAGAGCAGAATGTTGAAAAAGCATTAAAAATATTAAATGACTATTCAAATAAAAAACGGATAACTCGTATGAAGAAAGAAATTAAGGCTCTACAAAACCTCAATTCTAATTATTTAATTAAAATAAATGAAACAAATATTAATGATTATGAAGAACGTAATGAAGAACCATATTTCACTACAGATTTAGCTCAATATAAAACTTTAAATGAGCATAATTATTATAAAGGGGAATTTAGATTATGTTTAAAACTATTTAAAAAAATATGTTTGGGAGTAAAAGTTATTCATGAAAATCAATATATTCATAGAGATTTAAAACCAAAAAATATTCTTCTTATGAAAGATGAGCAAGATGTCTGTATAGGAGATTTTGGTCTTTGTTATAGTGACTTTGATGATGATTCAGATAAAATTACTGGCTTTACAGAGCAGGTTGGCTCCGTTCACTTTGCTGCTCCTGAGCAAACTGCAAAACCACGTTTATATACATCAAAATCGGATATATATTCTTTGGGATGTATTCTTTATTTTTTATTAACTGGAGGAGAAAAAATAAGTCCTATGAGCAGCTATGACCCAGTTACAGTTAAATTATCTATTACTGAAGCACATCCTGTTGATAATTTTATTCAAAAACTTACTAAGGCTCATCCAAATGATAGACCTGATATAGAAAATGTTTTAGAAGAAATTAGCTACTTATTAGATGAACAAGATAAAAATAAAAAATATGAACTTGAATTAACCCAAACTCAAAAGCGAATTTTAAGGTTTATAGGCAGTTATTCCCCTCGTTCAGTTAATATTGGTTTAATTATAAATTACTTAGCATATATGCGTGGTATAGAAAAACCTGATCAGGGTTTTAGTTTATTTACCTTACCACATAAGGCAAATAAATGGGAGCAACTCTCTGAGACGGTTGAAAACTATCTTATTCAAATGCAAGATGAAGGTTATCTTATTTTTGAGCGTGGGGAATACCGTTTAACGGGACTTGAACAAAGTTCAAGCCCAAACAAACCCCAGATTACTTAGGTGTAGAGCAAATACGTCATGATTCTCTTGTAGCCAAGCAGAAAACCGATAAGAGGGGTTTTGGTAGCAATCGTACAGAAACTTACGCTAAGGCGAAAATAGAAGGTTCGTGTCATCAGGTGCAGCCTTGTAAAGTTTTATAACGGTCAATTGTCCCGGTAGCTGCAAAATTCAGAATTCTGATGGTGTTAACCTCAAAGCTAACACCCTAAAGCGGTTTTGAGGTTAACACCAGAATTTTAGAGTGTGCCAACATTTCCCCGCCGGAACTTTTTACCGTAATGGTTAATTTTTTACAGATTGAATCGCTACAACTCCGCCTCTGTATACTTTTCAGCCATTACAGATATTAAAAACTCCCTCAAAAGTTTGGGGGAGTTTAAATTTTTTGAGCGCTCGACTTTAAAAATTACCACCATCAATCTGTTCCTCTGCCAAAAAATCCTGAGACATTAGCTCGATGTCGCTGTCCATCAGAATTCGGTCAAGTTCGTCTACCAGTTGCCCTGCCTCCGTGTTCTCATCCGTGAGGGCCTGGAGTTGATGGACAATTGATTGCAGTTGGTTAAACTTTGCTTCTGAGATTAGTCTAGCCATTGTCATTTTCACCTAATCGCTTACCTTCTCGCCAAGCGTCAATATCAGCTTGTAATAATTCTGGAATCCGGTCTTTCATGTTTTCACCTAGCTCAACACACTTCATTTTGAAGTCGCGGTGAAGCTGTTCTGTTACCTCGACTTTAATAGTTTTAGGTTTTTCTACCATAAAAATTTATCTACTGGTTTTAACTTCATTATCACCTAATGGTGATTATCCCTACAACAACACTTTTAATACAAAACATACTTTTATTCTGTTGACATTAAACAGGGTAAAGGATACTATAGTTACATTAGCACCCTAGAACATCCCATCGCAGAACCCTAGATAGGACTCAGAAGATACCCAAAGGAAGCTATCACTCACCCTGAGAGGATTTACCGCTTCTCCCTATCGGAACCTCGACAACTTAACAGCCTAGCCACATCCTCAAAATAAGAGGCTCAACTGTGGAAAGCAATTAATTCACTTTAACTAATAGAAACCTATGGACACTATAGAACCTGAAATTATCCCAGACGGGAGGCGGGTGAAACTGCTACGGGACGGTGATAAGAAATCAGTTTACAAACCCGTTGGAGTTTTGGCAGTTGAATTAAAACGGAAACCAAAAACTTTAAGAGAATGGGCAAAACTACTGTTAACTTATTCTCCCGACTTCTACCAACATTTTAAACTCCGTACAGCCTATAACCCTTATGTACAGGAATGGTTAACCCGAATCAACAATTACGATATAACCGAACCTGCAAGCGCACCACGTCCCAAAATCATTGAGGATTACGTTCAACTCAATGCTCCGATTTTTACCTTTGAAAACTACTTACAGGAATTAACCAATGAGTACACAACCGAGCAAAAAATCGACAATGCAAAACTTAGCAAAGTCGCTTAATATTTCCGAGACAAAATTGCTGATTGCTATTAAACAACTTGGCTTAAATCCTTCTGAAGTTAACGAGAGTTGGGGGGATGCGATCGCGCAACATCTCACCGGAACTAAACCCCAAAGCTTAACCCAACAACCGGAAACCGAACCCGCCCAAAGCAATGAGATTGATTCCCTTAGTTTGGTGGCCGAATCAGACGAATTAGACTTAGCCGCCGATAACGTTGCCCAAAACGTGAGTAACGGGTCGTCAATCCGTCAGGGTTTTATTGATAGTGAAATCAACAAAACGGCGGCACAGGCTGAACTTTTAGCACATCTCAACACTGCCACTTTTGCCGACACCTACCGCCGGACAATGGCAGAAAATATGGCGGTTTTTCAAGAAATTAGTGACAAAAATCATGATGAATTTATGACTTCAATCGTGAGTAAATTCTCAGAATTGGGAAAGGGCAATCCCAACGAACTGCCACAGAAAATGTCCGAGAAAGCCCAAACTCAATCCCAGAAAACTCAAGCCTATACGGACAAGATTCGGCAGAATTTCAACGTCAAGTCTTGGATGAATTAAAAACCTTGAGAGAGACGGTAATCCAGTTGGAGAACCGTCTCTTAAACCAATCCAACCATCACGACGGATTAATTATGAAGGCAATTATATCACGGTTTAAACGCTTAATAGCTCAATTAGAAACGATTCCCCCCTGTCAATATGATGGTTTAGTCATGCAGATGATGGGAGTTTGCTGATGGGAATATTTTCTGCTATTAAATCGTTTTTTGTCGGGGATGACAATACCAATTCCCGACTTCCCGACGTTAATCAGAATGCAATTACACCGGAAACATTCACACCTAATCAAGATAACCTTTATACCAGTTCCTTGTTAGTTAGAGAAGCTAATAACCGAGGCTGGATTATTGACGATGAACTTGTCCAACAAAGCGGTGAGATTGCCAAGAATGCCAAGCAAAATGCTAAGAATGTTAAGAAGTTTGGGAAAAACATTAAAGTCTTAAGTAAGGCTGAATTACTCACAGCAAGGGAGATGAAGAAGGCAATTAAAACAACTGCTGATAATGACGCTAAAAAGTACGGTATTGTCACAGAAACACAATCCCTATTAGATGCTCAGAATGTAGCTTACACAGCTATTAGAGCCAACTATAGAGAACAATTGAAAGCTACTAATCAGAGGATTGCTGAATCATTAAACGGTTCCCAAAGTAGACGGAATCAATTGAAAGGACGGTGATTTTATGGCAAGGGTGCTAAATTTTGTTGGTTACTTTGTGGCTTCTATTTGTTGGATTTCAATAGGAGGATTAATTACCCGATATTATCCCAAATTACAAGCGTGGTATTGGGTATTTTTTGCCCTATTCTTAATGGCTTTAATAGGACTTTCTAGCTATTACGGTAGAAAAAGTTATATAGGGATTTTAGATACTTCTGAAGCCATCTTATTAGGGCTAACAATCACTTTATTTATGGGATGTATTCTGGGAGGGATAGCTAGTTATGTCAGCTAACCTTCTAATGATTAGTTCTGGGATTTGGATATTAACTGGAACCTTGGGGATGTGTTGGGGATTATCACAGCCCTACCCTAGCCCCAATAAATTCTATGGTTTTGGGATGGGAGCGATCGCCTCAACTATCGGGGTGATTTTGTCCTATCCTGCAATGAAACAAAGTGAACGAAAAATCATTAGACAAGATACCAGTGACCAAATCTTTGATATTGGTGAAGCTGCGGTAATTGAGAGATATAAACAAATGGTATTCCCAATTCCGAAAATGCCAGATTTAACGATTAATAATCACATTTTGGGAATGATGCCAGAAGAAACTCAATTAGATTTCTACAACTGGAGTGATTTGCAGTATGAAGCTAATGCAATTATAGTCGGAGGTAATCCTGGTTCTGGTAAATCAACAATTGTTGGCGGCTTTCTAGCTCCAATGTTGAGTAGATTATCTGAATCAGAGATTATAGTCTGTGACCCTGACGCTAATTCAAATCGTTGGGTTGAATACGGTTATAAAAGGATTGTTTCAGATTATCAGGCTATTTATCAAACGTTAATAGCCGTCGCAAACGAGAAGGAAAACCGGAAATCATCGGGTAATAAACATCAAATTATCCTAATCATGGATGAATTGAATGATTGCCAAGGTGCTTGGAAATCAATGTACAGCAGGACTGAGTATATTCAAGCAATTGAAGCAATTAGAACTCTAGGAAATGCCAGAAAATACAACATAACCCCGATAATTCTGATGCAATCCCACAACGTTGAGGACATCGGATTAAGCAGAAAATATCGGAATCAGTTTGCTGTAATTTTGGCTTGTGCCAGCGCTCGTGATGAAGTTCAGAATATCTGGAAACAAAACGACGAGCGCTGGCAATGGGTTAACAATAATCCTTATCCTTGTATCTTAGTTGGTAGTATTCCGACTCAAATTGCACAACATCCAACACACGGACATCATCAACAATTTAAAAAGGTTGGTAATGCTCCGAGTAACGTTAGTTCCCCTATTTGCAGCGACATCCAAACTATTCCCGACTTTCAAAATATTGAAACTGAATCCTCCTATAAAACAGAATCAAAGCCTAAAACTCAATCAATGAAGTTCGACCTTTCTAAACCAACGGAATCAAACAACTCTAAACAGGATTCTAAACAGGATTCTAAACAGGATTCTAAGGATTCTGAGAATAAGTTTATGCAGATATTAGAGTTTTGCAAAGGTAAGGAATCGGTGTCTGTTAGAGATATTCAGAGGTCATCAGTTGGTTCTAATTTGTCTTCTGATGCTATTAAATATGCCTTTGAATGGTTGGAAAACAACGGACACGGGACGGTTAAAACTGAACAGATAGGAGGGTCTATTCGGGTGTCATTCATCCCTAATTAGCTGTCAGTTGTCATCGGGTGTCAGGTCGGGTGTCAGAGAAGCTGTCAGGTCGGTGTCATGTCCTATTCATGGGCTGTCACGTTGTCAGGTCAGGTGTCAGAAAATATCCTAAATTAATACTATCCCCCTCCCCCTGACACTCTCCCTCCCCCTGACACCAAAAAATTTGACAGCTAATTAAAAAGGATTAACTAATATGAATGGAACTAATTTGTCGAATAATAGGAATGTAGCGAAGCCTAGAGATTCAATAATCCTTAAATTCTCACTTATAGGATGTTTTAGTTTAGCTTTATTGGGTTTGGCAATATTTATCGTCAACAATCATCAGACTATAGCAAACCCACAAACAGAAGGTGCAGTTAAAGCTAGTAAAGCTAAACCAAAACTAACAACTAAACCGCCTGTAGTTGTTACTAAAAAGCCACAGAAGCCTATTGTAATTGAAGAACAATCAGATGCTTGGTTTTGCCTTAAAAGCAATGGTGGTGATGTTTGCTTAACCCGCGATATATTCGCCCATAATTATCAGGTAGTTGCACCGCCCAAACCTCAACAAATTCCTCAACAAATTCCTCAACAAACTTATGAAGATTACCTAGTTCAGTATGGAATTAGAGAACCTGGCGGGTGCGATCGCTATTTCAACGGCCAGCCAAACTGTTGAGGTACTGATAGATGGCAATACCCTGAATCACGGGTACTGGAATCTGATTTAAAATGGGTTAGGTTGGCATCGGAGGACTAAATACATGATGGAGGCTGTTAATGGGGGGAATCCTAGTTGGTAGTTTTGGGCGGTGCGATCGCTATCTCAACGGCTGTCCCAACTGCTTATATTTCTTTGGAACTCGACATCTAATCTACCCGTGTAGATTAGATGTTAGGAGAAAAGACCTCAAAGCTGCACCGTGTATTATATCCACATATCTGAAGCTATTCGTGTTTTGTGCGTGATATTCCGTTATGCTCTTAGGCTTCTTAAGTGGGTGGAACCCTTGTATATAGTCAATTGATTTTGTTTTAGCTAATAGTTTGACTTCCTAATATATACGGGTAGTTTAGGAATTATTTAGAGTAAAAGTTAGAATCAGAACAAGGAATTATGCCTAGGCATAAAAGGATAGCAGTTTTTAATCCTATTCTTGTTTTGTGGGTGACTTGCTAAAAAACGACATAGGTGCTACAAGAAACTTTTTTACAAGACTTGCATTCTTCGATAAGAAAGATTATTATAAAAAGAGCAAAACTTTTAGATTAAAGTTTGCAAACAAAAAGCTCGCCTTCCAAGCGAGCGTCGGTTAAGTATTTTCGGGCAGTTATGCCCCTTGTTATTATGAATTATAAGAGTTTTCCGAACAAAAGTCTAGGGGTTTTCACCTCCATCAATAATCAATTGGTTTTTTGGTTCAACAACCATTTAACTATAACACAGAATTTAGTAGATCACAATAGGTCTAGCACTATTCGTGTGAGTCAACATCTCCTTACGATTCAAGGGGTGGCGGCTGTTGTCGTTGGGGAACTTCCCCCTAATTACTTTAAAAGCTCAAGGATTTAGTTAAACCCTTGAGCTTTTTTGTCTATTGAAAATTTTTACCAAAAGGAAAACTATGAATCACCAAAATTCTCCTTCCACTTCCAACTCCTCCAATAATAACATGAAAAATCAACATTTAATTGACGCGCTTAATAAATTACCCGATAACTGGACACCGTTGCCAGTAGATCGAAATAAACGACCATTAGTAGATGATTGGCAGAAAGGGTTTAGTCGAGAGACTGTTATCGAAATCCTAACCAATGGTTATCACGGCATAAATAAAGAAGGAAAGCCTTACTTTAATCCCGCATCAACTTATACAGGTTTTGGTTTTCTGACTGGAGAATTATCGGGGGGAATTGTTGCTATTGACTGCGATGGGGTTGCAGCGCATGAACTAGCAGAACGTTTGGGGGGATTGCCGAAAACAGTATCATTCACTTCTGGAAAGGAAGGTCGCGCCCAATACCTTTATAAAATGCCTCCAGAATTTTGGGGAGCCATTCAAACCAAAAAACTTAATACAGGAGTAAAGGAAAATAATAAAGATGTATTACTTGAATTGAGATGGAATGGTTGCCAGTCTGTTCTACCACCGAGCCAACACCCCGAAACAAATGGTTATTTTTGGGTTAATGACCCATCCACACCCATTGCAGAATGTCCGAACTGGATTATCGAGCAAATGTTGATAGTTCCGAAGGTAACTGCTTCTACTCCCCCTGAGTTACCTCTACTGAGCTACCCCGAAAAAAATAACAATTATAGAGATGAACCGATTCCATTATTAAATTGCTTATCAAAGGATCATCGCAGCTTAATTGAGTCAGGCGCGGGTGAAGGGGGTAGAAATGATGGGGGAGCTAAAGTTGCACGGGATTTAATTGGAACTGAATCGCGCCTGCAATATTTAGGCTTTGAGTTCACCGGACGGGCGCGAGATTTATTTGATGATTATTGTGATCGTTGCAATCCCAGGATTAATGATAAGGAGCGTGAGACTATCTGGGATAGTGCAACTAAAAGCCATCCTACACCCTGTTTAAGTGATGACAAATTGGAGAATTGCTACTCTTCATGGCAGCGAAAATCATCAACCCATACATCTTCAAGAGCAACAACCTATAAAACATCAGGAACTTCGGCACTCAAACCCGAACCGGAATCAAATGTAATCCCCTTCCGAGGGGTGCAACAGCTTGATATTGATTCGATTGATAAGGAATTAAGAGATTTAGCAGAACAAAATCTAACTAAATCAAAACTAGCTTTAGCTTTTAGCAAATTAGCTAAACAAGCTAACATCCCATCTAAAGAATTAGAATCAATCTATAACAAAATCCAACAGGAACAGGAACAGGAATTAGATAATGATTCAATTAAGACCGAGATTGATGAATTTTTAGAGAATCAGAACCAATCGCTAGATATGGCTAAATATCTACCAGGGAATTTAAGCAAAATTTCTGAACTCTCAACTCGGTTATGCTTACGCCCCGAGTTGGGATTAACAATTTTCTATACAACAATTAGTTCCTTACTTAAAGTGGGATCGAAAATCCACCTAACGAACTATACAAACTTTAAACAACCAATGGGGATATACAGCGCCATCGTGGCGGAACCATCCCAACGGAAATCACCATTGATTAATGCAATCGCAACAGAACCACTGCGAGAACTTCTTAAAAAAACTAAGGATGACTTTGCAGAACAAATGAAACAATACAATCTTGACCTTGAGGCTTTTAAGGATGACGAATCAGATTCTTTACCCGAACCAATCAAACCAATAATGAGACGCTATTACATTAATAGCGGTTCAGGTGCCGGGATGAGAGATTTAATCAATGCTCAATCAAAAAATAGTTGGGGATTGGCAATTTTATCAGATGAAATCTCTGGCCATTTTAAATCCCAGAAGAAATCCTATAACATTGGCCAAACGGAGGATCTACTTTCCTATTACGACGGCTTTGGAAAAATAGACGCATTAAAGGACAGTCTAGCTTCTGATTTTGATGAGTGCCTAGTTTCAATACTAGGGGGTATCCAACCCAAAGTGATCAGGGAATTTAATGACGGTTCCGACGACAACGGCGGTCATTCACGGTTTAATTTTGTTAATCAACCAACTGTTCCTTTTCTGATCCCGGAAAATCCCCCTGGCTCGCTTGATTTACTCCCCCTGATTACTAGCACCTACGAAAAAATCTCAGAGCTACCTCAACTGGATTTGCGATTATCCCCCGAAGCTAAAAAGCATTTTGAGATTCTCAATAATAAATGTGAGACGTACCGCATCAAAGCAAAAAGCCAAGCATTAGCCGCGTTATGGGGAAAAATGCCCGGCAAAATAGGACGTTTCGCAGCGTTGATTCATGTTGTAGAGCGGGTTGCTTCTGGCCAAGTTGTTGACCCCATTGTAGAGAAGGGGACGCTAATTAAAGCCGCTAAGTTAGCTAAGTTTTATTTTAAGGAAGCTCAAAACCTCTATGCGGGGTGTGGTGATGAGTTAGCACCCCAATTAGTAAAAATCTTAGAGTTGGCTTTAAAACGTCAAAACCAAATCACGGCACGGGACGTTAAACAATTTGATTGGAGTTTTAAAAAATCAACTCCTGACGATATTAGAGGTATGTTTACCCAATTGGTTGGGATGGGCCATGGTTTCCTTGAGGGTTCCGGTTCACGGTTAAAATTCTCATCCCAATCCCAAAAATCTAAAACTGTAGAGGATTTTGAAAACTGTAGAGGAACTGTAGATGACTGTAGAGGAACTGTAGATGAAACTGTAGATGAAAAAATCCTACAACCATACGGGTTTCAGACAACTGTAGATGTTGTAGAGGAAAATCAAAAAAATGATTTGAAATCTAAACAAACTAACAACAGGGATGAAGCAACCCAATATGTAGATGTTCAAGTTTTTGTCAATGAAACTGTAGATGGTAAAAAAACCTCTACAACATCTACAAATGGCTGCAACCCTTGTGATAGCGGAAAAAGTTCATCTACAGTTTCCTCTACAGTTGCATCTACAGTTCTTAAATCCTCTACAGTTTGCGGTTCGGGTATACAACCCGAACCAATAGACTTTGACAAACTAAAAGTAGGCGATATCCTATTCGACAAAGCTGGGAACCCGCATCAGATTACGAGATGGGATATCCCTAACAATATGTGGCAGACACATAGAAAGGATGGTTATATCTCACGGGACGACATTATGAATACTGATGAATTCCATCGAGCGACTGTAGAGGATATCGCTGGCTTGATGCCAAAAATCATCGCAGCTAAAAACAAGGTACAAGCCAAATGGCTATGCGATATTTACGGCGGTGATTCAACATCGTTAATGGCGTTGGCTTTCATTACCAACCCAGAAGGCTTCTGTGAAATTTACGAATTTGATTCCTGGGATTAATGGCGATCGCTACTCCTCCAAATTCTCAAAATACTCAATCAAAATGGAGATCTGGAGGATCTGATCATAAATTCCCATGGTTGCCTTTTCCAGTATCTAATAGTGAATTCTGACACCCCAACTCGTTCGGCAACCTCTCGATTATTCAAGTGTTGGTTGTCGAGTAATAAGGTGATCGCCTTTTGAACTAAATCTAATCTGAATGCTTTAATATCGTAAAATCTCGAAAATATCTACACCCCAAAATTAACACACTAAAAGCACCCCCAAGACTTTCTGAAGGTGCTTTCAGATTGATTCCGATTAAACTATCTGGAAACGATTCTCGCCTTTGATTTTGCCTACAAACTTGAAGCCATAATCACGCTCATAAAAGGATAATCTGGAGAAGCCATTACCTTTATCTCTATCCCGAACAGCATCGGTAATTTTTTGGGGATTCATTTCTGAATCTGGGAATTTTTCAAGAATATATTTAAACAGATCATTCCTGCCTATAGTTCCGGTGGATGGTATTGGTATTAGTTCCGGTATTATTTCGGGTATCGGGGTTGATTCAGTCGGGAACAATGATAATGGCTTATCACCTCCGCCCCGTGATTCTGATTTTAGTGATTCGAGCGCCATATCTCTCCCATCAATCTCCCCCCTCAATCCCTCAATTTCAGAGTTGAGATTAGTGAGCGCCATATCCCTTTCCTTTATTTCTGCAATGGTGCCGCTTAATTGATTTTCAAGTGATTCGAGCGCGATCTCCTGACCCTTTAATTCTCTGACGGTGCCGCTTAATTGATTTTCGAGATTAGCGATTACCATATCCTTTACCTCAATTTCTGCCTTAGATTTGTCCAGTTCATGAAGAAGCGTTGCGATCGCAATCTCTCCAAACTCCCCCCTCACCCTCTCCAGTTCGGAGGTGAGGGTTTCTACTTTCCCAGAAGTGCCGCCTCCATAGCATCAAGCCGCGCCTCGATGTCAGGGTCAAGTGTTGGTTGTTGGCTTTCTAGTTTGTTAATTCTATCCATCAATTCCGTGAGATCGAAGCTATTGTCTGACTTACTTGGGGAGTGTCTTACGGATTCTCGATCTAGTCTTACCTCGCCATTAGTTAGGGATTCTAAACCTGAAATCAGAATATCTCTGATGGTTTTCGATTGGTCATAATCAATGTTGCCCCGCTTGCTTTGCCTAGCTGGGTAGTGTTCCCGTCCATAGGCTTCAATAGCCGCGAGTAACTCATCCGGGCATCGAAAATTAAGCAGTTTATTGGTAGCCATAATAAGTGTTTTACTGTGTCTTACCTTGAGTATACACGACGTAAAACAATTGGTAAAACAATTGAGTAAGACTCAATTAACAGTATAAGACGTATAAGTAAGATTAATGTAAAACAAAGTGACAAAGGGTAAGAATTGACAAAATCTGCCGACGAAACTGATCATCCTGCTGCGCGATGTATTCTGCATGACTTCTTACGGCTTCTTCTGTTGCGTCCCAAGTTTGGATCTGAGTTAAGTCGTACTGAGAAGGGTCGGCAAATCGCCGTTGATGAAGGGTTTCAAAATCTTCTCGAATTAGCTTTGACATCCCATCGCAAAAGGACTGTTTTCTCTGTTGTTCTGCTTGTTGAACTAAAATTCCGTTTCGGAAAAAACTCCCTTGAAGACGCTCAAAATTGCAACTCCACCACAATTCCGCCGCCGTGAGAAATCCTCGTTCATTTTTCCAATGCAACGGATCTCGCTTCAAAACTTCTTCGCAAAGATTTAATAAAGCCCAGGATTCCTCTGCATGAGGTTTGAAGTCAAATTTCCAGGTAAAACGCAGTTCTGGAGGGTCAGAGATGGAGGAATTATTGCTCTGGTTCTGAAAGTGAATAATCCACTGTTGGATGGCTTTGAACGTCTCTCGATATTCGTTTAGTAATATATCTACATTTCCTTCCCGATTGGATACTAAAATTCCATTGGCTTTTAGAACAAAATCAGGTAATTGTCCAAATGCTTGAATATAGGTGTCTCGACTCGGGTTTTCTGAGTTCTGTAATTCTAATCTCCAGATGACCGGATTGTAGATACCAGGTTGTTGCTGTTTAGGGTTTCTTTCTCGCATGGGAGATTGATAGTAAGTTTTGACGGATTTACTTAAATTATGTAAAAAATTTATACAACCAGTATCCTAAGTAAATTACTGCTGCCTGTATATTTCTGAACGGCCTTGAAGTTCTTCTCAAGGAAGAAGCTGCTTGAGCTAAATTAACAGATTGTTCTAACTTAGCCAGTTCTGCTAACATTAACGGTTCTTGGACTTGATTAAATAGGTTTAGAGACAACGCACCAATGGGAATCTTGCCCAAGTCAGTAACCCGATATCAGATTCTTTAATCCTTGCATAGCATAGCAACAATAACGCTATCCCTAAGAATAGCAAAACTTGATATTGTGTTATTGAGATGAGTTGTTATTAGGGTCAGCTTTCTAAAGCAGATTTTTAATCAATCAGCGATTCTGACTGTAAACACTCTGATAATCAAGAAAAGTAAAAATTAACCCTGATTTTAATTTAATTTTAATACATTCTTAAATTCTCCTATATCTCCATAATATTCACAAACATAGATTTCAGGATCTTTTGTTGGCAAAATAACCCTGCCACATTCTAAAGCGATTGATACAGGAATTGCTGGTAAAATATATATTTTACATTGTTTACCATGTTCAGCTTGAATTTTATTAAGTAGCTTACGATATTCATAACTAAAAATTTCTAGTTGTTTTTTAGATTTTAAAAAATGTTGTGAAGGTTCAGGTATAGTTATTTGATAAATACTACAATTATCAAAAAATAAACTTTCATATTTATCTCGTTCAATAAGATCACTGATCGCTAATTTGAGTAATACTGTTTCGCTTGTTCCTTTTTGTTCATAGGAAACTATATAAGGTACTTCAACACTTACTTCTTCTTGCCAAGACCAAGTTTTACTTGTATTTTCAATGTTTCTATGAGATTGATATATATCTGTTGGAACAGTATCACCTATACACTTACCTAAATACATTAATAATGGCATAGGCCCTATTCCAAATACAGAAAGATGCTTAATATTTACATCATCGTTACCTTCGTCTAAATACCTCAAAATTTTTCGCTTAATTCTAACTTCAGCAAAATCCTGCCATTGTTCAGGTGTTCCCAACCTATTGAAATCCCTTGCTTCAATTTTTATTCCTTTTCGGTCAGTAGGAAATTTTGGAAACATTGCATTTCTTATTGCTTGAGGATTTATAGGCACAGTCCTCTCACCAATATTTACAGAAAATAGTAATATTGTTGATTTACTGATATCCTCTGGGTAGTTAGTTTGAATCTCTATTCTATCTTCGTGTTCTTCCTTCCAAGAGTGTAATAATTCAGCCGGATATTTTTCAGGATTATCATCTATTTCTTTGTGACATTGTTGGCATAAAAGCATCAAGTTAGAAAAATCTATTTGTAATTGATCTGACTGTTCTGTTCCTCTTGGGCCGTCCTCACTTGCAGCAATAATATGTGCAACTTCTGCAAAGTTACCTTCGCTTAAAGTTAGCCCATTATACCAAACAGGCTTATTACACCCTTTGAACTCACAACGCCCTGCTGATTTTGCCCAAAGTTGTAGTTTAATTGAATCAGGAATATTTTTTCTAGCCATCGTTTTTAGCCCTCTGGAAAATCATTGCCAAATGCACGCCGTAATTTTCTACAAGCTGTTTGAGTTTGAGTATCATTCTGAGCATGAGTAATAATATTTTTCAATTCCATTAACTCAATTCTAAAATTAATCATCTGAATTTTACTCATCTTTTCAAAAAGATTATTGTAAGGTTGGACGGGAAGCCTAACGTTTATTTCATTATCAAAACTAAACATTCCAATTATTCCATTGGCAACATGATATAATGCTGATAAATCGCTGTATTCATATTGATTAGTATAGTAATTATAAGCTCTTTTAGGTTGAAAAAGATTATAGCAACAGGCAGTTAAAGCTATTCCCGTCGGTCGTCCTGTCCCTGGTAAAAAATTATAATCTTTCCAACGTTTCAAATACCTGATTATCCTACGAAGTTGTTTTCTATCCAAATCATTAGAAAATTGAGATTTTAAAAGAGCTTTAAGATTAAAAGGTTCAGATATTTCCCAAATCTTTTTGTCATCTGATGACCAAATTAAGCCTTTGGCAATGTAATTTACTTCATTTCCTGAATAATCTTTATCACTTGAATAAATTGCTAAATCAATATGAAACCATTTTTGTCTATTTTGATGATACTGAACTCTTACACAAGGTCTTTTAATCTGAACTGTTCTTACTCCTGTATTCAAAGCGTTGTGAACCCAATGTTTTACGTCAACTGGTTTATAACTATTCTTTGAGAAATTAAAAATAATACCAACATCAATATCATAATCTTCATTAGAAAGTGGTACTACTCCTGTTGCTAGGTCATAACTACCTTGATTAAAATAACTAAATGTAGGTGTATTTTTAGGAAATAGTTTTTTTAATCCATCTCGTAAATTATTAACAATAATATCTCTTTTTTCCCGTAACGGCTGATTATTGTCAAAATCAATTTTAATGGCTTCATGAAACTTTAAGAACTGGGGTTGAAAGTTAAGCATATTTAACGTGCTTATTATATACATTACTCAGAGGAAAATTCGTGAATAAATTTAGATTGATAGGTTTAGCGACCGCTCTCCTAGCTCCTTTTGTCTGGCAACCTGTCCAAGCTGAAATGGTAGTTCTTGGTACAGCTTCCACCGGAGAAACCCTTACTCTCGATACTAATTCTGTCTCAAGAGGCACACCAAAGGGTACTGGGTTATTCATAACTGCGACATATTATCTGGATAACGAAAGAATAGATGCAAGCATTAGCTGTAGACATAACTATTGGGTTGTAGGGGAAACTCAATATACTCCTCAATCTCAAGCAACACGAAATCTTATATCTACAGCCTGTAGAATTGCAATTAACAGTCAATATCGTCAATCTAATCAGAGTCAGCAAAGCCAACAGACAAGAGAGAAAACTTGGATTGTTTATGATCCACCTTCTAATGTACGATCTTCCCCTAATGGTGAAGTCCTATGTACAATCTCTGACAAAAGAAGGGTTCAGATTTCTGGGAACCCTGTAAATGGTTGGTATCGAACCCCAGCTTGCGAGGGTGCAGATGGTTGGATTCATGAAAGTCAAATTAAGGTTTTAGATTGAATAATACCATTTCCGAAAATTTATGCGACAGTAGCTAAAATCTAATATGGCGAAAAATGGGGCGTTTTACAAAACTTTACAAGGCTGCATTTGGTGACACGAACCTTTTATTTTCGCCAATAAAGCTCTAACCTCTCTAAATATTTAAAAATTAAAGATAGTGAGCTTTCACGAATACTGGGTTCAAAAAACATAATAAAATTATCATTCTCAGAAAAACCGCCTTTCCCCTAGAACAAGTCAAACGACTCAGCCCGACATCCTTGTGAAAATAATTTCATCAGATAGCCCTGAATAGCACTGTTGCAAGGCTTGGGATAAAAACCATCGGGGTTCTGCTCTTGTGAATGCAACAAAAGAAACGTTTTGTCATATTCTAAAGGGGAATGAATAACCGTTGCAGATGACCCCCCTTCCCAACGCTCAACCCTACCATGAGCCCGAACTGGCTGAGATTCCCATCGGTCATAACCACACCCTTGAGCAAATTCTGGAGATGTGGCTACATGGTAAAACCCCTGGTTCTCAAGCCATTTATCGGCGGGTTGTTGTGCAATTCTTGGAATGGGCAAACAAACCCCTGCAATGGCTAACCCTGCCTGATGTCCAAGGGTTCGCGAATTATTTAGACACCAAAGGACTAAAACCCTCTACTAGAGCTTCCTACCTCGCTGCTGTGAAATCTTTATTAACCTTCTGCAATCGAACAGGCTTAACCCGTGCCAATGTTGGTGCGGCTGTTCCTCTTCCCAAAGGGAAAGACACCCTAACTCAGAAAATTTTAGCCAAGGAACAAGTCATGGCGATGATTTATTCAGAACCGAATCGTCGCAATCAATTAATTCTCAAAAGCTTTTATTATTGCGGACTGCGAGTATCTGAATTGTGCGGGTTATGTTGGTATGATTTAACCGCATCCGGTGAGAGTGGCATTCTAACCGTGTTTGGAAAAGGCAGTAAGACCCGCCATGTTTTATTACCTGCACATTTATATAAAGAGTTGCTAAATTTTCGAGGAAACGCCAGCAATGATGACCCCATCTTCCCCAGTCGCAAAGGGAAGGGTAAAGGACATTTACACCGAATTCACGTTACCAAATTAGTCAAGGAAGCTGGAATCCGAGTGGGTATTGATGAGAAAGTTTCAGCCCATTGGCTCAGACATTGCCATGCGTCCCATTCCTTAGATGCGGGTGCGCCGATTTCCTTAGTCCAAACCACCCTGGGTCATGCAAGCGTGGCTACGACTTCCAAATACCTGCACGCCAAACCCACAGAATCATCAGGGTTGTATTTGTGAGGCATGACATAAATGTTCACAGCCCAACTCGGCGACGATTGAGTAAAGGCGTAGAAATAGCGAAGCTGCTATGAACCGCAAAGTAGCCAGTAAAATGCCTACAGCATAAAGGTTACAGGCTTTATTTGCTTATTGAATATTTAGATAGTTAAATACTTGAGTATTTGAGTACGCAAGTATTTATAATAGAGTTATGTCGTTCAATCCCTGAACATGATTATCACTGTGGCATCCTTCAAGGGGGGTGTGGGCAAAACCACAACGGCGGTTCATCTGGCTGCCTATTTGTCTAACCAATGCGACACCTTATTAATTGATGGTGATCCGAATCGTTCTGCGACGGGTTGGAGTAAACGGGGTCAACTTCCCTTTACGGTCATTGATGAAAGGCAAGCCGCGAAATATGTCCCCAAGTTCAAGCAAATCATTATCGATACCCAAGCTCGACCGGAACAGGAAGATTTAGAAGCTTTAGCGGACGGGTGCGATTTACTGATTCTACCTGCTACACCGGATGCTTTAAGTTTAGATGCGTTGATGCTGACCATATCGAGTTTGAAGTCCCTCGGAACGCAACGCTTCAAAATTCTGCTGACCATCATTCCCCCTAAACCTTCTAAGGATGGAGAAGAAGCCTACACGATGCTGACAGAGGCGGGTTTACCTGTTTCGCGTACTTGCATACGCAGGTATGCAGCCTTTCAAAAAGCGGCGTTGGCGGGTGTTCCGGTTTATGAGGTTAAGGATAATAAAGCCCTGACTGCTTGGTCAGATTATCAAAAAGCCTTTAAAGAGATGGGACTATGAACAAAAAAGCCAGTAAGTTTCAACAGATTTTAAAAGCGGCGGAGTCATTACGGGAACAACAGCCAGAAGTCAAACCCACCAAAATAAAAGGGTCAGGGAAGCGTTCAGATCCTGATTATGTTCAAATTTCCGCTTATATTCGCAAGGAAACCCACCGACTGGCTAAACGGAAGTTATTAGAGGAAGACTCAGAACGGGATTTATCCGATGTGATTGAGGAACTTTTGAGTAATTGGGTTTCTGAGTAGAACTTTACATTTAGAATTGTGTCAATAGGTATAATCATTATGTTCAGATTCCAACAAAAATCAAGAAAATTCATTCATTCTTTTTTATGGATTGAATTAATGTTAGTATTTTTAGCTTTCTATTTATTTAATATAGATAATGCTTATGCACAAAATATTAGTATCAAAATATTTTCCGATAATTCGGTCGTCAAAATAGATTCAATATTGAGAATTGACAAAGGAATTGAAGCTCGTCTTTATGAATATAAAACTGATCAATCTAGTGACTTGCCTCCTGAAAGCAAACTTCTCAATGCAGGATTAGAAGAATCAAGCAAAAAACAATTTGAGAAGGCTATAAAACTTTATACAAAAGCCCTTCAATTTAATTCTGTTTTTGCTAAAGCTTATGTTAGTAGAGCTTATGCTCGTTCTCAAGTAGAACAGATAGAAAAAGCTTTTGAAGATTATAATCAGGCTATAGAGATTGAGCCTAACTTAGCAGATGCTTATATTGGACGAGGAAATCTTTATTTTAAACAAGGTGAAAATGAATCTGCTCTTAGAGATTTTGATTTAGCAATTACTGTTAATAAAAATTATTATGATGCGTATTTTAGTAGAGGTTCTGTTTATTTACAATTAGAAAAATATCAAGAGGCAATTCAAGATTTTTCTGAAGCCATCGACTTGAATCCTCAATATTTAGATGCCTACACTCAAAGGGGATATGCAAAATCTTATTTTAAGGATTATAAAGGAATAATTGAAGATTCTACTAAAGCCATCCAATTAGATGTTAAAAACCAAGAATATGCTGCTTATAATAATAGAGGTTTGGCTTTCTATTATTTAGAAGAAAACCAGAAAGCACTACAAGATTTAAACGAATGTATAAAAAGAGACTCTAGTTTTTCTTTTGCCTATTATAATCGAGGATTAGTTTTAAATGACTTAGAAAAATATAAAGAAGCAATTTCTTCTTACGAGTTAGCTTTAAAATACGAACCTGATAATTATCAAGCGATGATTGGTCGAGGAATGGCTTTAAATAGTTTAGGAAAAGATGAAGAAGCAATTGCTTCTTATAACCAAGCTTTACACTACAAACCTGATGATTATGTAAGTTTGTTAAATAGAGGATCTTCTTTAAGTAATTTAGGGAAACATGAAGAAGCACTTGCTTCTTATAACGAAGCTTTACACTACAAACCTGATGATTATCAAACCTGGTTTAATAAAGGATTTACTTTATTAGATTTAGAAAAATACGAAGAAGCACTTGATTCTTACGACCAAGCTTTACACTACAAACCTGGTAGTTATGAAGCCTTTGGAAACAGAGCAATTGCTTTAATTAATTTAGGAAAATATGAAGAAGCAGTTGCTTCTTATGATCAAGCTTTACATTATAAGCCTGATGATTATAGAGCCTTGTATGGAAAAGCCAGCATCTATGGATTACAAGGAGACTTATCCTTGGCAGTGAAAAATTTAAAGCAATCGATTAAGCTTAATCCTGAATACAAGGAAAAAGCAAATAGTGATTCAGATTTTGATTTAATTCGAGAACAGCCTGAATTTAAAAAATTGTTCTCATCTTAATACTGTTTTGTTATTTGAACAGTTGGGAGTATAAATTGGGGAGAGGTTGCATTCAACAAAATTAAACTTCACCTTTACCATTTTAATCCGGTTAAGTCGGATTTCGGATCGTGGCTTCAAAATCATCACAGAGTTTATCCACGAGATCTTCTGTTTCTTTGAAAAAATACTCCCCAATTTTCTTCCAGTTTAAGGCTTTATACTTGCGATAGATTATAGTAAATTCGTCGTAAATTTCATCTTCTGAAACATGGGAATTAATCTTGACAATCAGGCGTTTACCTTCTGTGGAATTTCGCACATATTCAAATAAATCGGCAATTTTTTCTTCAAATTCTTGAATCATGGCTCCTACCAAAGTTTCTTGCTCGTTGCGGGCTTGAATAATTGCCAGAATATCAATAGGTCTTTTCCGAATTCGCCAACTTGGCTAGGATTGACATTATGACTTTTAGTTTCTATGTAGCTCGCACCAATTATGCCTTTATCCTCAATGAAACCGTCAAGGTAGCCCAGCTAATAGAGCAAGGAGCGACCTGGGCAGAAATTCAACGGCTGGTAATGGAAGAAGACTTATTTCAACTGCGATCGCTCATCTCTCGCCGTCGAGCGCTTAACACTGTCCTCAAACGTCTACATAAAGTAGATACCGCTTACATTAAATTATTAGCCACAGCCAATGCTGACACTCGGCGTCTAACCAATCTATTTTTAATTTTGCGTTCAGATCGTCTATTGCGGGAACTCCTCGATGAAGTTCTACGGGACAAACTCAAACGCTTTGATTACACCCTCAAACCCGTGGACTTGCGAACCTTTTTTGCACAGAAGCGGGAACAAAACCCAACCCTAGCCAAATGGTCAGATTCAACCTTCCAAAAGACCGCCAGCAATACCGTATTAACACTGGTGAATGCGGGGTTATTACAACCCACCCAACCACGCGGACATTATGAAATTCGACCTGTTCCCCTACCTGGGGTGTTACGCCAACAACTCCTACTCGATGGAGAAGAACGTTACCTCAGCTTGATGCTCAACTAACCCCCAGTGCTTTAAAAGTTGCATCAACGGGGTCGGTATAAAAAGAAGTTTGGAACTTAACAAACAGTTCAGGAGGGACGGTGGGAAGGTCAGCCGCACTGGTCATGGGGAGGAGAACCCGCTTGGCGCCTGCATCAAACGCCACTTGCAGACTAGCCGCCAAGTTAGTGACTGGGGTAATAGTCCCCCCTAACGTCATTTCCCCAAAAATAGCCAGTTGGGGTTGGACGCTGCGCCCTAACGATGCCGAACATAAAGAAATAAATAAAGCCAGTCCGCACTCTTTGGGGAGTCCAGTCCCTTGTAAATCTAATAACTGAAGTAAAAAATCAACAGTTTCTGGATGGATAGTTCCACTGACTCGATGACCATTCGCCTTAAAAAAATTCAACGCAATATTCATCCGGTCTTTCATCCCACTGCTACTCGCAACTCCGGTGCGGACAAGTTTCCCATTACCTGGGACGGTTTGTAACTCTAGTTTGAATGTACCGATCATTTCACTATCGCCGGGACTGATAAAGTGTAAATGACCAGGGGCGAGAACATCTTCGGCCATTAAACTAATTCCTCCCTGTTCAGGGACAGAAACAAAGTGTTCCTCTAGGGTTTCTAAGTCAATATAACTAAAGTGAACATCATAGAATTCCATCCCCCCAATTTTCTTAAGTTGTTCTTTCACCCGACGGCGAACCCGCAGCGCATAAACTAAAGTATCCCGTACATCTTCTTTCTCAAAAGAACCATCAGGGAAAATTAACTTTAATAGCCCAGATACGGTTTTACGAACCGCTTGAACATCTCGTTGTTTGAGGTTATTTCCTAAGCGAAAATAGCGGTCAATGGCATCTCCAAAACTGCGTTTCCGCATTTCTCGCAACCATTCGGCTAGGTAATCCACAATAAAGCCATACTGTTTAGTAAAGTTTTGGGGGCTAAATTTCGGAATTTCCCAACCGGGAATATAAGCATGAAAGCGGTCAAAAAAGGCAGTATCAATCATTGCAGAGGGAAAGGGGGCGAGGAGGTGAGAGGTTTTCACTAAAGACTCTACGCTTTGATTAATATTACCGACAAAGACCATTGAAGCGTTAGCAGAAATTTCGGCTTTCCCCCGGGCAAAGGAACCCGAAGCCATATAATCTTTCATAATCTGCACACCGTCATTATCGTGGAAACTGATTCCAGCGACTTCATCAAAGGCTACCACATCAAATAAACCCACTAATCCGACGCGACGGGATGCCATGTTATAAAATAAATTGGCAACGGTGGTTTTACCGCCTGAAACTAAGATTGAGTTGGGCGAAACTTCTTTATAAATATGGGATTTCCCTGTGGAACGTGGCCCTAATTCGCAGCAATTATAGTTATTTTCGCACAATGAGATCATCCGAGCTAACAGATGCCATTTTACGTCTTCGCTAAATGTTGTGGGTTCTAGTCCAACGGAACGAATTAAGACATCAATCCATTCATTCTTACTGAAAGCAGGACGACCTGCAAACAGTTCCTCCATATCTACATTTGGCATTTGGATGGGTTTAAGACTGGCGACAATGAAGGGGCTAGGGTCTGCGCCTGCTTCATATTCGAGTTGCAGGATACACCAAATTCCACCGCCTAAAAGTTTTTCATTACGTTTGACAATATCCGTGTCAATTTCTACCCCTTTGATTCCTAAGTTGGCTAATTCTCCTTGGTAGATATCTGCTTTTTCATTTAACTTGACTGTTATGCGATCTATAATGGTAAATCTGCTTAATTCCCGAATTTTAGATTTAACTTTTTCGGCTTCATCAGGGCGGACGTAATTTTCAGCAAGGATACGTTTAACGCTTTGAATTCCTTCTTCAATGGTGGTTTCGTCATCAGTGGCGCAGTACATTCCCAACAAGTATTCTAATACATAAACGGGAACATTCGCCCCTTCTTTTATCCGTTGGGTGAGGTCTTTACGAACTACTTTGCCGGGGTAAATTTGGTTTAATTTTTGGTCTAGGTCATCCATAATTCGTTGTAATTGTATTTCTGTCAGTGGTTAAAAGTTTGACTTGAATCACCGTCTAAATTTCCCTCCAATATGGTTGTGGATAACTTGATAATTGTTTCTTATTCTTGCTGTATTTTGAACACTATTAAACTATCATCTATAGCTATTTTTTTCACTTTCTCATCATTTATATCCTGCTTATATAATAAAATATTAAAATCTTTGTCCAAGAAAATACCATCTATTCGTTTATAACCTTTAACTATTGTACTTCCATCTTCAACTATTGTACTTTCTTCTTCAATTTTAAAAGCTATGAATTTTTGTTTCGATTCAATTTTTTTTAAATCTCCAATTCGGTTTTCTTTTAGTCTGTTTTTAGCTTGTGTAACCAATTTTAAAAATTCAAGATTATTCAAACTAAAATCACTTTCTTCAAATTCAAGATTATTCAAACTAAGCTCACGATTTTCTTGAAATTTAGCAAATAATCTACCAACACCTTTGTGGGAATAGGGCCAATAGTAAAAATCTTTTATGCGTTGATAAACTTTAAAAACTAAATCACGTTCCAACTTTGTAAATTCAATAGATTCATAACCACAGATGAAAGTCTTTAATAAATTTTGATCATTCAAGACTCGCTTAACTTTGTTACGCCAGGTCTGAACAGGTGTTGAATTATAAACATCAAGTTCAATCACCTCTTCCTTAAGTTTTCTTTTAACAAAATCCTCCAATATCGTATATTTTTCTTCTATTTTTTCTGAGCTACTAATTTCTTGAATCAGATCTTTAAATATTTCTTTAGTTAAGTTAACCTCATTTTCAATCAAATGACTAATTTCATTTGGTACCCATTGTCCTAGAAGGGTATCAATACTATAAGTTCCCCAAAAATCTCCTGGGATGGGCTTTGGACAAATATCAAAAATGGACTGAAGATTTATTGGTTTGTCGGCTATACTTTGGGGTTCAGGAACCGTAAAGTTCTCTATTTTTTCCAGAGTTTCTTCATTATTTACCTGGTCAGACAATCTTTTTATTTCTTTAGCAGATAAAGGTAAGCGTAATTCTAAACCCAATGAAGGATGCCATCTATGGTAAAATTTTCCTTGTGCAAGAAATTGGAACGCTGATTGAAACTTTTGTTGTTCAGCTTCTTGTTGGGGAGAAAGTGCATATTTATTCTTTAATTTGAGAAATAATTCAACAAACTGATCAAGAGAATTCGGGTCGTAAACTATTTGCCCAATTTCAACATTATTAGTGAGTCCTGACTGAGTAAAATTTCCAGAAGTCACAAGAACAAAACCATTATAATCACTTTTTAAACCTTGCTTTGAAGAAATTAATGCGTAAGATTTAGCATGAAAAAGTTTACTACGACAAGCTATAGGGGTCAAGGAAACCCCTCTATTTTTAAAGCCTAATTTCTGATGTACAGTATTGATAAACTCACTAATAGTAATAGGTTGTTTGAGCCATTCATCAGCATCAACAAGTAAATGAATTTCTGACAAAGTATCGTTTAGTATTTTTTTTATATCAGAAATCAAATTGATCATTACATCAGGATTAAAATAGCAAGTAACAGCATAGAATACCCACTCTTTTTCGCCTATGTTTGATAATTGTGTAACTTTTTCTTTTATAAATTTTAATAGAGAGTCTGAATCTGGCTCGTTGAATAAAATAGGCATAAAAAGTGATCTCTTAAATTTTACGTTAATGGATTTAATTATTATTGAAAATTTCTATTAAAGTTAAAGTATTAAAAATCCCCGAAATCGTTAGTAATACCCAAGTTAACTGTCCAAGTTTCCCGTAATAGTTCGCTTTGATCATCGGCATCTTTGATGATTAGATAAGCCGTGGTTGGGGGAGTTGTGGTGGTGACGGTTAAACGGATGCTAAAATCGCGATCGCTGGGATTAACACTACTACTACTTAACTCAGCCCTCGGTACATCGGTAATCGGTGCTAAACTCTCAGGATCATAGAGAGCAACGGTGACTTGACGAGATCGCCATCGACCCTCTACCGCCTCAGTTTGTACTAAGCTTAAGCTAAAACGGTTATTAGTGACCCGCCGCGCCCTGGCGTTGACTTGTACCCCGACTTTACGGACTGGCCCTTCATCGCCCTTAACAGCCCGTTGATGATGGTAGCTAATCACCGGAATGCAGATTTCCTGTAAACTCGCCCCCCCGTGAACATATTGGCAACCCGCCCCTTGAATGGCAAAGCGCAGACTACCGCGAGGAACAAGGGCGAGTGTTCCTCCTGTATCATAGGGTAAGCGGAAGGCTTTCGTTCCCGAATCCTCAAGCCCTAAGTTTCTCCCCAACACATAGCGACGGTTGGTTTCTAAGATACCTTCTCCCTTGGGTAAGGGGCGTTTATCGGTTTCAGTGATGGGACGGCGCTGATAGAGAAACCCGTGATCTGAAGTAATCAATACACGAGTTCCATTAATAGAATTACAAATCCTTTTCACCAGTCGCAGCAATTCATTTATCGCTTGAGAACAAGCTGCTAAAACCTGATGTTCACTCGCGGCTTTATCCCCAATAGCATCAATAGTGTTGTGGTAAATATAAATCAAACGGGAGGAAGAAATGGCAGCCCGTCCCTGGTCTGTATTCATGGCTAAAAGGTCTTGAGCATTGAGGATAGTTGCTTCTACAGAGCTATTTTGCTCTAAGACTTTCTGACGGGCTACTGTTCCTTGGGTACTGAGTCCATCCCGTAAAACGTCACTTTCTCCAGGTTGTAATTCTAGTTTATTTCCAGGTAATAATGCCGCCATTCCCAACTTCGTCACACTGGGTAAAACTCCAAATAGCGGTTCTAAAGTAACTTTTCCCCGCAGTTCTTTTGGCAGTATTTCTGTTAGTTCAGCAGCCACTTCATAACGCAACGCATCCGAAATAATCACAAACACTTTTTCTCGATCTTTACCACTCAAAATTGGCAGAACATACCCGCCAAAAAAGTTGGTTTGGCTGGGAATTTCTGCCAGTTCCCAACTGTTCCCTATCGCATCTGACCAGACTTCTCCCAATTTATCTAAATACCATTGGGTGTAAAGATTTTCCACATCCTTAATTAAGTCTTTAAGAATATCGCCAAAGGCTTCATCACTAGCAACAATAAATTGGCGATAAGTTTGGTCAAAACGATAGAGATTTTTAGCATAGTCTTGAAACAGTTGCGGTGCAGATAATCCAAAACCTTCTGCATATTGTTGTTTTAATTGCCACAGTTCCAGGGCTGCATCTAACGCTTCATAATGGGGCTTATATTTAGAAAACCAAAATAACGGGCGTCGCGCCTGTAACCATTTGGGCCAGGGGGTGAGGTCAGGGAGAGGAGAACGTAAGGTTTTGACACAGGCGCGAATGATTACTTGGTCTACTGCTTCAAAGGTGGCAGCTTCATAGAGAACTTCGGGGGAAAGAGTGCCGATAATAGGTAGGATATTGAGTTCTTCGGCAATGTGTCCGCTTAATTCTCTCCATCCAGGGGCATCCTGTTGGTCGCGCATCCACTGGTCAATAAAGGCATAAGCCCGTTGTCCAGGGGTAATTACTTGGGCTTTTAATTCCGTTGGCAGTGACCCCTGGAGGGATTTTTCCAAATGGGTAATTAAGAGTTGGACAAATAGTTTTTGCAAGCTGGGGGTGGAGTCGGTAAAACCGGTTTGTTCCTGTACGACTCGCCAAAAGTCCTGGGGTTGTAAAAAACGTTCAATCTCTTTCCACAGGAGATTATCGGATTCTAATAATCCTTTTAACAGCACTTGGCGAAGCAGGGCGGGGGCATCGGGGACTTTTAACCCCGCCAGTACGGACAGCAAAGCTAGAATTAACCCTCGTTCATCGGTATCGGGGGGTAAGGCCATGGTTTGCAATGCTTCTGTGCGTTTGCGGTTGTTGAAAAATTTCAGGCGGTCTCGCAGGGTGGTTTCTAGGCGACGCTGTTTTAAGCCTAAGTCGGCGTAGAGGAGGGCGGCGGGGTCAGCCGAAAAGGTTAAACCGGATAGTTGAATATCGAGTAACCCGTTTTCTAAGTTGGGGGGTTCGGGAAAGGGGGCGTAAATTAAAAACGGTTGTTGGGGCTGTTCTACGAGGAGGCGATATTTAACGGTAAAAGGAGTATCACCGAGTTGCAGTTTTTCGATGCCTTCGAGTTGGAGTTCGTTGTAGGCGTCGGTAAACTGTCCCTCTGGGTCATACCAGAATACTACCCGTCGTCCTGGGTGTGACCAACGGTTATCGTCTTGAAATAAAGTTTGTAAGCTGTTTTGAATGCGGGTAGTGTTCATGGGTTGGAATTAGGACAGAGAAGCAACTACCCAGGATGAGAGAGGATGGATGCTCGATGTTGAATAACCTCTATCTGGAAGCCAAGCTATGGGTTTTAACAATTTTTGTTACTTCATCTTGGCAACTGGCTTGGTCGAGGAGAAGCAACTGGATAACCGTTGCGGCTATATTACGGAACATTTTCTTAGAAGAACTTATTTCTCCGTAGGCAGCTTGTTCTATGGCGATGACTCCTGAACCTAGAGTTTCTATCAGTTTGGCATCGTTGGTGAGGGAATTGACAATTCCTTCCATGACACTCTGACTATACTCCTCTGGTAATCCTATTTTTACAGTATCAACTTGAGCAGCCATTGAACTCGAAAAAATGGATTCATTTTCGGTTGATACTCGTACCTCTACAGAGAGTTTTCCTGAAGGGTTGGGGATAAATTTTGCCCCTAGAAGTCCATAACAAACTCTAGGCCCGACAGGGATAAAAATTTCCAGAGCAGCTTGCCGAGTTTCTGATTTGCAGGCTAAACCTGTTTGTATATCTTGGCTAATAATATCCAGGGCTGGATATATAAAAGGGAGGCTATCTTTTAGCCAAACACGGGCTTGACTATGAAAGCCTAAATCAATTGTTTGCATTTTAGATAATCCCCCAAGCTCTTTCCCAATTTTTATTAAAGTCATCAGGGTAAGCCCTAATTACGTCAGGATGATAAACGCTAAAAGGTGAAACATCATAATCTTTTAAAGCCTGTTGGTGAGCTTCATTATAACTTAATCCTTGCCGCATTAATTCGGCTTCTTTTAATTCATGAAAATAAAAACTAGCATCCGCACCCGATATTTTTTGCTGATTATCCAGAGCTTGTTCTAACCTCTGAATCATCATGTCATTGGGCGGATAATTATAAAAATTAGTGGTAATGTGTTGTTTGATCATTTCTAGTTTTTCCAGTTCAACTTTAAATTCTTGACCTGCTAATTTACCAAACAAATTGCTTTAAAGATTAAGGGGTACAATTGTTTCAGATTAGACCCATATTGCTAAGGGCTTTTTACTCACTATACCACATATCCTTCACTAGAATGACAGATGAGTGTTAGTTAACCGTCAACTTTTAGTAATTCTAATTTCCACTTAGCTGCTTTTTCTAAATCTGCCATTTTTAAATCTGAACCTTCATAAACTAAACCTTTAAATCGAGTATAATTATAAGCAACGCCATCATCTAAATCAAGTTGAATTCGGGCATCGGCTTTGGTTTGTAATAGAGCTTGATAGTCGCGGAGTTCTAACTGTTGGGTTTGGAGTTGTTTTAAGCGTTTAGTGGCTGCTTTTTTAGTGGTGCTAGTCGTCCCATTCTCGAATTCGTTTTGAGTGCGAGAAATTTCGCCATCGAGTTTGACTTGTAGTTGTAAAACATAGTCGGTGCGGAGTCGGGCGAGGGTATCTGGACTGTAACGATGCAGGTACACTAAGGCATTAAAGGCGCGATTTTTGCCACTGGTAAATAGCCAGTAAATCGGGCGTTTTTTATAGGTTTGGATATGGTTAGAAATAAATTCGGTGAGGAAGTAGCGGCGAATTCTATCACGGGAGGTTTCGCCACTTTTTCGGGTTAAGGTATCGGCGATAAAATCCAGGTTTTCGGTGAGGGTTTCGGGTGAATAGGCGATGCTGATAAATTCGATAAAGCGGTTAACAATATCATCTTCAAAATAAGCTTGGTCAGTGATGGGAATAATGGCATCAATATCGGCGGCAAAAATAGTATGTTGGCTGGGGTCGAAGGGTTGTCCGGCGTGGATTAAACCGGGTTTATCGAGGGAATAGCGCCCCATGAGGCAACCAATGGCGTAGGAAATCAGGGAACAAATATCACGGTTGGGGTCGGCGCGACGGATGGTGATTTGGTTATCGGGTACTTCTGGGGTGAGTTCGTCTTGTAAACCATAAGCTTCTATCCAGTATTTGTTATTTTCTTCTTCGAGTTGTTGGAGTTGTTGAAAGGCGTTTTCGCTATCGGTTTGCCAGTTTTTAAAGGCTTCTGAGAGTTTGGGGGTTTTATATCTTAATAAGGGATGGGTTTGGAAGTCCCAGGAGGTTTCAAAGTTATCCCAGTCTTGACGGGAAATATTTACTAGCTTATTAAATACTTCTTTATAGCTTTCTTCTATTCTTACTGGGATCTTTGAGATGTTACCCTGCTCAAAATTTAATGTTGGAGATAGACAGTGAAGGATTTTTTCAGTAATTTTTGAATTAAGTAATCCTAATAAATGACTCCTAATAATTTTAGACGAATGGAAAATTTTCATTCCTGCATCACTAAATATATAACCTTCTTCAGTTTCTCTAGCAGAAAAAGCTCCTGAAGTAATTTTTCCCCATGTAATTCCAGGCAAAAAATAATACTCAGGATTTTTAGCAACAAAATCAGGATTACCATTGAGATAAGAATATTTATTGATAATTAATTCTTTAATCTCTTCGCCGTTTTCTTTCCAATTAACAATAAAATCATTGTTTCCATACCATTTTCTAAATCCTCCCCCTTTATCAATAGGAAACCACGTCAAACCAGTCTCTTTAGCATAATTCTGATTCGGACAACGAAATACAATATTGGTTATATTAACCTCAATCCAATAACGAATAAATCTGTTATTGTCACTTGTTGATAATCCTTGACGTGGCGTTGCAACTTTTGAAAGTGGTTTATACTTTTCAAAAATCTCTCTAAAAGTTGGACTAACCCAATAAGCAATCGCACTTCCTGGTATCTTAGCAAAATCAGCAGGTTTCGTATAATAATTTTCAGTTTTAAAGTATCTTTGCTCTAATTCTTCATTACTTGCTACACTTCCCTGTTTATCAAATAAACGCTTAAATGCACCAACTCCTTCTTTGTTTGGTTTTTGGCGGATCACAAAAGAACAGCTACCAAAATCTGATCCAAAAACGCCTCTGCCATTATGAACCAAACTTTCTAAGAAAGCATTTTCTAAAACAAATTTGCGGACATCTTCAAAAGTTGATAAAAACATCCAGTTCGGTATTGTTAGCATTGCCAATGAACCATTAGCAGTGCAGAACTTAAGAGTTCTTAGAATATAACAAGCATATAAATCACCTTTACCTGCCTTATATTTTTTATTGATAAATTTCTTAACTACATCATTAAATGAACCACTCCCCATATAAGGAGGATTCGCCACCACTACCCAATATTTTTTTCTTAATAAATCCGCTTGAAACAATAACTGTCTTAACCCTGGAATAGTCCCAACTAATAAAGGATTATGTTGCTCAAATGAATCAAGCTGTTGCTGTAATAAATCTCGATTAAACTTAGGCGGTGTAATTAAACTTCCTAAATTATCCGCATCCTTAAAGGCTTCAATTAATGG